>OKOB01000418.1_pt1 | contig 9863 bp, 9 predicted proteins | sample 1613511 | NCBI WGS metagenome assembly OKOB01 (sample SAMN04436861, study PRJEB24849) | human gut metagenome | biome: human gut; feature: NICU; material: stool | host: Homo sapiens | place: USA: Saint Louis, MO | collected 2011-09-08 | reverse complement strand
GTTTTGCCATCGATGGACAGGGCATCGCTGACGTTAAGCCAGGTCAGCTTCTCCTGGTCGGTTTTTTCATCGACCACCGAGTAAACACCGGACATCTGTTTGCTTTTTTCCGACCAGATCACCGCGATACGTTCATGGCCGCAGTCGTGGGGTTTGCAGGCGCTTAACACCTGCCAGGATTCGCTACCCAGTTTCACCGTCTGCGCGGGCGAACCGGTGCCGCCGGTGGTCACCCAGGCGGGCAGCTGATGGCCTTTGACCATCTGGTTAAACGACGCCCGGGTGGCGGCATCGTGAGCCAGACTGTTCAGCGTGACATCGCCTTGCGCCATAACGCTGGCGGAGGCGGCTAAGGCGACGATAGCGGTAAGAGCTTTAAACATGTTTCCTCCTGGACTTATTCCGTCCTCATAACAAGCCTCTTTATAGTGAGCGTAGAGAATGATTAATGCAAACTCTGACATATTTTCTGTGAATTATTAGAGGCGGTGCGCGCATGGACGTTACGCTAAGCGATATGCCATGATGCGGATTGATTTATTTTCCAAATATATGCCCTTGGGATAAAGCAGTTAGCGAAGTGGCATAGTTATTCAGGCGATAAAGCATGGCGTATGTGAATCATCTACTGACGTTTATTGAGAGTAATCCGGCGCTGGCGGTGGGGTTTAATCTTATTCTGCTGCTGCTCTCCGGCATATTTGCCCATCTTTTATGCAAGTTCTTGCTGATTAAAGTGGTGCGTAAGGTCTTCTTTAGTAGCCACAAACAGGATGTGCCGCTGGAGAAGGATCGACGTATCGCCGAAAAGCTGTCCAATTTCATTCCGGTTATTATCGTCTATTACGTTCTGCAGTTTATGCCGGCGATGCCGGCATCGCTGGTGACGGCGATTAATACTATCTGCGGGATCTTGTTTTTTATTTTTATGTCGGTGTTTTTCAACGAGATGCTGGATATTGTCAACAGCTCCTATCTGCGAAAGACCAAACGTAAAAATCATTCCATTAAGGGCTATATCCAGATAGGCAAAATCTTAGTCCACATCCTGGCGGCGATTATGATCCTCGCCGTGATGTCGAACAAATCGCCGATCATTATTATCTCCAGCCTGGGGGCCGTGGCGGCGGTACTGATGATCGTGTTCCAGCATACTCTGCTGTCGCTGGTGGCGAACGTTCAGCTGTCGTCCAACGACGTGCTCCAGCTGGGGGACTGGATTGAAATGCCTGACAAGAACCTCAGCGGTGAGGTGACGGATATCGCGCTGCACACCATTACCATCCGCAACTGGGACAATACCATCTCCCGTATCCCGACCAAGAATTTCCTCACCGAGACCTATACCAACTGGCAGGCGATGTTCTCCTCCGGGGCGCGGCGGATCATGCGCAGTATCGCCATCGATCAACACTCGGTGCGTTTTCTCGACCAGGAGATGCTCTCCTCGATGCTGACCATCCGCGGGGTGAGTGAGCCTCTGGCGACGCTGCTTGACGGCCGGGATCCCGGCGGCGTGGCCGACCGCTGGTTTGTCGATAACGGGCTGACCAACCTGACCCTGTTTCGCCACTATATGATGCACTATCTCGCCGAGCGGCCGGATATTATTAAGGAGATGTACATTGTGGCGAGAACGCTGAAACCTTCGCCGTCGGGCATCCCGCTGGAGATTTACTGCTTCACCACCTCAACGCTATGGAAAGACTACGAAAACACCCAGTCGGCGATATTTGAGTACATTACTGCGGTGGCCGGACAGTTTTCCCTGCGCCTCTATCAGTATCCCGCCGGGCACGATTTCTGGCGTCTCTCCCAGGAGCACGCCGCCCGGACGGGCCTGCCGCCGTCGGCCGAAGGCTAAGCGCTGATCTGCTGGCGCCAGAGGGCGATCTCCTCCTCCAGCCAGGCGATGAACCGGGCGACTTCCGGCCGGTTCTCCGCCTGCGGGGAGACGGTTAGCCAGTAGTGCCAGGGGTAGGGGACGGTGACGGCGGTGAGCTGCACCAGCTCGCCGCGGGCTATCGCCCCCGCCACCAGGGAGCGCCGCTCCAGCGCCACGCCGGCCCCCAGGCGGACCGCCTCCAGCACCAGATTGGAGTCGTTCAGGCGCAGGCCTGCGGGGACGATCGGCTTTTCCAGCCCCGCCTGGCTGCACCAGGCATGCCAGGACTCCATGGAAAAAATAATATCGCTGGCGGCGATCGCCTGCGGGGTGGTCGGCAGGTTACCGCCGCGATAGCCGGGGGCGGCGACCACCAGCTGTTCATCGGCAAACAGATGCCGACTTTCCATTCCCTCCCAATCGCCTTGCCCCATGCGAATGGCCAGATCGATACCCTCCTGTTGCAGGTTAACCACCGCCAGGCTGGTCAGCAGGCGCACCGCGATCTGCGGATGCCGCGCCTGAAAGCGCGCCAGCCGCGGCAGCAGCCAGTGGCAGCCAAAGGAGGGGATCGTCGCCAGGGTCACTTCCAGGGTGCGGGGTTTGATCTGCACCATGCGCGTGGCGTCGGCGATGTGCTGTAACGCCTCGCGGATTTGCAGGGCATAGAGCCGTCCTTCTTCCGTGATGCGCACTCCGCGGCCGTGGCGGATAAAGAGCGTGACGCCGACCAGGGCTTCCAGCTGTTTGATGTGCTGGCTGACCGCCGAATGGGTCACGCTCAACTCGTGGGCGGCCTGCGTTACGCTGCCGAGGCGCGCCACCGCCTCAAAGCTGCGCAGGCTGGCGACAGGGGGAAAATCTGCCATGGTGATCTCTCAGTCAGTGAGTCGATACGTTAACGTTACTACCGGGTTAGCGGGTTTTATAGCCGCCGCGAACAGGCTGAAAAAGGGGCTAAATGCTGCCTCAGTCGGTATAGCACAAGGGGGATTGGAGGGCTACCGCGAGTCGCCAATCTGTTAGTTTTACTAACTGTTGCGGTAAGTATCTGGTGATATTCGCGGCATCGGTTTTCCAGTAAGGTAAAGCCGCAACCTCTTTATCGCAGGCAGGAGTGACGATGAAACTCATTGGTATGATGGATTCACCTTATGTAAGACGCGTGGCGGTTTCTCTGGCGCTCTATGGCGTGGAATTCGAGAGCCTGCCGCTATCGGTCTTTAGCGGCTTTGACGAATTTTCCCGCATTAATCCGGTGGTCAAGGCGCCGACGGTGGTGCTCGATAACGGGACGCAGCTGATGGACTCCACGCTGATCCTCCACTATTTCGAAACGACCAATCCGGCCGGGCGCCGGCTGCTTCCCACGCATCCCGAGGCGCTGGCCCGCGATCTGCACCTGCTGGGGGTGATCCTCGCCGCCTGTGAAAAAGCGGTCCAGCATGTTTATGAGCACCGTCTGCGGCCGGAAGAGAAGCAGCATCAGCCGTGGATAGCCCGGGTGACCGGCCAACTGCTGGCCGCCTGTCGGGAGTGGGACGCCCGGCTGGCAGACCGCGTCGCCGCCGCGCAGCCGGATCAGGTGCTGGTCACCAGCACGGTGGTCTGGTCCTTTATCCAGTTGATGATCCCGGCGGTGGTGTCGGCAGCTGAGTTTCCACATATTCGCGCGCTGGCGGAGAAGGGAGAGGCGCTGCCGGCGTTTCAACAGTATCCGCTGGGTTAACGGCAGGGGGCGTTGGATTGCAGCCGGACGAAGACGTTATCGCCCGGCTGGGTTGCGCTCAGCGTCTTGCCAGCGTCACCGCGTGTTGCCAGGACTGCCATCGTTGCACAAGCCGATGATGCCGGATCAGGTCTGGTGCATAAGTGATGTGTTCTGGTAAAAAGGGCTGAAGCTCTGCCACCGTCAGCTTGTGCAACGCTTTACGCGCCAGCAGTGCCGCGCCGGTCGCCGACAGCTCGGCCACATCGCTGCGCATCACCGGACAACCTAGCAGGTCGGCCTGGTACTGCATTAACCAGTCGTTTTTGGTGGGTCCCCCATCCACCAGCAGCGTGTTGAGCGTAAAGCCATGATGGGCACGCATCGCAGTGATTACATCGGCAATCTGGTAGGTAATTGATTCTAGCGCGGCACGAATGAGATGGGCCCGCTTCACGCCCCGGCTTAATCCATGGATCAAACCGCGGGCCTTATCGTCCCACCAGGGGGCGCCCATGCCGGTGAGCGCCGGCACAAAAAAGACGCCTAAGGTGGAATCTACCGAACGGGGCAGAGCATTCAGCGCCTGGGCCAGTTCGGCGGGAGAGCGTTCGCTCAATCCGGTACTGTCGGCCATCCACGCCACCGCATCGCCGGTATGGGGAATGTTCCCCTCGAGTGCGTAGACCAGCTTTTCTCCGTCGTGCCAGGCCACCGTGGTGGCGAGATTGCTGACGTGAAACGCCACCGAATCGACGGGCGCCATCACCGAGGTCCCTGTACCGTAAGTGGCTTTAACACAACCGGCGGCGCCCAGACCGTGGGCGAAAAGGGCGGCATGCGAATCGCCAATCATCGCCATTACCGGGATCCCATCAGGGAGGGTGGCTAAACCAGCGGTGTAACCAAACAGTCCACTTGAAGGTTTTATCACCGGAAGTGCTGCACACGGAATGCCAAACAGGGCGAGCATATCGGTATCCCAGTCCGCTGTTTGCAAATTCATGAGCTGTGTACGAGACGCGTTGGCGTAATCACAACAAAAATGCTGGCCTTGCGTCAGGTGCCAGAGTAGCCAGCTATCCACCGTACCGAGGCAAATCTCGCCATCTTTCGCTCGGTTCAGACCATCCGGAGTGTGGTCCAGCAGCCAGCGCATTTTCGAGGCGGAAAAGAGCGGGGCGACTGGCAGGCCGGTTACCGCCTTGATCTGCGGCTCATGACCTTGTTCACGCAGTATGTGGCAAAATGCGGCAGTACGTGAACATTGCCAGCTCAGGGCAGGCGCTATGGCCTCGCCCGTTTCCCGATACCAGCCCACGACGGTTTCGCGCTGGTTGCTGATCGCCAGGGCCGCCACACGCTCCTCGCCAACGGCGGCCACTGTGCGAGAAATCACCTCCAGCGACGCGGCAAGGAGAAGCTCCGCTGACTGTTCAACCCATCCTTCCTGCGGCGTAGCGATCTCAAGCGCGCGGGAAAATTGCGCGATTACCCGCCCGTGGCTGTCGAAGGCAACGGCTTTGGCATTGGTTGTGCCCTCATCGAGGGCAATAATAATATCCTTGTTTACCGACATAGCGGCCTCCGGCCTTACTGGTGGAGATAGGTCGACACGCCCAGGTAGCGCGTAAATGCCTCGTGCAAAATTGCGGCACTGGCAGAATGGTTCATCGCGACATGGTGCTCAAAGCCGTTGCGGCAGATCCACGACAGCAGATTTTCCAGGTGGGGAACCTGAATGACCGCCCGACAGCCTACCGTATCGAGGGGATCGTCAACTGACTGACCTTCTCCGACGTAGGCCTTGATTTCGCCAGTCAGGTCGTCGGTGCTGAGGCGAAAATAGGTCAGCACGCCGCTTTTCATGCGACCGTGCACGGCACCGCAGGTGTTTTCTTTGCCGACGGTGGTGCCGATAATATCGGCCGTTCCCATGTGCGGCGACTCGAGGCTGGTCGAGGCAAAGTTCCCACAATGGAACAGCACACATTTATCACGATCGTCGCCGAAGTTATTGTTCCAGTCTGCGATCGAGGCGGGGCTCAGGTTGCTGCTGGCGAGCGCGTACATGGAGAGCGCGCCCATGACATCGACCTCACAGGCGCTTGGCATCAGTTGTCCGGACATCACGCTCATGATGGAGCAGACGTTAATCCCCAGATTTTCCTGCAGCGAGGTCCAGCACTGAATTGCGGTGGTGTCGATGTCGTTGGCAACAATCCACTGGCTCAGGACCACAAACAGTTTCGCCATGGTGATCAGTTTATCTGCCGGAATACCGCTGGCGTCGGCATTATCGATCAGCAGGCGGCGCTTCTCATCGACACGAATATCGTCATCACGCAGGGCTTTAATCCGGGTAAATACCTCTGATAGATCTAACGTTTCCACTGCGATGCCTAAACGTTCGAGCAGTTTTTCACTGTAGCGAACGGTGTTAAAGCCCGCTGGACGGGCGCCAATCGCGCCAACGCGCACGCCGCGCATACTGTTCACCACGCGACATATCTGCTTGAAGCGCCGGAGATCCTGCTCAAACACCTCGCCGCTAAGCGCGCAAACGTGCTGGGTGGTCAGCGTAAACGGGATACCGTACTGGCGCAGGTTGTTGCAAAGGGAAATTTTGCCGCAAAAGCTATCGCGGCGAGTCGACAACCCCATTTTATCCAGATTATCCTCTTCGGCCTGAATAAGCACCGGGACGTTGAGACCGGAGAGGCGCAACGTTTCGGCGATGGCTTTTTCATCACCAAAGTTGGGTAACAGCACCACGACACCGTGAATTTTGTCGCGGTGGGTGCGGAACAGCTCGGCGCAAATTTTGGCATCCTGCCGGGTTTCCACGCCACCCAGTTCCGTCTGGGATGGATCAAGCATAATAGTGTTAATCCCAAGGCGGCTAAACAGCGCTACCGCCTGTTCGCGCGCTTCGGCGACCAGGTAGCTGGGGAAAAATCCCCGGTTGCCAATAATGACGCCCATGGTGAGTTGTTGAGGAATACGGGACATTGCGTTCTCTCCAGTAAGATGTTCTTGTTATTTTTCAGCATGCTTTTTTTGTGAGCAGCTTGCGGGCGTGCTTCACCACCCCGGCGGCATCAATTTCATGGCGCGCACGCGTGGCGGCGCGATCGGCGGCAATGGCGTATTGCCCGTCAGGGATACCTAAGCGCCGCAACGGGATAGCGCACCCGGCCTCGGCCAGCACTTCCGCCACCAGGCTCCCGACGCCGCCGTTGACGTTGTGTTCTTCCACCGTGATTGCGGCCGGACAGGACTGGATTGCCGCCAGTAGCGCCTGGGTATCACAAGGACGAATAGATGGGACACTGATAACGGTGGCGTCAATACCTTCTGCAGCGAGTTGTGCGGCGGCTTCCACAATTTCATGTACCGTTGAGCCCATGGCAACCAGCGCAATATCGCGCCCCAGACGCAGCACATCAATGTTGCCCGGAATAAACCGGTAATGTTCATCATGCAGTTCCGGCAGCGCTTTACCGTCGAGGCGGATATACACTGGCCCGACGTGGGCAAGGGCATAATCAATAATCTGCCGGCACTCGCCGGGACTGGACGGTGCGTAAATTTCAATATTGCCAAAGCCGCGCAGAATGGCGATATCGTCAATACTGTGGTGGGTGCTGGCCAGTGGACCGTAGCTGGCGCCCGCGTTCAGCCCGAACAGTTTGACGTTGGTGTTGTTGTAGCAAACGTCGACCTTAATCTGTTCATTAGCACGTGAAATAAGGAATGGCGCCGCGTTGCAGGTCACGGCCACTTTACCCCCCAGCGCCAGGCCGGCGGCAGCGCCAACCAGCGTCTGCTCGGCGATGCCGACGTTGACCAGCCGGCCAGGGAATCTTTTGATAAACGGGGCAATTTTCGCCGTTGAGGTGGAGTCGGCCACCACCGGCACCAGATCCACGCCGCGGTCTACAGCATCAATAAAGGCATTCACCATCACCGTGGCGAGATGTTCGCTATTACTCATCTTTCAGTTCCTCCAGCGCCAGTTCAATTTCTTCTCCTTTCGGTACCCGGTGATGCCATTCGGGGCGTCCCTGAATAAAGGAAATACCTGCGCCTTTGGTGGTATTGGCAATCACGACGTGTGGTTTCCCGTTCGGCTGCAAGCGCTCAAGCGTGGCGACCACCTCCGCCATATCGTTGCCGTTGCACTGCGTAACCTCCATGCCGAAAGCGCGCCATTTTTCATCCAGCGGATCGGTATTCATGATCTCTTTGGTCGCACCGGCCAGCTGCAGATTATTTTTGTCGTTGATAATAATAAGGTTATCCAGCTGGTAGTGGGCGGCGACCAGCGCGGCCTCCCAGTTGCTGCCCTCCGCCAGTTCGCCATCGCCGGTGACGACAAATACGCGACGCGGGTTGTTATCGCGTTTCGCTGCCAGCGCAATGCCTACCGCCACGGGCAGACCATGGCCCAGCGCACCGGTATTGAGCTCAATACCTGGCGTTTTGTGCTTTACCGGGTGTCCTGGCAGAGCCGAGTCGGCGTGTTGATAGGTTGCCAGCCAGTCAACGGGAATAAAGCCTGCTTCGGCCAGCACGCAGTAGTAACCACCGACAGCGTGCCCCTTCGACTGAATATAGATATCGCGGTCGTCGCTCTCTTTTCGCGCAGGGGAGCAGTTAAGGATGCGAAAGTAGAGGGCGGTCAGCAGTTCGACTTGTGACAGATCGGCACCGGTGTGGCCGCCTGCCGGGCTTTCCGCATTCAAGACGATGATGCGGCGGCGGATGGCGCGTGCTTTTTGTTCTAACTCCTTAACGGAGAGTGAAAACGGATTCATAAAACACCTCTTGAAAGTAAATTCTTGTATGAATAAATATTCCAGCAGGGTAAAAAAACACTTCCCATCCTGACTACCTTTAATCGTCGACAAAACAAGGTATTAATAAGTGATTGAATATATATTCACTACTGATTTATTATTCACATAGGTAAGATATGCCCTGTGACGGGGTTTGTCCACGATTTGTACGGCCTATTTTCTAAAAAAGGAGAAAATGATCACATTTGGATCGTCGGGAAAAGGGCGCTGCGCTTGTTATCTATTCAATGATGCATAAAAATAACGAGCAGAAAACAGAGGGGAATGCCATGTCGAAGCAGGATGAACAGCGGTTGCTGGTGAAGATCGCCACGCTTTACTACAGCGAGAATAAAAAGCAGTCCGAGATCGCCTCGCTGCTGCATCTGTCCCAGTCTTTTGTTTCACGGGCGCTAACCCGCTGTCAGAAAGAGGGGCTGGTGAAAATTACCGTGGTCCAGCCGACAAATATTTTTGTCGATCTGGAAAAGGCGATTGAGGAGCGTTTTGGCATTCGACAGGCGATAGTCGTCGATGTGGGCGAGAACGCCAGTTACAGCCAGGTAAAGCATGCCATCGGCAGCGCGGCGGCGCACTATGTCGAAACGCGGCTGCGGCCGGAAGACCTCGTGGGGATCTCGTCCTGGAGCAGTACGATCCGCTGCATGGTGGATGAGATGCATCCGCAGAACATTCGCGCCGCCGGGGTGATTCAGCTGTTGGGCGGCGTCGGTCCCAACGGCAACGTGCAGGCCACCATCTTAACCCAGCAGCTGGCGGCGCATTTAGGCTGCCCGGCGTGGCTGTTGCCGTCGCAGAGTATTGAGCACTCCGTGGAGGAGCGCAGCCGTCTGGTAAACAGCCCGGACGTCGCGGCGGTGGTGGCGAAATTTGCCGAAGTGGATGTGGCCATCGTCGGTATTGGTGAACTGGAGCCTTCGCAGCTGCTGAAAAACTCCGGTAACTATTATAATGAAACCATGCTCCAGCTGCTGGCGGCGCGCGGCGCGGTGGGGGATATCTGCCTGCATTACTATGATGCGGCGGGCAAACCGGTACTGAGCCAGGATGAGGATCCGGTGATCGGTATGGAACTTGAGCAAATTCGTCGCTGTCCGCAGGTGATTGCGCTGGCCGGCGGCGTGGACAAAGAGAACGCCATCCGCGGCGCGTTGCAGGGCGACTATATTGATGTCCTGATCACCGACTTCCCGACCGCGCGCGCGTTAATTAAGGGCTAAGCGGGGGGAGACTGGCGTGCCTGGCGCGCCAGCATCGCCAGACCGCCCATAAACGTGCCACAAATTCCTAAAATATGAATGCGCATACGTCACTATCCTTTTTTAATCTGGGGGCCATTTTACGCACATGTCCGGCAAGTGAGAAACGCATTTCAGGATATTCCGTAGTTTGCTGGCGCGATTCACCT
>OKOB01000403.1_pt1 | contig 10090 bp, 6 predicted proteins | sample 1613511 | NCBI WGS metagenome assembly OKOB01 (sample SAMN04436861, study PRJEB24849) | human gut metagenome | biome: human gut; feature: NICU; material: stool | host: Homo sapiens | place: USA: Saint Louis, MO | collected 2011-09-08 | reverse complement strand
AGATATTTGATGAGCGTATCGCGATCGAGGTCCGCGGCCAGTAGATCGGCGTGACGCGGCTTCATCCCGCCATTACCGCACACGTACAGGTTCCAGCCTTTCTCGGTGGCGATGATCCCGACGTCTTTGCCCTGAGCCTCGGCACATTCGCGGGTGCAGCCGGAGACGCCGAACTTCATTTTGTGCGGGGTGCGGATGCCTTTGTAGCGGTTTTCCAGTTCCACGCCGAAGCCGACGCTGTCGCCAACGCCGTAGCGGCACCAGGTGCTGCCGACGCAGGTTTTCGCCATTCGCAGCGCTTTGGCGTAGGCGTGGCCGGTTTCGAATCCCGCTTCAATCAGCTGCCGCCAGATCTCCGGCAGGTCGTCTTTCTGCGCGCCAAACAGGCCGATGCGCTGAGAGCCGGTGATTTTGGTGTACAGATTGAATTCACGCGCGATACGGCCCACGGCGACCAGCCCTTCCGGCGTGATTTCGCCGCCAGCTGAGCGCGGGATCACCGAATAGGTACCATCTTTCTGAATGTTGGCGAGGAAGTTGTCGTTGCTGTCCTGCAGCGGCGTGTGCTGCGGCTTGAGGATGTACTCATTCCAGCAGGAGGCCAGCAGGGAACCGACGGTCGGCTTACAGACTTCACAGCCGTAGCCCTGACCGTGTTTTTCCAGCAGTTCGTCGAAGGTTTTAATGCCTTCCACGCGGATCAGGTGGAACAGCTCCTGACGGGAGTAAGCGAAGTGTTCGCACAGATTGTTGTTGACCTCGATGCCCTGTTTCGCCAGCTCGGCGTTGAGCACCTGAGTGACCAGCGGAATACAGCCCCCGCAGCCGGTCCCGGCTTTGGTTTCCGCTTTCAGCGCCGCCACGGTGTGGCAGCCTTTGTTGATAGCGGCGATCAGGTCGCCTTTGCTGACGTCAAAGCAGGAGCAGATCTGCGCGCTGTCCGGCAGTTTATCCACGCCGATCGATGGCTTGCCGCTGCCGGCGTGGGCCGGGAGGATCAGCGAATCCGGGTTTTCCGGCAGCTCGATGGCGTTGAGCACCAGCTGCAGCAGATTGCCGTAGTCGCTGGTGTCGCCGACCAGTACCGCGCCGAGCAGCGTTTTGTTGTCGGCGCTGACGATCAGGCGCTTATAAACTTCTTTGCTTTCGTCGAGATAGACGTAGCTACGGGCGCCCGGCGTGCGGCCGTGGGCATCGCCGATCCCGCCCACGTCCACACCCAACAGCTTCAGCTTGGCGCTGAGGTCGGCGCCGGTGAAGCTATTTTCACTGCCGAGGAGATGGTCGACGGCCACCTGGGCCATTTTATAGCCGGGGGCGACCAGACCGTAGACGCGGTTGTTCCAGCTGGCGCATTCCCCGATGGCATAGATATCCGGATCGGAGGTCTGGCAGCTATCGTTGACCATGATGCCGCCGCGCTGGGCGACCGCCAGCCCGCACTGGGTGGCCAGCTTATCGCGCGGGCGGATCCCGGTTGAGAAGACGATGAAATCGACCTGCAGCTCGCTACCGTCGGCGAAGTGCATGGTTTTGCGCGCCTCAGTGCCCTGCTGAACAATCTCTTTGGTGTTTTTGCTGGTGTGAACTTTCACGCCCATGCTTTCGATTTTGCGCCGCAACTGCTCGCCGCCCATCTGGTCGAGCTGTTCGGCCATCAGCATCGGCGCGAATTCGATAACATGGGTTTCCACACCGAGGTTTTTCAACGCGCCGGCCGCTTCCAGGCCGAGCAGGCCGCCGCCGACTACCGCGCCGCGTTTGCTGCGGCGGGCGCAGGATTCGATGGCGTTAAGATCTTCAATAGTGCGATAGACGAAGCAATCCTGGGTTTCCGCGCCTTTAATCGGCGGGATCCACGGGTATGAGCCGGTCGCCATAATCAGCTTGTCGTAGAACACGGTACGCCCGGCGCTGGAGTGGATCACTTTCTCCTGGCGGTTGATGGTGATCGCCCGTTCGCCGACCAGCACCTTGACGCCGTGTTTCTCATAGAAACCTTCGCGTACCAGCGACAGTTCTTCCGCAGTGTGATGGGAGAAATAAGACGACAGGTGGACGCGGTCGTAGGCGATACGCGGTTCTTCACAGAACACGGTAATGTCGAACTGTCCGGCAGGCGCCTTATCGAGAAGCTCTTCGATAAAGCGATGGCCAACCATGCCGTTACCGATAATAGCGATTCTGACTTTGCTCATTTTTGCCTCGATTTCTTTTCTATTACCGCCTACCTTAACGATTCAGCCATCAGGCTTATTGATGCAAATCAATGACAACTTCACCTACCACTTAATGGGTATGCGTTTGATTTGTCAGTATTTTTATAAGTCATGGAAAACGCTGACTTTTCCTTTTTGCTGATTTTGTGTACAAGAATTGGGTAAGCCGCGATTGGGGTTAGACAGAAAACAAGCCGTATTGAATAGAGAGGGTGATATGACAGCAGCGCCGCTTTGGTTGATTCAGAACGTACGCCTGGCAGACCGCGACAGCCTGTGGCAAATAGCCATTGATAAGGGCCGCTTTGGCGCGATCACGCCGATGGGGGAGGCGCACGATGAAAGCTACGAGGTATTGAACGCTCGCGGCGGGCTAGCGATCCCGCCTTTTATCGAGCCGCATATCCATCTGGACACCACCCAGACGGCCGGCGAGCCGAACTGGAATCAGTCCGGTACTCTGTTCGAGGGGATTGAGCGCTGGGCGGAGCGGAAAGCGCTGCTCAGCCATGAGGACGTCAAAGCCCGGGCGTGGAAAACCCTGAAGTGGCAGATCGCCAATGGCGTGCAGTTTGTCCGCACTCATGTCGATGTTTCCGATCCCACGTTAACGGCGCTGAAGGCGATGCTGGAGGTCAAACAGGAGGTGGCGCCATGGGTTGAGTTACAGATTGTCGCTTTTCCACAGGAGGGGATCCTCTCTTACCCCAACGGCGAGGCGCTGCTGGAGGAGGCCCTCAAGCTGGGGGCGGACGTCGTCGGGGCGATCCCGCATTTTGAGTTCACCCGTGAATATGGTGTGGAATCGCTGCATATCGCCTTCCGTCTGGCGCAGCAATATGACCGCCCACTGGATATTCACTGCGATGAAATTGACGATGAGCAGTCGCGCTTTGTTGAAACCGTTGCCGCGCTGGCGCTGAAAGCGGGGATAGGGCCGCGGGTAACGGCCAGCCATACCACCGCTATGCACTCCTATAATGGCGCTTATACCTCGCGTCTGTTCCGCTTGCTTAAGCTCTCCGGCATCAACTTTGTCGCCAATCCGCTGGTGAATATTCATCTGCAGGGCCGGTTTGACGACTACCCGAAGCGACGGGGCATTACCCGGGTGAAGGAGCTGTTGGCGGCGGGGATCAACGTTTGCTTTGGTCATGATGACGTCTTTGACCCGTGGTACCCGCTGGGAACCGGCAATATGCTGCAGGTCCTGCATATGGGGCTCCATGTTTGCCAGCTGATGGGCTACCAGCAGATCAACGACGGCCTGCAGCTTATCACCGACAACAGCGCCCGCACGTTTGGCCTCGAGGATTACGGCATTGTCAGCGGCAATCCGGCTAACCTGATCATTCTCCCGGCGGAGAATGGCTTTGAGGCCGTCCGCTGCCAGGTGCCGGTGCGCTGGTCAATTCGCCAGGGAAGGGTGATCGCGACCACCCAGCCGGCGCAAAGCTGGATCCAAACTGACCGCGGTGGCGAGGAGCTTTCTTTTATGAGGAACAGCCCCCTTGCGGATGCAAAGGGGCCGAAGGCTTAGTGAGACGCCGCCTGAGCGTTGTTCTGGCGATGACGGGAGACGAAGCCGAGGATAAAGCACATTACGAATACCACGGCATAGAGGCCGTTAGCGGTGTGCAGCGCGGCCAGGGGACCGCTGGCCGCCACAATCGGGCCGGTGACCACGAAAGTGAGCATGGTGCCGATGGTGCCGCAGGTGAGGATAAAGTTCACCAGCTTCGGCGAAGCGACCCGCGTCTGCTGCGAACCGAGCGTAATGATTGAGGTGTAAATGGCGCTGGAGAAGAAGCCCAGGGTCAGAATAAACCACGGCATATGCTCCGGCGAACCATTGATAAACAGGTACATCAGCACCGTCGCGAGCCCGGCGAGGACGGTTAAGATACGCTGCAGGTCGAAGAAGCGCAGGATGAAGCTGAATGACCACATGCCGATCATGTAGGACATCCAGAAATCGCTCACCAGTTTACCGGCGTCGCCGAGGCTCATGCCCAGGCTCTTCGCATATTCCGGTACCCAGGAGATAAAGCCCAGCTGACCGAGGATGTAGCACAGCGCCGCAACGGAGAGGAACAGTACGCCAATGCCCCACTTCTCTTTCACCACCGGCTGGCTGTTTTCGCTCTGGGCTTTTTTGCCCAGCACCGGAAAATCACAGCCGAAAGTCAGGACGAAAATGGCGACATACACCAGACCAATACAGGCGTAGACCCAGTACCACTCGATGCTGCGCGCCAGCAGGACGGCGGCGACCATCGGGAAAATCATGCCCGCCATGCTAAAGAAGGAGTCGGTAAACAGCAGACGCGCCCCGCGCTGACGGCCTTCATACATATGGGTGATCAGGAAGGTCCCGATCGACATGGTGATCCCGCTCACCAGGCCAAGAACGAACATTGACGCGGAGAACAGCGCCAGGCTGTGGCTGAGCATCAGGCCGGCCACCGCCAGCACCATCAAAATAAAGCCAAAGCGCAGCTGAGTTTTCAGCGGCACGATTTCCATCAGCCAGGCATTGAGGAAGATGGAGATAAGAATACCGGCGTTCAGAAAGGTAAAGGTGTTGCTCATACTGGAAACGGGCAGATGGAAATAATCCGCAATGTTACCCATCACCATCCCGGTGACGATCACCAACGCGCCGGTCAGGGCGTAGGAGAAGAAGCTGATCCATGTGAGCTTAATACGGTTGCTGTTAGTCATGACTGGCCTGTGAATAGAAAGGTAAAGCGCGTTGACGCTGCGCCGGGCGGACAGATTTTATTCGTTCAGGTGATGTAATTAAATGTTTATTGTGAAATAGGTTATCTTTTGCATGTTTTAATGTGATCTGCATCACGCTTGTTCGCTGCAAAGGAGATCGTTTGCGCGGTTACAATTATTACAGCTAAGTAAAATTTGGTAAAAGGCTGGCCCAGGATGCAAAGGCTCTTTAGAATCAAGGCACTCGCTTTTATTCTGCTCCGTTAAGGAATTTCCATGCTCAAATCAACACTGGCGGCGATGGCTGCCGTTTTCGCTATTTCAGCGTTCTCCCCGGCCATGGCGGCAAAGGGCGATCCGCATGTGCTGCTGACCACTTCGGCAGGTAACATTGAGCTTGAGTTAAACAGCCAGAAAGCCCCGATTTCCGTGGATAACTTCCTGAAGTACGTCAACAGCGGCTTCTACAACAACACCACCTTTCACCGCGTGATCCCGGGATTCATGGTGCAAGGCGGCGGCTTTAACGAACAGATGCAGCAGAAGCAGCCTAACCCGCCGATCAAGAATGAAGCAGACAACGGCCTGCGCAACACCCGCGGCACCATGGCGCGCACCGCCGATCAGGATAGCGCCACCAGTCAGTTCTTCATCAACGTGGCGGATAACGCCTTCCTCGACCATGGCCAGCGCGACTTTGGCTATGCGGTATTCGGCAAAGTGGTGAAGGGGATGGATGTTGCGGATAAGATCTCCCAGGTCCAGACCCATAACGTTGGTCCGTACCAGAATGTGCCGACCAAACCGGTCGTTATCCTCTCTGCGAAAGTGCTGCCCTAATCCTCCCGCGGCGCGGTGGTCTATCGCCGCGCCCGGTCGCCTCCCGGCATAACCTGAAATTGCTGCTTATACTTGTGGCACACAGGGGACGATAAGGGGGGCGACGATGCGTCCACTCACCGATAAGCAAAAATCCCGACTCTGGGAACAGACACGCAATACCAATTTTCAGGCCAGCCGTCGCCTTGAAGGCGTGACGGTGCCGCTGGTTACGCTGACTGCCGAAGAGGCGCTGGCGCGTCTGGCGACGTTGCGGAGGGAGTATGAGCGATAAATTCGGCGATGAACGCGATCCTTACCTTTATCCGGCGCTGAACGTGCTGCGCAACCGTCTCGGCATCCGCCAGGCTAAAAATCTGCAGCAGGCCGCCTTTGAGATGACAGCGCTGCGGGCGGCCACTCTGCCGCTGGGCCCGCGGGTGCGCGGCTTACCCTATTTGTGCGCTATTCATCATCAGTTGTATCAGGATCTGTTTGACTGGGCGGGCCGCTTGCGTGAAGTGAACCTCTACCTGGGCGATACGCCGTTCTGCCACTTTGCCCGGATCGAGGAGGAGGGGAATGCCCTGATGCAGGCCCTTGAGCAGGAGGATTATCTCAATGGCCTGCCGCGCGATACCTTCATCGAACGCCTGAGCTGGTTCTATGGTGAAATTAATGTGCTGCACCCTTTTCGTCTTGGCAATGGCCTGACCCAGCGTATTTTCTTTGAACAGCTGGCGATACATGCCGGCTACCTTCTTAACTGGCGTGACGTTGACCCCGCCGGCTGGAGTGCGGCCTGCCAGCAGAGCGCGATGGGCGATCTGGCCCCGCTGGTGGCGATCTTTCGCAAAGTGGTAAGCGAAGCGCGGGAATCTGAGTAGAATAGCCCGGTTTTGATTGTTCCGGAGCCGCTATGATCCTGCTTATCGATAACTATGACTCTTTCACCTGGAATCTGTATCAGTACTTCTGCGAACTGGGGGCGGAAGTGCTGGTCAGGCGCAACGATGCGTTGACGCTAGAGGAGATAGCGGCGCTGGCGCCGGAGAAAATCGTGATCTCGCCAGGCCCCTGCACGCCGGATGAGGCGGGGATTTCCCTCGCGGTTATCCGCCACTATGCGGGGAAAACGCCGCTGCTGGGCGTCTGTCTCGGGCACCAGGCGATCGCCCAGGCGTTTGGCGCGACTATCGTGCGGGCGGCCCAGGTGATGCATGGCAAAACCTCGCTTATCGAGCATAACGGCGAAGGGGTGTTTCAGGGGCTGAATAATCCCCTGACGGTGACCCGCTATCACTCGCTGGTGATTGACCCGCCGACGCTCCCGTCCGAGTTTAACGTCACTGCCCGCAGCGCCAGCGGTGAGATTATGGGGATCCGTCACCGCGAATGGGATCTCGAGGGCGTGCAGTTTCATCCGGAAAGCATCCTCAGCGAGCAGGGCCATCAATTGCTGGCCAACTTTTTGAAACGGTGATTTTCAGTTGCTATTGACTGATTTTTTATGCATATTTTGTGATTAGATTATCATAATCGCATCTGCGTAACGAAGAGGGATGGGTAAGACATGGCAACTGAACAACCGGCAATCACCCGCGCCACATTCGATGAAGTTATTTTGCCAATTTATGCACCGGCAGAATTCATCCCGGTGAAGGGGAAGGGCAGCCGCGTCTGGGATCAGCAGGGGAAAGAGTATATCGATTTCGCCGGCGGTATCGCGGTGACGGCGCTTGGCCATTGCCATCCGGCGCTGGTGGCGGCGCTGCATCAGCAGGGCGAAACGCTGTGGCACACCAGCAACGTCTTTACCAATGAGCCGGCGCTGCGTCTGGGACGTAAACTTGTCGAGGCTACCTTCGCCGAGCGCGTGGTGTTTATGAACTCCGGCACCGAAGCCAATGAAACGGCCTTTAAGCTGGCGCGTCACTATGCGGTGACCCGCCATAGCCCGTATAAAACCAAAATCATCGCCTTCCATAATGCCTTTCATGGCCGCTCCCTGTTTACCGTTTCCGTCGGCGGTCAGCCGAAGTATTCCGATGGTTTCGGCCCAAAACCGGCGGATATTGTCCATGTTCCCTTCAACGATCTGCAGGCGGTAAAAGCGGTGATGGATGACCACACCTGCGCGGTGGTGGTGGAGCCGATTCAGGGCGAAGGCGGCGTGACGGCGGCCACGCCGGCTTTCCTGCAGGGACTGCGCGAGCTGTGCGATCAGCACCAGGCGCTGCTCGTCTTTGATGAAGTACAGTGTGGTATGGGGCGTACCGGATCGCTGTTCGCCTATATGCACTACGGCGTGACCCCGGATATTCTGACCAGCGCCAAAGCGCTGGGCGGCGGCTTCCCGGTCAGCGCCATGCTGACCACCCACGAGATCGCCAGCGCCTTCCATGCGGGCTCCCATGGCTCAACCTACGGCGGCAACCCGCTGGCCTGCGCGGTCGCCAACGCCGCCTTCGATCTGATCAATACCCCGGCGGTGCTGGATGGCGTGAGCGCGAAGCGCGAACTGTTCGTCAAACACCTGCAGCGGCTGGATGCCGAGTTTGATCTGTTCAGTGATATACGCGGGATGGGCCTGCTGATCGGCGCGGAACTCAAGCCGCAGCACAAAGGCCGCGCGCGTGATTTCCTCTATGCCGCGGCCGACGCCGGCGTCATGGTGCTCAACGCCGGGCCGGACGTGATGCGTTTTGTTCCCTCGCTGATCATCGACGAGCAGGATATTACTGAAGGGATGGCGCGCTTTGCCCAGGCGGTGGCAAAGGTGATTAACGGTTGATCTTCCGCAGCCAGATGCCATGGTGCGGCCGCTGACGCCATGCCACTGACGAAATGGTGTGCATGGTGTTCAGATGGCCCAGAATGCGTTGCAGATGCTGCTCCAGGGTGCTTAACGGACCGATCGGCACCTCGCTTTCCGGCGACTCCATAATATTGGCATCCCCTGCGCTGCCGGGACCATCGCTGTCCAGCCGCTGCTGGCAGCGCTGCAGCGCAATCTCACAGGATTCGAGATAGCGCTGGGCAAGATCCGGGGTCAGCATCGTATGCTCCCGGGCCAGGGTGGTCATAGCGTTGATGTGTTCGACGATAAACTGGCTGTGCGTCACCCACAGCTTCATATCTTCCAGATAGTGGGTATTAAACCCGGGTTCCTGCATCGCCTGATTCAGGGAGTTGTAGAGCGCGTTGTGCGCCTGGTTGACGCGCATGCGTTGATAGGCCAGCGCGGGGGCTTTTGGATCGGCGCTGAGGATCAGGCGAATTGCCTGCTGGTCGGCCTCCAGCGCATCGTGGGCGTTTTTTTTCAGCAGGCCGCTTTGCCACTGCGGCCACAGCCAGACCATCCCGCCGAAGGCAATCAGGCAGCCGATAAGGGTGTCGATCAGCCGGGCGATAATAAACTGTTCGCCGTTAAGCGTCAGCAGCTGCAGGGTATATACCGCCGTCACCGTAAACCCAACCATCGCCCAGCCATAGTGTTTGCGAATGATCAGATAGCTGAGCAGGGTAATCAGCAGCATCCCGCTCAGGGTGTAGCTCTCCGGAACGTGAAAATGCAAGGTCAGCCCGGCGATCGTCAGGCCGGCGAGCGTCCCCGCCGCCCGGTGAACAATACGCACCCGGGTGGCGCCATAGCCGTTCTGGGTGACGAAAAGCACCGTCATCAGGATCCAGTAGGGCTTAGGCAAGTGCAGGGCGTTGCCCATCAGGCTGGCGACGCTCAGCATCACGCTGATGCGGGCGGCATTGCGCAGCGCGGGCGATTTTAGCGACAGGTAGTTCTTTAGCGCGGGCAATAGCGGTAAACGACGCTCTTTGTCGGCCATCAGGTCCCGGGCATACAGCGGGCGCTGGGTATGCAGCACCCGGGCGATGCGGCTGAAGTGCCAGGCGCAGAAGTGGCCGACCGGGTTATCCGGATGTTGTCTGGCGATCTTTTCAAGAGCCTCGATCTGTTTATCCATCTGAAAGCGCTTTGGAAAGCGATGATAGAGCATGTCATCCGCCAGCACGCGCAGGCGGGCGGCGACGGTCTGCGCGTTCCAGCGGATCACCGCTTCGGCATGGCTGCGTTCCACCAGCTTTTGCACCTCTTCCGGCTGATGCAGGCTGACCGAAATATGCTCCTGCAGATCCAGCCCCATCTGAAACGCCCGCAGCAGGCGCTTATGATCGTTGCGTTGGTTAGCGGCCAGCATATGCATCTGCTGATAGCACTGGGTAATCAGATCGACCACTTTCTGCTGGCGGGTGAGCAGCGGCGGCAGGGCGGTCGAGGGATCGGTATGCTGGGGCAGCAGGCTGTATTT
>OKOB01000402.1_pt1 | contig 10098 bp, 8 predicted proteins | sample 1613511 | NCBI WGS metagenome assembly OKOB01 (sample SAMN04436861, study PRJEB24849) | human gut metagenome | biome: human gut; feature: NICU; material: stool | host: Homo sapiens | place: USA: Saint Louis, MO | collected 2011-09-08 | reverse complement strand
GTCCGTGCCGAGCACGGTCAGCGTCAGCGCGAACGACTCGGACATCGCCTCGCGCCCCGTCAGTTTCCAGAACAGAAGCCCCTCCACCGGGAGCTGAACGGTAATTCGGTTGAGCATAATTTTTATTCCATCTAGCTTATGCGATTTAGAAAAGAGGTTCGCATCTACGCATCAGCGTCATTTATATATCAAAGTGAATGATTTCTTTTTCTTTTGCCCATTAAGTAAACAAGAGAATATATTTTTAGCAGTTCCGAGATAACGAACAATCCTAAATTTACCCAGACACTTGTAATACCAAACACACTTACCAAAAGTGGGAAAAAAGAAACCGAACATCTGAACGAAATTAGACGGAAAACTTCCTGAGCAAGGGCAAATTTAATCGCAACGTCTTTTCTCTTAAAAAACAACCAGGCCGAAATAAAAAGTGAAAGTAACAAGAGCAAATCAAATATAAAAAAGAGTGTTACGATAAAGTTGTAACCGCCTCCTGAAACTACATCTGAGGTTCCTGTGAACGCGATTAAATCTGAAATCAAGGGGATCCTGTCCTGACGAAGTGAGTTTACAGAATAAAGCAAAAGAGCCAGTACATCCATGCTTCCCCAGAAATACCATAATTTACTTTTTAAATTCATAATCCTCTTCTCTGACTCCAGGTATCCATTGCCATGATTTACCACTTACTGCCCAGGCATCATCACTCTCAAGGTATTTCTGATAAATGGATCGTTGTTCTCCGTATCGTCTGATGACCGATTTCTTAGATATAAACACGCGCGATTCTCCATCCAGATCTCCGGGTAGCGCTGTCCAGCGCTGAATTTTATCGCGCGACGTATTCATGTAATCTTTACCGTCCGATCCAAATACTCGTCCCTCATCCCCCATGCTCGTCAGTCGATTAATCGCCATAATCACAACATTTTTTGTGCCATGATAATCATCTTCAACAGTTTTCCAGTAACCCGGCCCGTAATTATTGGTAGAGGGAACGAATGAATCACGCGTTGGGGCTGGTTTTCCAAATAGAGCGACATTATTTCGGTAACGTTCGAGGACGTAATTCACAAAAGCTGAGTTGTAGATCGTCTCATCAACACAAAACAACTCCCCTGACTCAGAGATGAAAAAGGGATATAGGGCTTTTGTCCGTTGACGGTGATCTATTAAGACCACCTCCCCTGAATCAATTAACCGCTGTATTTTATTAAGATTTTGCGCATAGAGGGGATCAAAAACGGCATTAGGATTAAATTCGAAGCGATGTCGTAACGTTAAACCATCAATGCTGTGAAATGGATTTGAAACGCCTCGCACCACAACAAACTCACGCCCTACGTCGCTCCGTGCATAGACAGGAGAGACAATCTTTTCGAATTCCTTTGGACGAAGCCTTTGGCTTCGAAGATCGTACACTTCCATAGTATCTCCTGTTTAAATTCCTACGGATTCACCAGCCAGGTGCCCGGCTTGGCAATATCCAGCGTCTGGCTGCGCGTTTTCCCGTTGCCCTGCAGTTCAATCTTCACCTCACCGGCGGGCAGCTTGAGCGATGCATAGCCGTTGGTCGCCGGACGCAGCGCTTTTGGCTCGCCGTTCACTTTCAGCGTTTCACCGTCCTGGATACGGATATAGACCAGCGCAACAGGGCTTTCGACAGGCGGTGGCGTTTGTTGCGCCGTCGCCTGCTCGCTCACCTTCGCCGTTTCTGGCTTCACGTCTGGCGCGTTCGCGGCGGTTTCCGTCGGACGCGTCTCTGCGGGTGCCTGCGCAGCCTGCTCTGGCGCATCCTTGCCACCGCTGAACAGCATCGCTCCGGCGACCACACCCACCAGCACGCCTGCGGCAACCATGCCCGGGATTTTGTAACGACGCCAGTCGAGTGCTGAAGCCGGCTTTTCCTCTTCCACCGGTACCAGCATGGTGCCCGGTTTTTTCGCCGTCAGCACATCGTTTATGCCCGCAACCGGCATCTCGATCAGCGCGGCGAATTCGTCGATAGACTGCGGACGGTCTTCCATGTGCAGCGCCAGCGCGCGGTCGATGGCCTGCAGCAGCGGGATGGAATAGCCCTGCGGCATAATTTCCACCAGCGGCTTGCAGGTATCCTGAATAGAACGCACCACGCTCACCGGCGGCGGAGAACCCACGATCAGGGTACGCAGCACGGCGCCGAGGGCGTAAATATCCGTCCACGGTCCCTGCTCGCTTTCGTTGTCGTCGGTGTACTGCTCAATCGGTGCAAAACCCGGTCGCAGCATGGTTTCCGTTTCGTCAGAAAGGTTACCGATGGTGCGGCGCGCGGAGCCGAAATCAAGCAGTACCGGCAGGCCGTTATCCTGGATCTGGATGTTATCCAGCGAGATATCACGGTGCAGATAGCCTTCGTCGTGGATGGTCTTGATGGCGCCAAACAGCATCGGCAGCGTGCGGCGGATCCAGGCCTCGTTGATCAGCTCCGGTTTTTCTTCGCGCAGGCGCGAAAGCGTGGTGCCGCTGTAAAACAGCGTTCCCATGTAGGCCGTGTCGTTTTGCACCCAGAAACGCAGGACATGCAGCAGGTTCGGGTGGTTAAAGCGCGCCAGCAGACGGGCTTCCTGAATGAAGCTGTTCAGGCCTGCGGAAAACGCTTTGCCAAAGCGCTCGCTGCGCAGCACCAGGGTCATGTCGTCGCCGCGCACGGCGAGCGAGGAAGGCATAAATTCTTTGATAGCGATAGTGCGTTCGAGCTGGTGATCCCACGCGCGATAAACGATGCCAAAACCGCCGCCGCCGATCACCTCTTTGATTTCAAACTCGTTGAAGCGGTACCCGACCGGGAGCGCGTTTGGGACAGTCCGATTGTTATCATTATCCGTCATCTTTTACAGTTCTCTTGATGATTATTACGCGGCAAACTGACAGTGAAACTCGCCCTGCTCGCAGGTGACATGCAGACGTCGGTACTGCTCGTCGCTGCGGCTGGCGGTAAGTAAGATCTGGCTCATCTGAGGCAGCAGGGTGTTGGTCAAAATAGCATCTACCATGCGGCCACCAGACTCCACCTCGGTACAGCGCTGAACAATCTTTTCCACCACGCTGTCGTCAAACTCAGAAATGATATTGTGATTCTCTTCCAGACGACGCTGAATGCGCTTGAGCTGCAGGCGAACAATCTGCCCCAGCATCGCGTCGCTGAGCGGGTAATACGGCACCACCAGCAGGCGGCCCAGCAGCGCAGGCGGAAACACCTCCAGCAGCGGCTGGCGCAGCGCGCCGCTTAAGGCGTCCGGTTCCGGCATCAGTTCCGGATCGGCACACATAGCGCTGATCAGGTCAGTGCCAACGTTGGACGTCAGAATAATAATGGTGTTGCGGAAATCGATGTGGCGTCCCTCACCGTCCTCCATCCAGCCTTTGTCAAAGACCTGGAAGAAGATTTCGTGGACGTCCGGGTGCGCTTTTTCAATTTCATCCAGCAGCACGACGCTATACGGACGGCGGCGCACGGCCTCGGTTAAGACACCGCCTTCACCATACCCGACGTAGCCCGGCGGCGCACCTTTTAAGGTGGAAACGGTGTGCGCTTCCTGGAACTCACTCATGTTGATAGTGATAACGTTCTGCTCGCCGCCGTACAGCGATTCCGCCAGCGCCAGCGCGGTTTCCGTTTTACCGACGCCGGATGGACCGCAAAGCATAAAGACGCCCACCGGTTTGTTGGGATCGTCGAGTTTTGCCCGCGAGGTTTTCACGCGACGGGCAATGAGATCCAGACCGTGACGCTGGCCGATAACGCGCTGGTTCAGCGTGTCGGCGAGATTCAGCACCGCGTCGATCTCGTTTTTCACCATCCGCCCCAGCGGGATCCCGGTCCAGTCGGAAACCACTGCGGCAACCACGTTTTCATCTACCGCCGCAAACAGCAGCGGCTCATCGCCCTGCAACGTTTTCAGCGCCAGCTGCTGTTCCGCCAGCTGGCTGTGCAGCCCGGCGGACTCCTCCTCGCCCGCGGCAAACAGCGCGGCGCGCAGGCGGATAATCTCCTGCACCAGACTGCGCTCCTCTTCCCAGCGCTGGGTCAGGGCTTCACGTTTGCTTTCATACGCATCACGTTCTGTGATTAACGCCGTTACGCGCTCATAAACGCCTGCACCAACGCGCGCTTCGCGTTCGGCTATCTCAATCTCCACGTCCAGCGCGGCAAGATGGCGCAGGCAATCTTCCAGTTGCGCCGGTGGCGCGCTCTGGCTGACCGCCACGCGGGCACAGGCGGTGTCGAGCAGCGCAACGGCTTTATCCGGCAGCTGACGCGCCGGGATATAGCGATGCGACAGCTTCACCGCCGCGCTGACCGCTTCGTCGAGCAGCAGCACCTGGTGGTGGGTCTCCAGCGGCGATACGGTACTGCGCAGCATCAGAATGGCTTTCGTTTCGTCCGGCTCGTGAACCTGCACCGTCTGGAAACGACGGGTCAACGCCGGATCTTTCTCGATGTATTTTTTGTATTCCGCCCAGGTGGTGGCGCCGATGGTACGCAACTGTCCGCGCGCCAGAGCGGGCTTCAGCAAGTTCGCCGCATCGCCGGTCCCCTGCTGGCCGCCTGCGCCAATCAGGGTGTGGATCTCATCGATAAACAGAATAATCGGCGTGGCGCTGGACTGAACCTCGTTGATCAACGCCTGCAGACGGGCTTCAAACTCGCCCTTCATGCCTGCGCCAGCCTGCAGCATGCCGATATCCAGCAGCCACAGCTGAATATTTTGCAGCGGCTCCGGCACGTCGCCATCGGCGATACGCAGCGCCAGCCCTTCCACCACCGCCGTTTTCCCGACCCCGGCCTCACCGGTCAGCAGCGGGTTGTTCTGGCGGCGACGCATCAGGATATCGACCATCTGGCGGATCTCTTCATCACGCCCGACGACCGGGTCAATCTTCCCTTCGCGGGCGCGGGCGGTGAGATCCTGGCCGTACTGAGCCAGCGTACCCTGCGCTGCCGGTACCGCACCCGCTGGCGCCTCGACGGTGGCCGCAGCCTGCTGCGTCTCTTTGCTGTTGGCGCAAACCGTATCGAACTGCTCGATCAGCACCTCGACGTTAAGACGGGTGAACTGCGCCGAAATGCTTTTCAGCACGTTTGCCAGGTTCCAGGTTTTGAGCAGGCCGATCAGCAAATGGCCGCCACGTATGCGGCTGACGCCAAACTTCAGCGAGCCATAGACCCAGGCGCGCTCTACGGCGCTGTCGATATGTTCGGAGAGATCGGAAACGGAACTCGCGCCGCGCGGCAGCGCATCCAGCGCGGCCACGATATCGCGCGTCAGTTGCTGTTCATCGAGGGCAAAGTGGCGGATGACCTGCTGCAAATCGCCATCCTGCTGTTGCATCAGTTGATGCAGCCAGTGCACCAGCTCAACATAGGGGTTACCGCGCAGCTTGCAGAAGGCAGTCGCGCTTTCCAGCGAGGTAAATAACAGCGTATCCAGTTTGCCGAAGAGCACGGCACGGCTAATTTCTGACATGTTAGTTTCCATTAACAATGATTCGGTATACGGAAGGATTACCGCTCTGCGCGATAGACCAGATCGCCACGCGGGACAGGCTGCGGCTGAAGGCCCAGCCAGGTGTTGTAGCCTAATTGCCCATTGCTGCCGAGGGAGGTACCCTGCACCGCGCTTTCATGCAGGATCACCCGCGTTTCCCATTCAAACTCCACCCCAATGTACTGGCGCACCCAGTCGCGCAGTTCGGTGACCCACGCTTCGCCAGGTAAAAACCGGTTGTACTCTTCAGCGCTCAGCGGGCCGATTTCAATACGAAACTTATGCTGTACGTCGCGGACGGCGACGCCAAGAAAGGCGGATTCCCCCATGCGCGGCATACGGCGACCTTCCCCCAGCTGTGCCTGCTCATGCGTGGAGAGCGGCATCCACTGCGGCACGTTGCTTACCAGCCTGACCGGGGCGTTAAAATAGTTGCGCAGGATCTTCTCCAGCCCCTCCGGATCCCGACCGTGACGGGTCAGATGCCCGGCGTGGGTAAAGCGGGCATGGGCGCTCAGGCTGCCTTTATTCATCTGCCCCGGTTGTCCCATGCCAATCAGCGAGGCCAGGTAGCCCTCAAAGCGTTTGTTGTCAGCGCGATCAAGGGAGACGGCAGGCTGCGCATCCGCCCAGGCGCGGTAAAACAGCAGCGTCAGACGATGATGAAACAGATCGACAAACGCGCTCAGGCTGGTGTCCTGATGATGATGAATACGCTCGCGGGCATATTCGGTCATGTGAACCGGCAGCGGGCCGTTCGGACCAAACAGCCCGAAGCTGAGGATAGACACCTCATGCAGCCCGCTCTCTTCCCGCAGGCTAACCTCGGCCAGCGTCGACGGCGCAAAGCTCATCGACGGCTGCTGGCCGATGCGCAGCGGCTCAAATTTCGGCAGCGGCGCGCGTCCCAGCGGGTAGCGCTCGCCGCCCTGGGCATCAATACGCCTTAACAGCTGAAACAGATCGTAGCGCCAGGGCGTTTGACGGACCCCGTGCCAGAACGTCTCCGGCAGCTTCGTCAGGCGATGCACGCGCAGCGGTGCAGTGGCAGCGTCACTCATACCAGCGCCCTTTTACCCATTCTCGGTGCCCAGTAGCCGATCTCGCCGCGCTGCTGACTCTTCAGGGTGAACTCAGTAAAACTGTTGATGGATACCAGTCGGGCAAACAGGCGTTCCAGCACGCTGCCGAAAAGCCACGGGCTGGCACCGGAAAACGCCCGCTCGTCTACGGTCAGGGTAATGCCGATTCCGCGGGCGAAAACGACCGGACCGGGTTCAGGCACGCGGCGGTGAACCGGCTCCAGCACGCAGTGGCGAACCCCCTCCACCTGACGCGCCACGGCCGTTTCGGCCAGGTTGGCATACAGCCCTAACAGCTGACGAAGCGCGGCAGCCCCCTCTTCATTCTCGCTGTCCATCAGGCTGAGGTAGTTCATCTGCAGCTGGCTGATAAGCCGCCAGGTGCTGAACCCTTCTGCCAGCGCCGGACGCGGTGGCGTCGGGCCTTTACGCAGGGTCAACGATTTCACCGGCATGGAGTCGGCCATGATGAACTGCCCAAGCTCCTGCTGTAGCATCAGCGGCAGGTCGCGGCTGGTGCAGAGCACCTCGGCAGAGATGTAGCGCAGGTTTTCCTGCCACGGGGCGTGCTGTTCATCCACCAGCGAAACAAACACCTCTGAACCGATATAGCCGGTACGGGTGCCGTAGCGCTGGGCATGCTCAGAGAGCACGCGCTGTTCCCGGCGCAGGGAAAAATAGGCTCCGTAGTTGCCCGCATCCCCGCTCCAGGTGCTCCAGAAAGGACGAAACGTCTGGTCGTCACGCTGACCGTCCGCGCTGCCGAAGATTTTATTCACCGCGTAAATTTCATAATCCAGCGGGCGGATGTTATCGACCACCAGATGGTATTCGTGCTGGCCTTCATTCAGCTTTTGACGCGCCGCCACCTTCGGGAACAGGTTGATGACTGGCGTGCAGTGCAGCGCCAGATGGCTGGCATCCACCACGCGCTCCAGCTGTTCATCTGATTTATCCAGCAGGATGAAGATATCGAAGGCTTTTTCGCCTTCACAGCGCTGGAGCAGCGTGCTCAGGCCGCTCAGGCTGATGAAGCGGAAACGGGCTGGGAACGCGAAATACTCCTGCAGCAGACGATAACCGTCAAAGTTGCGCAGATCGTCCGGGAGCAGTGCCTGATCCGCGGCAAAGCCCTCCTGACACAGGGCATCCGACGCCAGCAGCTGTCGCTGAGGTTGCGGGCTGACCGTCTGGCAGACGATCCCGGCGTGATGTTCCATCACCAGCTCCAGCAGCTTCAGCGCTTCAATGTCCGGGCCGCTGAGGAAAAACGTCAGCTGGTCGAAATTCAGATGGCCGAGGTTTTGCGGGCCGTCGCAGGCAATGCGGATCCGCAACGCGCTGTTGATCCCCCGCTGGCTTAACCCCAGCTGTGCCAGCGGCAGGTCAGCAGGCACGCCGCCCAGCTCCACGTTGTCAATTTTCAGCGGCAGCAGATTAACCTCGTGCGCCGTAGTATAGCTGCAGGTTACGCCGGTCTTTTTCAGCGCCAGGCTGTCCATCATGGTGCCGCGCGGCACAATAAAGCCATTGCTCAGGTCGCCCCGGCTGCTGTCGGGCTCGATTTGCGCAATCGCCATTGATGGGGTTGGCGCGAGGTAATTCGGCGCGATCATCTCCAGCAGACGCTGGGAGAAACGCGGAAACTCGGCATCCATTTTCATCTGCACGCGGGAGGTCAGAAAAGCGAAACCTTCCATCAGGCGTTCCGTGTACGGGTCCGCCACTTCAATGCCGCGCATGCCCAGTCGTCCGGCGACTTTTGGGTAGCGCTCGGCAAACTCGGCCCCCATTTCACGCAGGTAGGCCAGCTCACGGTTGTAGTATTCGAGCAGTTTACTTTCCATGATTACCCCGCATCTTTCAGTTCAAAATGGCCGTTTTCCAGATCGACATCGGTGCGAAACAGAAACTCCAGCGGGTACGGAACACACCATAAACGCCCTTTTATCTCAATGGAGAGCACGTTGTGCAGATCCAGCGAGGAGGTATCCGACACGCAGCGCACCTGCAATCCCTGCGGCAAAATGCGCGGTTCAAAATTGATGATGGCCTCGGTGAGCTTGCGCTGAATATCGTGCCATTCGATATCTGACATTCGCTTACCTGCGAGCGGCGCGACGCCGAAGTTGATCACCGAGCGGCTCACCTGCGGCAAGGCGCTCAGATCGCCGGAGGCATCATGGTTGATGGTATTAAACAGCCACTGCAAATCCCGCAGGACATTGCGACGCAGCGCAGCGTGGGTGATCAGATTACTGTTGGCTGGCTCACGCTTTTTTTCCGGGTCGTTATCCGTAAGGCGATCCAGCAGCGAGGGCTGCATTTTGTCGCGCGCCCCCACCTTATCCTGCTTGCTGCGGGCCTGCCAGCCGCTGCGCAGCAGATCGCCTTCGCCAGCGGGATTACTCATCGGCTCCGTCCGTCGCAAACGTCACGAGGCTTAACGACAGCAGCGGGCTTTCGCTTTGCTCGCTCAGCCAGGCTTTTTGACCCAGCCCTTCATACAGCGTTCCGCTCTCATCAAGCGGATGCCACTCGGTAGTGCGCCCCAGTTTGACCGCATCGGGGCATCAGCCGCAAAAGGATAGCGCGCCGGGATCTGGCACACCTGCTCGGTACCGTCGGTAAGACGGACCAGCGCATGACGCCAGACCAGATCGGTCACGCTGGCGGGCGCCTGGAAACGGATCTCCGCAATAGCGTTAAACGGCAGCCAGAAATAGCGTCCGTTAACAAGGGTTTCGCACACCGGACCAAGACGGGCATCACCGTCCATCAGCCAGTCAAACGCCTGCGTCTCCTCGTTTTCAAGGATGATGTGTCCCGCCGTTGCCTGCGCCTGTTCAAGGGCTTCCAGACGCAACGCCTGGGCACGCTCGCCCTCTTCGTTAAGCGCGGCGGCAAGCGTGGTCAGCCACGGCCACTGAGATTCAGGCATGGCTGGACGCGCCTGGCCCGCCATCACCTGCGCACGCTGCAGCTCACCCTGAATGGCCTGCTCCAGCAGTGTGACGGTCGGCTTCGCCTGAGGCTTCAGCGCCAGCCAGCTTTTCAGCTGGGTCAGCGCCCGGGTCCAGTTGCCGCTGAGGGTTAAAAACTGCACGAACGCGGCGCGAAGGTCGGCATCTGCCGGACGGGCTTTGATCCCGGCTTCCAGACGCGCCAGCGCGTCATTGAGCGTTTCACCCGCCAGCTGTTGATAGAGCGTATTCATAACCATTCCTTAATTCGCCGCGCGCCATGCGCCCACGGCCGGATCGCGCAGCTGAGGGCGCAGGGTGTCAATCAGAACGATATTCAGTGAGGTGCCGGGTGCGACCCAGGCGCTCCAGGTTTTCTTCACCGCCGCAATACGCGCCTGCAGCTTTGCATCATCGCTGGCGGTTTCACGGGAAATCTCTACTGCCACCGTGCCGTTACTTTTCCAGCCGTTGAGCGCGTTATCGTAAGGCAGGATCATCCAGCTCTGGTCGCTGTTTGGGGTG
>OKOB01000396.1_pt1 | contig 10171 bp, 2 predicted proteins | sample 1613511 | NCBI WGS metagenome assembly OKOB01 (sample SAMN04436861, study PRJEB24849) | human gut metagenome | biome: human gut; feature: NICU; material: stool | host: Homo sapiens | place: USA: Saint Louis, MO | collected 2011-09-08 | reverse complement strand
CGACGGATGGCGCAATGTTAATCCAGTAGAAGTATGTTGTGAAATCGTACGCAACAACAATAATGCAATAATAGCACTACTGATCATAGTGGATACACCTGCCCCCATAACGCCAAGTTCAGGGAAGAAACCAATACCATAAATCAAGAAGAAATTCATTATCGTATTCAAAATATTCCCTACTACATTAGATTTAAAAATAACTTTAGTGTTACCATATCCAATGAGTGCAGCCCCTACGATTTGGCTAAAGGACTGAAATATTAAGCTAATAACTATGAAACGACCATACCAAACGGCTGTTTCAATATAGCCATCTTCAGCACCCGTAAAACGTAGAATATGCTCTAAGTTCAAGAAACATATCAATAATAACGGTACATAAATTAAAAAATTCAATAAAATAGATTGCTTGAGTACGGCATTCATACCATCTACATCGCCTTCACCATGACGACGAGCTATAATTGCCGTCACAGCAATGGATAAGGCTCGACAAAAGATGAGCATTACCATCTCAGGTTGACCCATAATGCCTACCGAAGCAAGAGCTGACGCACCTAAGGCACCAACCATCGCCAAATCAATGGCAGTCATAAATTGTAACATCAAGCCTTGTAATGTAGCTGGCCAAGCTATTTTTAAATAATTACCATATAGCTGCTTTGTAGTTCCTACAGCTCCTAATCGTTCTGCAACAGGCAACATGGTGTCTATTGAAAGCCATCGTTGTATACGGTCTAACATCCTATCTCCTATTCATGCAAGATCATACATAATAGAGGTATCACTTTACCTCTTATTTCCACTGTATTATATCACACAACATATGAGAAGTCATTCATATGTTATGCATTTTAAATAAGAATACATATCAAAATAGCAAAAGAACCTCTTATACGAAATGTATATACCCTATCAAGTACAACAATGTATAAGAGGTTCTTTAGTTTTACAGAGAAATAACTATCTTAGACTATTATCAAAATTAGTTCTCAACTCTTAACCTTTAGAAGCTAATAATTGATTTACTACGGCACGCAAGTCATCTAAGCCTTGTTTAGTTTCAGCCAATTCTTGACGTTGACGTTCATTTTCAGCTTCTAATGTATTTAGACGCGCTGCTTGATTAGCAATAACCGTTTTTTGATTACTATTTTCTTTTTTGAGACTAGATACTTCATCTTGCATTACATAAACAGAGCTAATAGGCCCCGCCTTATAGCGTTCTGGAATAGCGTCTTTTCTTTCACGACTACCACCAAATTTATGCGTTACACCTGCATTTACCATGTTATGGCTAGTACCAAGTGAAACACCTACGTTGAACATAGTATCTTCAGTTCGGTAGTGAGCAATACCGATGGCACCCGCAGTTTCACCACGGTAGTTACCAATACCAGCCATAATTTGTGTTGGTTCCAATGGATCATATTGAATTGGTTTCAACGCTGCCATAGCTGCTGCATGAGCACCAACACGTTGTGTTTCAGTACCAACACGGTTAACAGCTTCTTGTAAACCAGCATTAGATGCTTTCAATTGGCTAACATTTACTGCATCAGTATCAGCTGTGCCAGGCGCTACTCCATGAATTTTGTTGCCACCATTATTTAAGCCGTCTACAGTAAGTGATACAGGGCTAGCTGCTGTATCTGCAGGAGTAATAGTCATACCACCCCCATTAATTGTAGTAGAGTTGCCAGCTGCATCTTTCACAGTTGTACCTGCAGGAGTGATTTTAGTAGATACACCGTTTTCATCACCTACAATAACACTGTTTAGGCCTTTTAAGTCTTTAGCCAAGCCATATGTGAAAGTAGTTCTATCTTGGTTAACTACAAGATTATCACCAGCTTGGAATTTTACGGTATCACTACCTTGTACTTTTTCAACAGTACCTCCTGCAGCTGTTACCTTCCATGCAGATATATCTTTAACTTGTTGTTTACCAGCATCTGTCAAGTTGCTCAAGTCTTGATTTGCAGCATTATCAATTTTGCCTTTAGTTGCATCATCGAGTTTAACAGTTACATCGTCGCCATTAGCAACCGTAGTAAGGCCATTTTCACCTTTCACATTAAATTTCACATCACCTGTGCTCAACGATTTTTCATCGGTAGAACCAGAGTTACCACCTAAAGAAATCTTGCGAGCAATAGCTGTCGTGTTTTTGTCGATATTAGCTTTATTGGTTGCGATGTTATCCTTATTAGTTGCAATATCAGCAGCATTTCTATCAATTGCAGCTTTATTATTAGCTATTTTTTGCTTGTTATCCGCAATGGCATCAGCATTTTTACCAATCTTATCTGTATTATCAGCAATGTTGGCTTTGTTTTCTGCTACTTGATCATCAACATGTTTCAATTGATCTTCTGTGGCGGCACGTCCAGAGACAGGCTGTGTTTGACCCGGAGTCCATGCAGTGTTAGTCAAACCCGTTACTTGAGGTGTTTCTACACCTTCTGTAGCTTTCACTTTTGGTGCTGTAATAGTTTGATTTGCTTTTACAGTATTGAAAGTTACGTCTTGTTTAGTAGCAATTGTGAAGTCTTTACCATTTTGAGTAATGGAAATGTTATCACCATCGATAAACTTAACTGTATTGCCACCTTCAACTTTTTCGGCAGTATTACCATTAGCGACTACATTCCAAGCTGCTAACTCCTTAACTTGTTGTTTACCATCATGAGTCAAATTGCTCAAATCTCGATCAGCTGCATTCTCGATTTTACCTTTAGTCGTATCATCGAGTTTAACTGTCACATCGTCGCCATTAGCAACAGTCGTAAGACCATTTTCACCTTTCACATTGAATTTCACATCACCTGTGCTCAAGGATTTTTCATCGGTAGAACCAGAGTTACCACCTAAGGAAATCTTACGGGCAATAGCAGTAGTATTTTGAGCGATATTAGCTTTATTAGAAGCAATATCCCCTTTGTTTGTAACAATATCGCCAGTATTTTTATCAATTGCAGATTTATTGGCAGCTATCTTTTGCTTGTTATCTGCAATGGCATCAGCATTTTTGCCAATCTTATCTGTATTATCAGCGATATTGGCTTTATTTTCCGCTACTTGATCATCAACGTGTTTCAATTGGTCTTCTGTAGCGGCACGACCAGATACAGGTTGTGTTTGTCCCGGAGTCCATGCAGTGTTGGTCAAGCCTGTTACTTGAGGAGCTTCAACCCCAGTTGTCGCTTTAACCTTTAGCGCTGTAATCGTTTGAGTAGCTGTTACCGTATCAAAAGTTACATCTTGTTTAGTAGAAATGGTGAAGTCCTTACCATTTTGAGTAATAGAAATGTTATCACCATCGATAAACTTAACTGTATTGCCACCTTCAACTTTTTCAGCAGTATTACCATTAGCTACTACGTTCCATGCGGATAAATCTTTAACTTGTTGTTTACCAGCATCTGTTAAGTTGCTCAAATCCGTATTTGCTGCATTATTGATTTTATTAGCCGTAGCATCATCTAATTTGACAGTTACATCGTCTCCATTAGCTTCAGTAACAATACCATTTTGCCCTTTAATATTGAATTTCACATCGCCTGTACTTAAGGATTTCTCATCGGTTGAACCAGTATTACCACCTAAGGAAATCTTACGACCAATAGCTTCTGTATTTTTATCAATATTAGCTTTATTGGCTGCGATATCGCCAACATTTTTAGTGATGGCCGCTTTGTTATCTGCAATATTTTGTTTATTCGTCGCAATATTATCTTTATTAGTTGCTATATCGGCTTTATTAGTTGCGATATTATCTTTGTTAGTAGCAATATCTACTGCATTTTTATCAATTGCAGCTTTATTATCAGCTATTTTTTGTTTGTTATCCGCAATAGCCTCTGCATTTTTACCAATCTTATCTGTATTGTCAGCAATCTTGGCTTTATTTTCTGATACTTGATCATCAACATGTTTCAATTGGTCTTCTGTGGCTGCACGACCAGATACAGGTTGTGTTTGACCTGGAACCCACGCAGTGTTCGTCAAGCCTGTTACTTGAGGTGTTTCAACTCCAGTTGTCGCTTTAACCTTTGGCGCTGTAATCGTTTGAGTAGCTGTTACCGTATCAAAAGTTACATCTTTCTTAGTAGAAATGGTAAAGTCTTTACCATTTTGAGTAATAGAAATGTTATCACCATCAATAAATTTAACAGTATTACCACCTTCAACCTTTTCAGCCGTCTCATTATTAGCGACTACATTCCAAGCTGCTAAGTTCTTAATCTGTTGCTTACCGTCAGGAGTCAAATTGCTCAAGTCTTGGTCCGCTGCATTCTCGATTTTACCTTTAGTCGTATCATCGAGTTTAACAGTCACATCGTCGCCATTAGCAACCGTAGTAAGACCGTTTTCACCTTTAACATTGAATTTCACATCACCTGTGCTCAAAGATTTTTCATCAGTCGAACCAGAGTTACCACCTAAAGAAATCTTACGAGCGATAGCAGCAGTATTTTGAGCAATATTAGCTTTATTAGAAGCAATATCCCCTTTATTTGTAGCAATGTCGCCAGTATTTTTAGTAATTGCAGTTTTATTATCGGCTATTTTTTGCTTATTATCTGAAATAGCATCAGCATTCTTACCAATTTTATCTGTATTGGCTGCGATATCAGCTTTATTCGCAGCAATATTGTCCTTATTAGTAGCAATATTACCTGCATTCTTATCAATTGCCGTTTTATTGTCAGCAATTTTTTGTTTATTGTCGGCAATGGCATCAGCGTTTTTGCCAATTTTATCTGTATTATCAGCAATATTGGCTTTGTTTTCTACCACTTGATTATCAACTTGTTTCAATTGATCTTCTGTGGCTGCACGACCAGATACAGGTTGTGTTTGACCTGGAACCCATGTAGTGTTAATCAAGCCTGTTACTTGAGGTGTTTCGACCCCAGTTGTCGCTTTCACTTTTGGCGCTGTAATCGTTTGAGTAGCTGTTACCGTATCAAAGGTTACATCTTTCTTAGTGGAAACGGTGAAATCTTTACCATTTTGAGTAATAGAAATGTTATCACCATCGATAAACTTAACTGTATTACCACCTTCAACCTTTTCAGCCGTTTCATTATTAGCGACTACATTCCAAGCTACTAACTCCTTAACTTGTTGTTTACCATCAGGAGTCAAATTGCTCAAATCTCGATCAGCTGCATTCTCGATTTTACCTTTAGTCGTATCATCGAGTTTAACTGTCACATCGTCGCCATTAGCAACAGTCGTAAGACCATTTTCACCTTTCACATTGAATTTCACATCACCTGTGCTCAAGGATTTTTCATCGGTAGAACCAGAGTTACCACCTAAGGAAATCTTACGGGCAATAGCAGTAGTATTTTGAGCGATATTAGCTTTATTAGAAGCAATATCCCCTTTGTTTGTAACAATATCGCCAGTATTTTTATCAATTGCAGATTTATTGGCAGCTATCTTTTGCTTGTTATCTGCAATGGCATCAGCATTTTTGCCAATCTTATCTGTATTATCAGCGATATTGGCTTTATTTTCCGCTACTTGATCATCAACGTGTTTCAATTGGTCTTCTGTAGCGGCACGACCAGATACAGGTTGTGTTTGTCCCGGAGTCCATGCAGTGTTGGTCAAGCCTGTTACTTGAGGAGCTTCAACCCCAGTTGTCGCTTTAACCTTTAGCGCTGTAATCGTTTGAGTAGCTGTTACCGTATCAAAAGTTACATCTTGTTTAGTAGAAATGGTGAAGTCCTTACCATTTTGAGTAATAGAAATGTTATCACCATCGATAAACTTAACTGTATTGCCACCTTCAACTTTTTCAGCAGTATTACCATTAGCTACTACATTCCATGCGGATAAATTCTTAACTTGTTGTTTACCGTCAGGAGTCAAATTGCTCAAGTCTCGATCAGTTGCATTATCGATTTTGCCTTTAGTCGTATCATCGAGTTTAACAGTCACATCGTCGCCATTAGCAACAGTAGTAAGACCATTTTCCCCTTTTACGTTAAATTTCACATCACCTGTGCTCAAGGATTTTTCATCGGTAGAGCCAGAGTTACCACCTAAAGAAATCTTACGACCGATAGCAGCAGTATTTTGGGCAATATTAGCTTTATTAGAAACAATATCCCCTTTGTTTGTAGCAATTTCACCCGCATTTTTGTCAATTGCTGTTTTATTGTCAGCAATTTTTTGCGTATTCGCAGCAATACTGTCCTTATTGGCAGCAATATCTGTTTTGTTTGTTGCAATATCGCCTGCATTTTTAGCTATTGCAGTTTTATTTGTATCAATAGCAATTTTGTTAGCTTCAGCTTTATCATCAACTTTTTTCAATTGAGATACATTGACAGCATCTTTATCAGCAACACCATCTGCTACATTAGCAACTTTCAAATTCCCAGCATTGATACCTTTATCACCATCAATTTTAACAGTTTCATTACCGCCAGCATTATTGAAAGAAGCACTGTTTAATTTAGAAAGATCTTTTTTCAAAGCTACAGAGATTTTCTTATCATTTCTAGCAACCGCAACATTATCGTCACCAGAAAAATCTACTGTATTACCTTTTTCAACCGCTACTGGTGTAGCTTCACCATTAGCAGAAAGATTCCAACCATATTTATTTTGATCAATCGCTTGATTAATCGCATTAGCTACGTTAGCAGAATCCGCCATACCAGCAGTCGCTGTAGCGCTACCATTTGCTACAGTAATGTCTTGCTTTTTACCAGAAACTGTAATTTTCTTACCATTAGCTGTAGTGCTGATGTATGTATTATCACCATTTACAGCCAATTTACTATTAGCAAGGTTCACATCGCCTGTACCAGTATCACCTGTAAAAGCTAGATTAACACTCTTTAACTGTGCCACGTTTACTGCATCTGTATCAGCAGTACCAGCAGCAACATAGTTAATTTGACGTGTTTGGTTTATCGTACCAACAGCAACACCACCTAATTTAGACGTTAGGGCAGCACCACTTAAACCAGCATATATATCTGTACGACTAGCATTAACATTATATCCCGCTACGCCTGAAGCAATATCAGCTATAGATTTTGAACCAACAGCTACACCATCTACTACTTTACCTCTAGCGCCATCACCAACAGCTACAGAACGACTCGCAGATGCGTCTGTTGCGGCATTTGGGCCAATAGCAATAGAATTATCGGCCGTAGCACCAGTATTATCTTTATTAGCAGCATCAGAAGATTTTATAGATATATATTTATAAGCGATTTGGTCTACAATAGCGCTAAGTTGAGAGCCATTAATTGCATCTGTGGAAGTAGCACTTACTTCGCCAGGAGCCACATGTTTCAACTGACGTTCATACCCTTTAGAACCAAAAGATACAACGTCACCTGGCAATGTTTTATCACCACCAGCCCAGGAAGCAACAACGTTATTTGGCAAAGTATAGCTAGATTGTTTTGTACCGCCTACATCAGTGTTAGAACCACCACCGATGGCAATAGCATTATCACGATTTGCCCTAGCCCCTGTGCCAATAGCAATAGCATTTGTTACATCATTATTGGCTTGACCAGAAGCCCCACTAGAAGTTCCTGATAAACGATCCTTCGCATTTGCACCTGTACCAATGGCAATGCCCACATTGCCTGACTGACCTTTCATGCCTAATGTGATACCGGATTCACCAGCCGTTGCCGATGTATATAGTGGGTTTCTCATATCAAATCCTGTTAAGCTTTGAACCGCACTACGCAAATCCCCAGTTTTATTCTCACCATTATTCGTAGTGTAAATAACTTTTACACCATCGGCTTTAACTACATCATCGCCACCAATAACAATAGAAGAGTTACCTTGAGCTATTGTATTTCCCCCAATGGCAATTGCTTGCTCCCCAATTACTCTTGCACCTTCATTAGCAGTATTACCACCACCAATAGCGATTCCTTGTGGACTGTTAACACTGGTACTAGAATTAGACCCTATTGCAATAGAATATCCACCTGCAGCTGCTGCATTTTGACCGAAACCTACAGCTTTATCACCAGTAACAGAAGCACCAGCCCCCAAGCCTACTGCTGTTGCATGCATATTTGTAGGCAAAGTATTTGCCGCCATAGAGATGCTAGCATTAGTCATTGCTAATGCAGCCAAAATTGCTGCTACAACAATTTTCTTTTTGCCACTATTATTCTTAGCGAACTCAGATACTACTACGTAGCAGTTTTTTGATTTGCTCCAAACCACTTTAAAAATCTTATTCATACTTTCTCCTATAAAATATAGTAATAGTAATGCTCCCTCGATGTTTTATCATATGGTAAGTCATACGAGAATTCCAAAATCTTCAATATTATAAGTATATCAAAACCTTTAATACACTATCAAGCTTTTTCATTTTTTATTCATAATTCTACGCGGCGTACAAATGCAGCATTAATGCGTTTTATAGTGATTTATATCACAAATTTATATAAAATACGGGCTTATTTTATACCATAACGAAGAGATAAAATGAATATAAATTCATAATCATTATTTTAAACTTGTTTTATAAGATTATATTTTCCCACCACCTCATCAATTCATCTTACATTACATAACAAAAAGCTATCTCATAGAAATAACAATCTACAAGATAGCTTTATTGCTAGTTTATATAATTAAATAGGGAAAATCAATTAAGTTAAATTAAAGGCATATACACTTTGTTCGTGTGCTAATTGTATGCGCTTATGTAAGCGTTTCATATATGTACGATATATCGCTTGTGCTTCTTCGACAGATATGATATCAAAATGAATTCCATCCCCCACTGGTAATTGGCTTAACCTAGGTAAATCTGCCGTAATCACAGTACCAATCTTTGTATAGCCACCTGTTGTTTGCCGATCTGCCATGAGCACTATAGGGTTTCCATCAGAAGGAACTTGGATAGAACCAAATACAGCGCCATCGGAGATAATATCTGCACCATCTATATGCTCTATAACAGGGCCATCCAAGCGAAAGCCCATGCGATCACATTGTACAGTCAATGTATATATTTTACTACCAAAGGTCTTGATTCCTTTCTCTGTAAAATACTTTGCTTGATTTCCGAGAACAACACGCAAAGGTTCGTGACACTCACGGCCGCCGCGGTTATATAAGGCGATATTGAATAAGTTATGACCATCATAGAAGTCGCACACATTCACTTCGTCTCTAGTAAATGCTTTAATGCCAAACTGATCACCTGCTTGTAACGGTCTCCCCTCAAGACCACCTATCTTAGCCTTTGTATGAGTCGATACGCTACCATTAATAGTAGGAACATCAATACCGCCGGAGAAAGCAATATACATACGCACGCCACATTGGCTAAAGCTACCAGAAATAATATCTCCTTCATGACATATAAAAGGTATGTATCGAGGCACGACTATATTATTAATAGTGGGGTGCATATCAGCCCCTGTAAAAGCAACAATACATGTACCTTGAACCGTTAGTGTAGGCGGTAGCACGGTGCATTCTAAAGCACCTAAAAGCTCCTTGTTTCCTACTAAAGCCTGCCCCAATAGATAGCTTTCACTATCCATAGGCCCCGCTACAGGCATACCATATTGTTGATAGCCGACTCGTCCTGCATCTTGAATCGTTGTATACATCCCTGGTCCATCTACGTGGATTGAAGCTTTCTTAAAACTATTTAAAGCCACGCAAATCACCTACCTCTACTTCATGTACAACAGGAACATAAGCTGAACCTAAAGATTTAATACGATAAAATTCAGTATCATCGATGGGCACATAACGAACGTAGTCCCCTGCTCTTAATAATGCAGCTTGTTTTTTAGACATATCATACATAGTCACAGGTGTGCGCCCAATGATCTGCCATCCCCCTGGAGAATCTGATGGATATGTGCCAGTCTGTTCTCCTGCAATACCTACAGACCCGGCAGGAATCAAAGTTCTTGGCGAAGACAACCGCGGAGTTGCAATGCGAGGATCCATTCCACCTAAGTAAGTAAAACCAGGAATAAAACCTAACATATAAACCAAATAATCAGTACCACTATGAATGGATACAACCTCAGCTTCACTTATATGATTGTGAGAGGCTACAAAACCTAGATCTGGACCATACTCGCCACCGTATATGGTCGGGATTTCAACAATCGTAACACGTTCA
>OKOB01000391.1_pt1 | contig 10260 bp, 9 predicted proteins | sample 1613511 | NCBI WGS metagenome assembly OKOB01 (sample SAMN04436861, study PRJEB24849) | human gut metagenome | biome: human gut; feature: NICU; material: stool | host: Homo sapiens | place: USA: Saint Louis, MO | collected 2011-09-08 | reverse complement strand
CGAACTCCTGATATTCCGGCCCCGGTAAGGCGCGGATCACGTTCCCCCACAGCAACTGTTTTACGCCCTGCGTCGTCGAGAAATCGCGTGTTGACGGCTTAATCGCCAGACGATCGCCATCGCGCAGCGAACGTCCCTCATGCCCCCCTATGCCCGCTTTCTGATCGGTACTGGCTGATCCCAGCACCTCCGGCACGTCAATGCCCCCCGCTACCGCAAGGTAACTGCGCACCCCGTACAAAGGCCGTTTCAGCGTCAGACGTTGCCCGGCTTTCGCCCGCAACCGCCAGCCGGTCCACACCGCTTTGCCGTCCAGCGTGGCGTCACAACCTGCGCCGGTCAACGCAAACCAGGTTTCCTGACCGAACTCAATCACGCACTGACCCAGCGTAATTTCTAACGCCGCCGTGCTGCCTGCGTTACCCACCAGCAGGTTGGCAATCTCCAGCGAAGGACGATCAAGCGCACCGCAGTAGCTCACGCCAGACTGGCGCAGGCCAAAGCGGCCGGCATCCTGTACCGAGGTATAAAGCCCTGCGCGAAGTAACGTTAACATACCCCCTCCTTCTGCGGGATAAAGCGAAGGGTATCGCCAGGACGAAGGAGAATGGGTGCCTCCTGCCCCGGTTCAAATAATGGCATGGCGGTGTGCCCAATAAGCTGCCAGCCGCCCGGTGAGGTGAGCGGATAAATTCCGGTTTGTTCGCCGCCAATTGCCACCGTTCCCGCGGGAACGCTCAGGCGTGGCTCGGCCCGGCGCGGCGTATGCAGCTGAGGGGATAATCCGCCAAGATACGGGAAGCCGGGTTGAAACCCGAGAAACCAGACCACGTAATCCACCGAACTGTGCAGCTCAACAACCTGCTTCTCCGTTAATCCGCAGTGATCCGCCACCACGCCAAGATCCGGCCCACCCGTGCCGCCATAGACGACCGGGATTTCAATCATTCTCGATTCCGGCTCCAGCGCTTCGCTCTCTTCCCACCAGCGCTGAAGACGTTCAATAGCATCCAGCGCCTTTGTCTGCGGGTTGCGCAGCACGACGGTAATGTTATTCATGCCAGGAATGGTTTCTACCACTTCCGGGATGTCAACCAGACGCTGTGTCAGCCGCCAGATACGCTTTTGCGTGGCAAGCGTGACCGGCGGTTCAAGTTCCAGTACAACTGCGCTTTCACCCAGAAGATAACAACGCGCTCTCTGCACTCGGGCACCTCTCATCAGGCGGGATTAGGGATATCAATAAAGGTCACATCCAGATCGGTATTTTCCGTCAGCCATTCACTGAGGGCGCGGATACCGCCACGCTCGGTAGCATGGTGGCCTGCCGCGTAAAAATGCAGCCCCTGTTCACGGGCTGAGTGAACCGTCTGCTCAGAGACTTCACCGGTAATAAACGCATCAACACCAAAACGCGCGGCGCTGTCGATAAAGCCCTGACCGCCGCCGGTACACCAGGCAACGCGCTTAACGGTATCCGGCCCCGTGTCGCCACACCACAGCGGACGACGCCCGAGACGTGCTTCGATCCACGAGGCCAGCTCCAGACCCGGAACCGGCATCGACAGCTCTCCCCACGGAACCAGCGGCTCGATTTCGCCCATCACAGTGATCCCCAACAGCTGCGCCAGCTGGACGTTATTCCCCAGTTCCGGGTGTGCATCCAGCGGCAGGTGGTAGCCGTACAGGTTGATGTCATTGGCCAACAGCGTTTTCAGGCGGTTGCGCTTCATACCGCGAATAATCGGTGATTCGTTTTTCCAGAAATAACCGTGGTGAACAATGATCGCATCGGCCTCCTGACGCACCGCTTCATCCAGCAATGCCTGGCTTGCCGTCACACCGGTGATGATTTTTTGCACTGTCTCTCGGCCTTCCACCTGCAGCCCATTCGGGCCGTAATCGCTGAAGGCGGCGGTATTGAGTTTTTCGTTAATCAGGCTTTCCAGTTCGCTGTTTTTCATCATCACTCTCTTAAGCTTTACGGGCGGCTTCATAGGCCGCCAGCGTGGCGACGCGCGCCTGTTTATGGTCAACAATCGGGCGGGGATAATCGAGCTTTACGCCCTGTTTATCCGCCCATGCCCACGGGTCGTGGATCGCTTTCGCAGGAACATGCCTGAGCGCGGGCAACCAGCGACGAATAAAGTCGCCGTTAGCATCAAATTTTTGTCCCTGAGTGGTCGGATTGAAAATCCGGAAATAGGGAGCCGCATCGGTACCGGTAGAGGCCGCCCACTGCCATCCGCCATTATTCGCTGCCAGATCGCCATCGATCAGCTGAGAAATAAAATAACGCTCCCCGACACGCCAGTCGATAAGCAGATCTTTCACCAGGAAGCTGGCGGTAATCATTCGCAGACGGTTGTGCATCCACCCGGTTTCATTCAACTGGCGCATCGCGGCATCAACAATCGGATAGCCCGTCTCCCCCTTTTTCCAGGCCAGTAAACGCGCCTCGTCGTGCTGCCATTTTACGTTATCGGTCCAGGGAATGAACGGGCGATGCTTGCAGAGATCGGGATGATAAGTCATCAGATGGCGATAGAACTCACGCCAGATCAGTTCGTTCAGCCACACCGACCCCGTCCCGCCGTCCAGCGCCTGCGGCTGCTCGGCCAGGAGACGATGCAGACACTGGCGAGGAGAGAGCACGCCCAATGCCAGGCAGGCCGATAATCGGCTTGTCCCTTCAACCGCCGGAAAATCCCTGCGCGCGTCGTACTCTCCCGCGCCCTGCTTGCAAAACTGGCGCAGCTTCGCAATCGTCGATTTCTCACTGGCAGGGAACAGAAGATCGTCGAACGTCTGTTGGGGATAGTTAAACGTTAATTCAGGCAGATCGGTTATGGCATCGCCCCGAACAGCGGGCGCGGCCACGCACTCAGGCAGCGCCTCTTTCAGGCGTTTAACAAACGCATTTTTAAACGGCGTAAACACTTTGTACATTTCGTGACTGCCGGTCATGACGCTGCCCGGCGCCAGCATGACGCTGTCATCAAATCCTTCACAAACTACCCCGTCCAGCATGTTTTCCAGCTGGCGATCCCGCCGCTGTTCGTTCAGCTCGTACTGATAGTTATAAAAAAGGTGTGTGACGCCGTTTTGCTGACAGATCGCCTGCAGCATCTGAAGCTGCGCGGCAAAATCACTGACCTCTTTGTAGATCAGCGGAATACCTTTTTCAGCAAGCGAGTGTTGCAGAACGTTCAGATGTGATTTGAGGTAAGCCGCCTGGCGCGGTGCCATATCATGCTGCTGCCACTGTTCGGGCGTAGCGATGAACAGTGCCAGCACGCTGGCATCCTCAGAACGACAGGCTGCCGCGAGAGCGATGTTGTCATGTACGCGCAGATCTGCGCGAAACCAAACCAGATGGGTGGGCATAAAACTCCAGGCAAATATCCATTATGTCCGTAAGGGCACGCCACCAAAGGAAAAAGTGGCGAGCTTTTACTGTACTTTGCCATGAAGTGTAGACGGGATGAAATAAAAAAGGCCGCCCGGGGCGGCCTTAACGCTACTTGTCCTGCACTATCGTGGTAAAAGCGACAAATTGGTTCGGTTCATCGCTCTTAACAACGAGTAAGCTGGTGACAATGAACGCGATGCAAAAATAGCGTTTCATTATGCGGTCCCTGCTACTAACCGCTCCACCGTTCACCACCGGTGATAAATCGGTGGACACAAGCCCGGGTAGGCGGGCTGCTTTACGGCTGTAAATACACCTTTCCCGGGACCGATGCCCATTTGCGAGATGGCGGAAAGGGACGCAGCATCATAATTAACATTCGCTGCTAAGGTAAGATACTCAAATAAAATTAGGAATTTATAAAGACTTAGAGGGATTGTCATCTGCTTACAGGATGGTATGATGAAAATCCCGGGTAGGGGCTGCAAGACCATCCCCACGGACCGCGAATCCCGAGGGATAAAAAAACCGCCACATTGCTGTAGGCGGTTTTTTTATTGCTATGTGTAGTCTTTCTTTTTTTAGTAGAAGTCGCAGGTCGCTTTCTCGGCCTGATCCATCCACACCGGCTTCTCGCTGGTTTTCGCCCAGACGCGGTGCAGATAGCTGTAAAAACGAGCGCGATCTTTCCAGAACAGCATCACCGGCAGGGCCAGCACGCCAGCCACTACGGCGAAAGTACGACGCATGAACACAATATGAGCTGGATACGCTTTATACAGATCCATATTTTCTCCCCTATAGTTGGCCGGAAACGTCATCCGGAAAATTCAAAATCTGTGACCTGGATAAAATAATATCGCTTTGCGTGTAATTTTACTACTCATCCGACCACTTATTTTCATTCATTTAGTGAATATTTACACTCGCGCCGTAATTTAGTTACAAAAAAGTTAACAATTTACTTACCAATAGTTAAATTGTGGGCTTTGCCATTTTTATACTTTTTTTACACCCTCTCTCCTCATTTTTGCGAAATCTTTGCGCCATAAATCCTACCGTTAACCCAACAACAAAAGTCACCCGGAGGTGGATTGTGAGTGCAGGTCTTATTGCCGGCATCGTGCTGGTGTTCCTGTTATTGGGTTATCTGGTTTATGCCCTGATTAATGCGGAGGCATTCTGATGGCTGCTCAGGCGTTTTTGCTTATTGCCAGCTTCTTACTGGCGTTGTTCGTTCTGGCAAGGCCACTGGGAATGGGGCTGGCAAGGCTTATCAACAACGTCCCCCTGCCTGGTACGGGAAGCGTTGAAAAAGGGATCTGGCGTGTACTGGGAATAGACGATCGCGAGATGAGCTGGCGTGAATATCTTTTTGCCATTCTGCTGCTGAATATTGTTGGGCTGATTGCACTTTTTACCCTGCTGATGCTGCAGGGGAGTCTGCCGCTGAATCCGCAACAATTACCGGGTCTGTCCTGGCATCTTGCGCTGAATACGGCAGTCAGCTTTGTCACCAACACCAACTGGCAGTCCTATGCGGGTGAAACCACGCTCAGCTATTTCAGCCAGATGGTTGGGTTAACCGTCCAGAACTTCCTCTCTGCCGCCAGCGGTATCACTGTGATCTTCGCGCTGACGCGCGCGTTTGCTCGTCAGAAAATCAGTACCCTGGGTAACGCGTGGGTGGATCTGACGCGCATCACGTTGTGGATATTGCTGCCAATTGCACTGCTGATCGCGCTGTTCTTTATTCAGCAAGGTAGCCTGCAAAACCTGCTGCCATACACCCCTTATACCTCGCTGGAAGGGGCAAAACAGCTCCTGCCGATGGGGCCCGTGGCGTCGCAGGAAGCCATCAAGATGCTCGGCACCAACGGCGGCGGCTTCTTCAACGCCAACTCATCGCATCCGTTTGAAAACCCGACTGCCCTGACCAATTTTGTGCAGATGCTGGCGATTTTCCTGATCCCCACCGCACTCTGCTTTGCCTTTGGTGATGTCGTCAACGATCGCCGTCAGGGGCGCACCCTGCTCTGGACCATGTCGTTAATCTTCGTGGTCTGCGTTGCGCTGGTGATGTGGGCTGAATGGAACGGCAATAGCCATTTCATGCAGCTTGGGGCTAACAGCAATATCAATATGGAAGGTAAAGAGAGCCGCTTTGGCATTCTCGCCAGCAGCCTCTATGCGGTGGTCACCACGGCGGCCTCGTGCGGGGCGGTGAATGCCATGCATGACTCCTTCACCGCACTGGGCGGCATGATCCCAATGTGGCTGATGCAGATTGGCGAAGTGGTGTTCGGCGGCGTCGGCTCGGGCCTGTACGGCATGCTGCTGTTCGTGCTGCTGGCGGTATTTATCGCCGGGCTGATGGTCGGCCGCACCCCGGAGTACCTCGGGAAGAAAATCGATGTCCGGGAAATGAAAATGATCGCCCTCGCCATTCTGGTCACCCCGACGCTGGTGCTGCTTGGCACGGCGCTGGCGATGATGACCGACGCCGGCCGCGCCGGGATGTTCAACCGGCGGCCAATAACAACGGCAGCGCCTTCGCTGGCCTGGGTGCGGCGACGCCGTTCTGGAACCTGCTGCTGGCGTTCTGCATGCTGGTCGGCCGCTTCGCCGTCATCATTCCGGTGATGGCCATCGCCGGCTCGCTGGTGGCGAAGAAAATTCAACCGGCCAGCCCCGGCACCCTGGCCACTCACGACGCCCTGTTTATCGGTTTACTGATCGGCACCGTGCTGCTGGTGGGCGCCCTGACCTTTATTCCTGCGCTGGCGCTTGGCCCGCTGGCTGAACACTTTTCCTTACTTTGAGCGATGCGGAGCACCCTGTTATGAGTCGCAAACAATTAGCCCTGCTGGAGCCGACGCTGGTGCGCCAGGCGCTGCTGGATGCCGTGAAAAAACTCAGCCCGATGGTGCAATGGCGCAATCCGGTGATGTTTATCGTCTGGGTGGGCAGTCTGTTAACTACCCTGCTGGCGATCGCCATGGCTGGCGGCGCCCTGACCGGTAGCGCCACCTTTACCGCCGCCGTCAGTATCTGGCTGTGGTTTACCGTGCTGTTCGCCAACTTTGCCGAAGCGATGGCGGAAGGCCGCAGCAAAGCCCAGGCCAACAGCCTGAAAGGGGTGAAAAAAACGGCCTTCGCCCGCAAACTGCGCGCCCCGCAGCATGACGCGCCGGTCGACCACGTGCCGGCGGAAGATCTGCGCAAAGGCGACGTGGTGCTGGTGGAAGCCGGGGATATTATCCCCTGCGATGGCGAAGTCATCGAAGGCGGCGCCTCGGTGGATGAAAGCGCCATTACCGGCGAGTCTGCCCCGGTGATCCGTGAATCCGGTGGCGATTTTGCCTCGGTGACCGGCGGGACACGCATTCTCTCCGACTGGCTGGTGATCCGCTGCAGCGTGAACCCGGGAGAAACCTTCCTCGACCGGATGATCGCCATGGTGGAAGGCGCCCAGCGCCGTAAAACGCCGAACGAGATCGCCCTGACGATCCTGCTGATCGCCCTGACGCTGGTGTTCCTGCTGGCCACCGCCACCATCTGGCCCTTCTCGGCGTGGAGCGGCAATGCGGTCAGCGTTACCGTACTGGTCGCCCTGCTGGTGTGCCTGATCCCGACCACCATCGGCGGGCTGCTGTCGGCCATCGGCGTCGCCGGGATGAGCCGTATGCTCGGCGCCAACGTGATCGCCACCAGCGGCCGCGCGGTGGAAGCCGCTGGCGACGTCGATGTCCTGCTGCTGGATAAAACCGGGACCATTACCCTCGGCAACCGCCAGGCTTCCGCCTTCCTGCCGGCTCGCGGCGTGGAAGAGCGAACCCTCGCCGACGCCGCCCAGCTCTCCTCGCTGGCGGATGAAACCCCTGAGGGGCGCAGCATCGTGGTGCTGGCGAAACAGCGCTTTAATCTGCGCGAACGCGATCTGCAGTCGCTGCACGCCACCTTTGTCCCCTTTACCGCGCAAACGCGGATGAGCGGCATCAATATCGATCAGCGCATGATCCGCAAAGGGTCGGTGGACGCCATTCGCCGCCACGTGGAGGCCAACGGCGGCCACTTCCCTGCCGATGTCGATAAACAGGTGGAAGAGGTCGCCCGCCAGGGGGCCACGCCGCTGGTGGTCGCCGAAGGGGAAAAGGTGCTGGGGATTATTGCGCTCAAAGATATCGTCAAAGGCGGCATCAAAGAACGTTTCGCCCAGCTGCGCAAAATGGGCATTAAAACGGTGATGATCACCGGCGATAACCGCCTGACCGCCGCGGCGATCGCCGCCGAGGCCGGCGTCGATGATTTCCTCGCCGAAGCGACGCCGGAAGCCAAGCTGGCGCTGATCCGCCAGTACCAGTCGGAAGGTCGGCTGGTGGCGATGACCGGCGACGGCACCAACGACGCGCCCGCGCTGGCTCAGGCCGACGTGGCGGTAGCCATGAACTCCGGTACCCAGGCGGCGAAGGAAGCGGGCAACATGGTCGACCTGGATTCCAACCCCACCAAGCTGATTGAGGTGGTCCATATCGGCAAACAGATGTTAATGACGCGCGGTTCGCTGACCACCTTCAGTATTGCCAACGACGTGGCGAAATATTTCGCCATTATTCCGGCGGCGTTTGCCGCGGTCTATCCTCAGCTGGCCATGCTGAACGTGATGGGCCTGCATTCGCCCTCATCGGCGATCCTCAGCGCCGTTATCTTCAACGCGCTGATCATCGTCTTTCTGATCCCGCTGGCCCTGAAAGGCGTCAGCTATCGCCCGCTCTCCGCCTCGGCGATGCTGCGCCGCAACCTGTGGATCTACGGCCTCGGCGGTCTGCTGGTGCCCTTTATCGGTATTAAAGCCATCGACCTGCTGCTGACCCTGAGCGGTCTGGTGTGAGGAACAAACTATGTCATTGATTCGTCCGGCACTTGTGCTATTTATTCTGTTAACGCTGCTCACCGGCGGCGTCTATCCTCTGCTTACCACCAGCCTGGGACAATGGTGGTTTAACTCACAGGCCAACGGCTCGCTGATCCGCCTGAACGGTGAAGTGCGCGGCTCGGCGCTGATTGGCCAGAACTTCACCCTCGCCGCCAGCAACCCGGCGCTGGATAAAGCGGTGAGCGAGCGCGTGCAGACCCTGCGCGCCGCCAACCCGGACGCCGACCCGCGGGTGCCGGTCGAACTGGTCACCACCTCGGCGAGCGGTCTCGATAACAACCTGACTCCGGCCGCCGCGCTGTGGCAGGTGCCCCGGGTGGCTCAAGCGCGCCAGCTGAGCGTTGAGCAGGTAACCCAGTTGGTGAATCAGGCCACACAAACCCCGCTGCTGAGCTTCCTTGGCCAGCCGGTGGTCAATATACTGCAACTCAATATGGCGCTGGATGCCCTGAAGGATAAGTAAATGAGTGACGAGCCGCTGCGCCCGGACCCTGACCGCCTGCTGCAGCACACCGCCGCCCCGCATCGCGGCATACTGAAAGTGTTCTTTGGCGCCTGCGCCGGGGTGGGGAAAACCTGGGCGATGCTGGCGGAAGCGCAGCGGCTGCGCGCCCAGGGGCTGGATATTCTGATTGGCGTGGCGGAGACCCACGGCCGTAAAGAGACCGCCGCGATGCTGCAGGGCCTGAGCACTCTGCCGCCGCGGCGGCTTGCCCATCGCGGGCGGTACGTCTATGAGTTCGATCTCGACGCCGCCCTCGCCCGCCGTCCGGCGCTGATTCTGGTGGATGAGCTGGCGCACAGCAATGCGCCAGGCTCCCGCCATCCAAAGCGCTGGCAGGATGTGGATGAACTGCTGGAGGCCGGGATAGATGTTTTCACTACCGTTAACGTCCAGCATCTGGAAAGCCTGAATGACGTCGTCAGCGGGATCACCGGCGTGCAGGTGCGGGAAACGGTTCCCGATCCCTTCTTTGACGCCGCGGACGACGTGGTGCTGGTGGACCTCCCCCCTGACGATCTGCGCCAGCGGCTCAATGAGGGCAAAGTCTACATCGGCGGCCAGGCCGAGCGCGCTATCGAAAACTTTTTCCGCAAGGGCAATCTGATTGCGCTGCGCGAGCTGGCCCTGCGCCGCACCGCCGACCGCGTCGATGAGCAGATGCGCGCCTGGCGCGACCGTCAGGGCCAGGAGAAAGTCTGGCACACCCGCGATGCGATCCTGCTCTGTATCGGGCACAACACCGGCAGCGAAAAGCTGGTGCGCGCCGCCGCCCGGCTCGCCGCCCGCCTGGGCAGCGTCTGGCATGCGGTGTATGTCGAGACCCCTTCCCTGCACCGGCTGCCGGAAGGCCGGCGGCGGGCTATTCTCGCCGCGCTGCGTCTGGCCCAGGAGCTGGGGGCCGAAACCGCCACCCTCTCCGACCCGTCGGAAGAGAAAGCGGTCCTCCACTACGCCCGCGAACATAACCTCGGCAAAATCGTCATCGGCCGCCAAAGCAAGCGCCGCTGGTGGGATCGCAGCGGCTTCGCCGATCGTCTGGCTCGCCATGCGCCGGACCTCGATCTGGTGGTAATCGCCCTCGATGAGAAACCCTTCCCCCTTGCCGCACGCGCCAGCGACAGCCGTCCGGCGCTGGAGAAATGGCGCCTGCAGCTGCAGGGCTGCGCGGTGGCGGTGGCGCTATGCGCCATCATTACCCTGGTGGCCATGCAGTGGTTGATGGCCTTCGAAGCCGCCAACCTGGTGATGCTCTATCTGCTGGGGGTGGTGCTCATCGCCCTGGTCTATGGCCGCTGGCCGTCGGTGCTGGCGACGGTGATCAACGTCATCAGCTTCGATCTCTTTTTTGTCGCCCCGCGCGGGACGCTGGCGGTGTCGGATGTCCAGTATCTGCTCACCTTCGGCGTG
>OKOB01000384.1_pt1 | contig 10410 bp, 13 predicted proteins | sample 1613511 | NCBI WGS metagenome assembly OKOB01 (sample SAMN04436861, study PRJEB24849) | human gut metagenome | biome: human gut; feature: NICU; material: stool | host: Homo sapiens | place: USA: Saint Louis, MO | collected 2011-09-08 | reverse complement strand
TATTCAGAACTTCTGCGATGCGGCGAGCGACCACCTCCAGCTGCTGGGCGTTTACGCTGCGGACATCGGCTTCGATAATGCCTTCATTCGCTTTATAGCCGCGGAAGTAGATGGCGTATTCGCCCTGCTTCAGCGCGTTAACCAGATCGCCGGTCTTCACGCCGGTCGTGGCTTCATCAAATTTAATTTCGGCGCGGGCGATATCGCGGCCCGCGCTGTCCCACACCACCCGCGCGGTCACGCCGTTGAGAGTATTGAGCTGTTCGATAAACGGCGTCATCTTGTCCACCATCTGCTGACCGCTCTCTTTGCTCGCCGTCAGGTAGTGTTCAATGGCGCAGGTCAGGCCGAGAATGCCCTCTTTACCCACTTTCATCGCCCGGCCAATGCCCATCGACTGGCGCTTAACCCACTCGACGTACTGCGTTTTGCCGATCACCAGCCCGCTGGTCGGCCCTTCAATCGCTTTCGCGCCGCTGTAGATAACCAGGTCGGCGCCCATGCGGTAGTAGCACTGCAGATCTTCTTCCGCCGCCGCATCGACGATCAGCGGCAAGTTATGCTGGCGCGCCACTTCCGCGGCCTGCGCCACGTTGAGCATGCTTTTCTGCACGCAGTGGTGGGATTTGATATACAGAATTGCCGCGGTGCGCGGAGTGATCGCCGCCGCCAGCTGTTGAGCAGAACATTCGTTGGCGTAGCCCGCTTCCACCAGCTTACCGCCGCCCAACGCCACCATGGTGCCAACCGGCGCGCCGAAGTTGACGTTGTGGCCCTTCGGCAACACGATTTCGTTATTCTCAATCGGCGTAACGTGCAGGTTCTCCGACTGGGCAATCCCCGCCGACGCGCAGGAGACCACGGTCGCCCCTTCCACATCCAACAGTTTGGCGATGTACTCGCCGGTTTTATTCACCAGGTCTTTCATTTCAAAGTACTGGTTCATACCGGCCATCGCGGCTTCCACCACTTCCGGGCGCGGCGTGGAAACGCCCAGCGCCGTCATGCGGCCAGAAGTATTAATCACCTGTTTTAAATGGTATTTCTCAAAAATCGAAGGCATGTTCCGCGCTCCCTTGTTCGGTCAGATAGCCTTTGCCCGCGCGGATCGCGGCCAGCGGCACCAGAATGTTGTCAGCCTGCAGGCTCTCTTTTTCGGCATCCACCAGCAGCGTGGGCCGGTGCTCCAGGCGAAATAGCGTTAAATCGGCGTCGAAGCCCACTTCCAGCCGCCCTTTACGCGACAGGCGCAGCCCTTCGGCGGCGCTGACGGTCACGCAGTCAATCACCTGCGGCAGCGTCATGCCGATGGCGAGGAATTTCGACATCACCAGCGCCAGCGAGCGCACCGGGCCGTCGATCCGGTTGCGGCAGTAAATATCGGAGCTAATGGTGTGCGGCAGAATGCCCAGCGCAATCGCCCGCCGCGCCACCTCAAAGCTGAAGCTGGCGGTGCCATGGCCGACATCGAGACGCACGCCGCGCTGCAGAGCGCGAGTAATAGAGCTGCGCAGCTCGCCGGCAGGATTCAGAATGCGGTTCGGCTTGCCGTTATAGCAGTGGGTAATGATGTCGCCGCTGCTCAGCAGATCGGCGATTTCATCGAGGTTCGGCGGGTTATTGCCGATGTGCACCATCAGCGGCAGATCGTCGTTTTCCTGCTGAATGGCCTTGGCGCGCGCCAGCGGCGTAATGCCGTTTTCGCCCACCACGCTGCTGCTCATCCGCGCCTTCAGGCCGACGATAAAGTCGGGATGACGCTGCACCGCCTGCTTCACCGCGGCGGCGTCGATATTGGCCATATTGGCCAGCTCATTCTGCGCAATCAGCCCGACGCGGGAGATGTTGAGCAGCGCATAAACTTCCGTCGCCGCTTTACGGGTCAGTTGATAGAAGTCATCGACGTCGTCGGCGCCGGTGCTGCCGGCATCGATCACGGTGGTGACGCCGGTGGCGATGCCGACGCTATCCGGCTCATCGTGATAAATCGGTGAATTCGGGTAGCAGTGAACGTGAGAGTCAATCCAGCCAGCGCTGACGTAAACCTTGCCGTTCAGCTCAATGGTTTTACGGGAGGGCGCGCTAATCTCGCCCAGCGCCGCGATTTTCCCGTCCTGAATGGCGATATCAGTCAGGGTATCGTCGACGAGGCGCGCGCGGCGCAGGAGTAAATCAAACATAGCTATCTCCTGATGAAAAGAGTGTACGGATGGCGGCGTACCCCCTTATCCGGCCTACAAACCGCGCTGGCTTGTAGGCCCGATAAGCGCAGCGCCATCGGGCGCTTAGCTAATCGCCACCGGGAAGATGGAGCCGAGGATCATCGCCCCGAGGATGGCGCCGCCGGTGATCGGTTTCTGCCAGATGTAGAACAGCAGTGCGCCAACCAGCGAGCCAATCCCGATAGGAATCGAGGCGGTCATTGCGCTGAGGATGATCAAGGGACCGAGGAAGCGGCCGGAGGCGTTACCGGCCCCCATCATCACGTCGGCGCCGTAGGTGGAATCGCTCTGGTTGATGGTGAACTTACGCGCCAGAATGATGATGTAGCCCACCGCCAGGCCGAGGACCAGGCCGGTGACCAGCGACGCGGCGAAGTTCGCCACCGGGAAGACAAAGCCCGCGCCGAGCAGCAGCGCCGGCACGCCGAGGCCGATACCGGTCTGTATCGCGCCGCCGATATCGAGGATCCCTACCAGCGACCCTTCGATGATGCGGGCGAAAAGGAAGCTAGCGCCAAACGCCGCCACCGCGCCGTAAACGCCGGTATCAATCCCCGACTTCAGCATCGCCACGAAGGCCACTTCGTTAAACGCGCCGATGCCGTAGAGGTAGTACATGTGCGTCCCGGCGAACACGCCGGAGGAGAGCAGGCCAACGAAGATCGGGAACGACCAGTCGGCATACCAAAAACCTTTATTCTGTTCCATGTCGAGGCTCCTGTTATTTACCGCTGAGCGAGTTGTGGATCATGTCGAGCCAGTTCGGCACGGTCAGATGGAAGGATTCGATCATCTTCATGTCGAAGCCGCGGAAGAAGCCGCTCAGCACGAAGAGCAGAACGATCGCCGCCATCATCACTTTAGTGACGTGGTTCCAGCCGCACTCTTCAACGCCTTTACCGATCAGGATCCCCAGCACCAGACCCGGTACGGCGTTACCCATAATCAGCTGCGCGGCGCCGCCGAAAATCGTCGCCCAGAAGCCTGATTTTTTACCGGCATCGATCGCCGCCAGCCAGAAGATCACCGGCATCACGGTGTTTACCAGCAGGTTTGCCGCCGGCACCAGTACCTTAACGGCGGTCACCTGCAGCGCTTCCGGTACGGACGAGGCGGTCAGGTTGAGGAAGGCGACGACAATCATGCCGATGATGCCGCAGGAGATGGCCATTTTTTTCGGATCGTGCAGCGTTTCGCCGACGTTACGATTTTTCAGCATCAGCGCCGCCGCGCCCCAGTTGGGGATAATGCGGTGGTCAACATCCTGGGTGAAGGAGCCTGCTGCAACGGAAGAGGCCCAGGCGTTAAAGAAGAAGCCAAGGCCAAAGGAGAAGTGGGAGGCCGGATCGCCCTCACAGGAATTCAGCTCGCCCAGGGTTCGAAACGCCCCCATCCCCTGCGTGGTGGGGGCATGAAACATGCGTGCCGCTCCGGCGCCCACGCCGACGCCGACCAGGCCGCCGATGATAAGCGATTTTATTAAAATTATCAGGAACATAGTCAGACCTTTTGCTAACAATCAGGTTTGCGTAACGAAATCCACTTTATCGAGATCGATGGCGGTCACGTTGACGGTGACGTCCAGCTCCACGCTGTAGGTCCGTCGTTCACGGCGCAAAAAGAAGAACAGAAACGCCTCTTTTCGTACCGCTTCGCGCGCATGAACAACCGTCACGTCCTGTGGCTCAATACGCAGTAGGATGCGCGAGGATGATTTCATCACCGCAGCCTGCACATGGTTCAGGGCATCGGCGAAGGCCCGTGATTTGCTTTCGCCTTTGCCGGCAACCCTCACCGTGGTGGTGAATTGCTCTTTCATACTTATGCGCCGTATTTCTTTTTCCAGGCTTCTACCAGCCGCTCGCCCAGCTCTTCTTTATCCATAAAGCCGAAGCCCAGCACGTTGCAGCCTTCGTTGATAGCGGTGACGCCCTCATCAATAGAGCGCATGCCATATTTTGCTTTGTAGCCGTATTTGGTCTGGGCGGTGATGGCGCCAGCGCCGCCGCTGCCGCAGAAGGAGATGCCGAAGGTGGCGTTTTCCGCTTTCATTATGTCGCCAAGCTTCATGTCGGCCGCAACGCCAGGGACGACCACAGCACGTGCGCCCGCTTTTTCAGCGCCTGCGGCGACTTTTTGGCCTTTACCCAGACGGTCGCCAATGACTACGGTGATTTGTTCCATGTTTTGCTCCTTACAGGTTATCTTTCGCGACTTCAAAGTGGACGGAGAGCAGCCAGGCCTCTTCATCAGGCAGGTTGCCGAACTGTGCGACCACTTCGCGGGCCAGCATCATTGAATCTTCAGAAATTTCTTCGAACAGACTGGCATCCACTTCCGGTAGCGGTTCGCCGCTGATTGACCGGTGGGCCATGGCCCGCACGTGGGAAGTCAGCATTTGCTCCTGAACGTCGTTAGGGACGATGTCGTGACGGCTTAACAGGGCGAATACCTGCTGTAACATCTTGTCAGCCAGGCGTTCGGTCTGCGCCGCCTGCTCCCCTACGTCGTTTATTACCGCTCCGTTATTCACTTGTGTTACCCCGCTGATGTCTCTGGAAATCAAGGTAGCGCCGGGGGACAGGAGTTTGTAGCGAGTTGTTTTCCACTTCGAAGTGGAAAGGGAGAAGGCTTAGGTGATCGACTCCACATATTCGCCGGATAAATGTAAAAACAGGCGATATGACGTGATGCGCATCACAACAATGATCGAGGTTTAGCGGAAAACGACCGCAGAAAGACCGGAAAAAGAAAAGGGAAAAATGTGATATCGGTAGGCTTTCAGGTGGGAGGCATCGGCTGATGCCTCCCGAAAAGAACGGTTAGCGGTACTTCTTATGATAGGTGTTGCGGGTGGTTTTAAACTCCTCCGCGGCGGCCTGCGCCTCTTTCACCTTGCCTTCGTTCGCCAGCTTCAGCGCACCGTCGATCTGGCCGATCAGAATATCCAGACCGTGACGGTAATCTTTCATCTCAGCGCTGTCGGCCGCTTTGCCTTCCAGCTTCGGCGGGGTCTCTTTCTGAGCATCGACCGCGGCGGTACGCATCTTATTCAGCGCCGCTTTCAGCTCGCCGGCGTCGGAGGTCTTCTGTACCACTTGCAGGTTTTCTGCCAGAGTGTCCATGTCTTCGCCCAGGTCGGCGAAGGCCGACGCTGAACCGAGCGCAAAAGCAGAGACAGCCAGCATCGCTAACAGTTTTTTACGCATTGCTCACTTCCTTTTTATTATTTAAGCAAACAGGTGTTATTGCCCGGCGATTTTCATCTCCGGCAGCAGCACAGAACCGCACTGAATGTTGCTGCGCGTTTCAATATCATCGCCAATGGTCACGATATTACGCCACATTTCTTTCAGATTTCCTGCAATGGTGATCTCACTGACAGGATATTGAATTTCGCCGTTTTCTACCCAGAAGCCGGATGCGCCGCGTGAGTAGTCGCCGGTGACGCCACTGACACCCTGCCCCATCAGTTCGGTAACCACAAGACCGGTGCCCATCTCTTTAAGCATCTTTGCAAAACTCAGGCCGCGGCCGTTAATGCGCCAGTTGTGGATGCCCCCGGCGTGGCCGGTGCTTTTCATCCCCAGCTTGCGGGCGGAGTAGTTGGTCAGCAGCCACTGGGTCAGCACGCCGTCTTTGACGATATCGCGACGTTCGGTGCGCACGCCTTCGCTGTCGAACGGCGTGGAGGCCAGCCCTTTCAGCAGGTGCGGATGCTCTTCGATGGTCAGCCACTCCGGCAAAATTTGTTTGCCCAGCGAATCGAGCAGGAAGGTCGATTTACGGTAGACCGCGCCGCCGGCAATCGCTCCGACCAGGTGGCCAAACAACCCGGTCGCCACTTCGTTGGCGAAAATAACCGGCGCCTTCATGGTCGACAGCTTACGCGGCGCCAGGCGTGACAGGGTGCGGCGGGCGCACTCTTCCCCGACCCATTCCGGGGACTGCAGATCCTCGATCGCCCGGCCAATGGTGTAGGCGTAGTCGCGCTCCATATCGCCGTCATCTTCCGCAATGACGCAGCTGGAGAGGGAATGGCGAGTCGAGCAGTAACTTTGCAGCATGCCGTGACTGTTACCGAACACTTTGATGCCGTAGTGGCTGTTAAAGCTGCCGCCTTCGGTGTTGGTGATGCGTTTATCGGCCTTCAGGGCCGCTTGCTCCGCGCGGGCGGCCAGTTCGATGGCGTCGTCCGGGGAGACCTCCGCCGGGTGGAACAGGTCCAGATCCGGGGCGTCAAAGGCCAGCAGATCTTTATCGGCTACGCCGGCAAACGGGTCCGGGGAGGTATAGCGGGCGATATCCAGCGCCGCCTGCACGGTGCGGGCGATAGCGTCCGGGCTAAGATCGGTGGAGGAGGCACTGCCCTTGCGGTTCTGATGGTAAACCGTGATGCCTAATGCCCCATCGCTGTTGAATTCTACATTCTCCACTTCGCCATAGCGGGTGCTGACGCCGATGCCCGTGGTTTTGCTGACGGAAACTTCCGCACCGTCAGATTTACCTGCCGCCAGTTCCAGTGCCGTGGTAACGGCTTCTTCCAGCGTCTTACGCTGCTGTGCAACTTGAGAGATGACTTTCATTGCTAATGCCATAATGTAAGAAGGAGTTAACTGAAGTCTAACAGAGAACCGTTTTTCAGTGCGCGCCTTAACTGGTAACATTAGCCTCTTTTTTTAAGGAGCCTGAGATGACAAAGCAGCCCGAAGACTGGCTCGACGACGTGCCGGTGATGACGTTGAAGATGAAGATGATGAAATCATCTGGGTCAGTAAGAGTGAAATTAAGCGCGACGCGGAAGAACTGAAGCGTCTTGGCGCGGAACTCGTTGACCTGGGGAAAAACGCGCTGGATAAAATTCCGCTGGATACCGACCTGCGCGACGCCATCGAACTCGCCCAGCGAATCAAAAAAGAGGGTCGCCGCCGCCAGCTGCAGCTTATCGGCAAGATGCTGCGCAACCGCGATGTCGATCCGATTCGTCAGGCGCTGGACAAGCTGAAAAACCGTCACAACCAGCAGGTTGCGCTGTTCCACAAGCTGGAGCAGATCCGCGATCGACTGATTGACGACGGGGATGACGCCGTCGCTGAAGTGCTGAACCTGTGGCCAGATGCTGACCGTCAGCAGCTGCGTTCGCTGATCCGCAATGCGAAGAAAGAGAAAGAAGGCAACAAGCCGCCGAAATCGGCGCGCCTGATCTTCCAGTATCTGCGTGAACTGGCGGAAAACGAAGGCTAAGTCCCGCTGTTTTTGCCCGCAATAGTCTCCCGGATGGCGGCGCGCTGCGCCTTATCCGGGCTACGGTTCCCTATATCAAACGGTTACTCAACACCGTAGGCCCGCGCAAGCGCAGCGCCGCCGGGCAAGCTGTACCAGACTCCGTTCCCGTCATTGTGCCGGATGGCGGCTAACGCCTTATCCGGCCTACCTTCACCCCAGCTCTAAGGCTTGCGCCAGCAGGGGGATTCCCGTCGCATCGCCTGAATCCCCTCATCCACACGACGATACGTTGGTTTATAGCCTGACTTATCAAGCTGAATCGTTAAAGCTAAAAACAATATAGATCACATATTCTGGTGATAAATACGTATCACATAGCAAGATAATACGACTTCCATCCCATTTATCCTCAGCAAATCGGCCGTTTTCTCACCAGGTGAGGCGCTTCACATTTTAATCACCCCCATGCCGGTAGATTTCACACGTCAATGACACAATCGATTCAGCAAAAAGGGAATAAAAATGAAAAAGACATTGGTTCTGACGACGATCGCCCTGCTGGTTTCCGGCTCGGCCGCGGCAAAAACATGGGTGCTGACGAACGCTGAAGAGGGGATGGATAAAGGAAACTGGCAGATCAACAGCGATCAGCTGAAGGTGAAAGACCATGCGTTCAGCATTGAGCAAAAAGTCCTGCACGGCGGTAAGCAGGAAGGCAGCAAAATCCTCACCATTCACAGTAAAGACGGCCTGACCATCACCCTGAGCCCGACACGCGGCATGAACTTGCTGCGTATTGAGGGTTTCGGCAGCCGGATGGGCTGGGATTCGCCGGTTAAAGAGGTCGTCAACCCGGCGTTTATCAACCTGGAAAGCCGCAATGGCCTCGGCTGGCTGGAAGGATTCAACGAGATGATGGTCCGCTGCGGCTATGAATGGACCGGCCATCCGGTGACCGCGGACGGGCAAATTTATACCCTACACGGCAAGGCGGGCAACACGCCGGCCTCTCTGGTGGAGGTGGAGGTGGCCGACAGCGCGCCGTATGAAATCCGCATCCGCGGGCTGGTGAAAGAGAGCACCTTTAAAAAAGCCGATCTGCAGACCCTGACCGAACTGCGCTACGTGCCGGGCAGCAACAGCTTCAGCTTACATGACGTCTTAACCAACCATGCCGACTATCCGCATGATTATCAGATCATCTACCACAGCAACTTCGGCACCCCGATCCTCGAAGAAGGCGCGCGTTTCCTCGCCCCGATGTCCAGCATCAGCCCGTTCAATGATTACGCTAAGAGCGGGTTAAAAACCTGGCAAACCTATCAGGGACCGACCAAAGATTTTGACGAGATGGTATTTAATATTCAGCCCCTGGCCGATGAAAATCACCAGACCCTGGCCGCCGTGGTCAACAAAGCGGGCGATAAAGGGGCCTCTATTCAGTTTGATACCCGTCAGCTGCCGGTCCTGACGCTGTGGAAAAACACCGATACCGTCAAGCAGGGCTACGTCACCGGTATCGAACCGGGGACCAGCTACGCCTATCCGGTCACCATTGAACGCGAACAAAAACGCGTGAAGCAGCTGCAGCCGGGCGCCAGCGCGCAGTTTGATCTGACCTACACCCTGCTGCACGACAGCGCCCAGGTAGCCGCCGTTGAGCAGAAAATCGCTAAGATTCAGGGCGATAACAAAGTCGCGGAGAACGAGACGCCGATCGCCAAAGAGTAACAGCGCCGCCAGTCGAATGCCCGGAGCGGTACGCCGAGCCGGGCTACTCCCGCCCCATCACCTCGTGCCCGAGATCCCGGGCAAACTGCTGATACTGCCGCTCATCGATCGGCTGCGGGTAGCTCAGCACCAGCAGCTCATGATCCGCAATGCCCTGATGATAGCTCGGGTGATGATGCGCCCAGGGATTAGCATGGAACCCCATCGACTGATAAAAGCGCAGCCGTTTATGGGCGATGGCCGTGGTTAGCGGATCGATTTCCAGAATGGTCAGCGGGGCGCGCGTCAGGATCTGCGCCAGCAGCTGTTTACCATAGCCGCGGGAGCGCAGCGTGTCGTCGATCGCCAAATGTTCGATATAACCGTAGCCGGCAAACTGCCAGCAGCCGCTGAGGCCGACAAAGACGCCTTCATCGAACCATGCTTCCAGCGCGTAGCGCGGGTGGCTCAGCGCCTGACGTTTGGCCTCGCTTTCGCGCTGCTCGTGCCACGGAAAGGCGCGCGCGTAAAGCGCGTCCAGCATTGCGAAATGGGGCGAGTAGGTAGAACGTACGCTTTCGCAGGTCAGCATCACACAATTCCTGGTAGCTAAAACAAAACTGCCCTCACGCGGAGGGCAGTGACCGGAGGCGTACGCGCTTATTCAGCCGCGGCCGCTTTTTGCGCCAGCTTATCCAGCAGCTTCTGATGAATGCCGCCAAAGCCGCCGTTGCTCATCACCAGGATATGGTCGCCCGGGTGGGCGGTTTTGACCACCATCTCCGCCAGGGTATCGACGTCGGCGCTCCAGTGGGCCGGCTGGACGCAGGCTTCCGCCACTTCCGCCACCTGCCACGGAATATGCTGCGGCTGCAGGAGGAACACTTCATCGGCGCGGCCGAGAGACGGCGCCAGATCGTCCTTGCACATAGGCTTTGCTTAGCGCAAGTTTATGTAGTGTTTTATACCAACAAAAAACGGAAAGCAGATAACCCAGCAGCCCGAGTAACAATATCCGGGCATCCAGGCCAAAAGCTAACAGCGCCGCGATAAAATCCCATAAGTGCGTCATTGGCGGCAGATGACTCGCCGCAAAACCCAAGCTTAATTGCGCAGCGGAGGCGATAATGACGCTGAATAATCCCCACATCAGGCCCATTACACCGTACTCCCGAGGATCACAATGCCGCCAATAATGAACGCCACCCCACACCAGTGACGCAGCGATACCGGCTCGTGCCACAGTTTTACT
>OKOB01000363.1_pt1 | contig 10863 bp, 8 predicted proteins | sample 1613511 | NCBI WGS metagenome assembly OKOB01 (sample SAMN04436861, study PRJEB24849) | human gut metagenome | biome: human gut; feature: NICU; material: stool | host: Homo sapiens | place: USA: Saint Louis, MO | collected 2011-09-08 | reverse complement strand
GGCTTCACACAGGTTCAGGGAGATGCTCCCGCCTTTCGGCGTGTGGCGCAGTGCATTGTAGACTAAGTTGTCCAGCACACTCCAGATTTTGTGCCGGTCGATCAAAAGCTCTGCGGCGCAGTCCGCCCCAACCGAAAAGGAAAGCTCTTTATCACGGATTAAATCGCCATATTTACTTCCCGCTTCTTCTAAAAGCCTGGACCCTTCCACCCACTCCAGACGGTAAACCGCAGTTCCCGCCTCCATACGGGTGACCTCAAACAGGTTATGAATGAGACGCTGAAGGTCTAGGTTCTTATGGTAGGCAATCCCTATGTACTCCGCTCTCTCCTTCTCGTTGGAGGCGATGGCATCATCCCCCAACAGTTCCAAATAGTTGTTAAGCACCGTCAGCGGGGTCTTTAAATCATGGGAAATGTTACTGATCATCTCCCGCAGTGCGGCCTGGGAGGCGGACAGCTGCCTGTTGGTGTCGTTCAGCTGTGCGGTCCGTTCCTCCACAATCCGTTCCAGATTTTCATTGACCCGTTCCACTTGTTCATGAGCGTCGGCATAACTGCGGGAAAGCATCACGCACTGGCTGAGGATGAGGAATAAGTTGGATACGGTGCCAGGTATATACAGCTTTGCCTCCAGCACCGTCTTGGTCAGCGGCGCATAGATGATGAAGAGAAACAGGCTGAATAGATACAAGAGCCGGTAAGGGTCCCTGCCAACTTTGCCGCTTCGAAGGGCAAGCGCCGCAGCCAGGCCGTTGGGGATCAGCGCAAGGAACAGACCGGCCACCGCCGCCGTATTCGGCAGCAGAAACACTCCCAACACCGGCAGCGCAAAGCAGGCCATCACCATTCTGCGATGAAGACGGCTTAAGCGGAGGGGAAACGCCTCCAGCATAAAAAGGCAGATGCAGATGGAATGGAGCGCAAACAGCAGCAGATAAACCCGGCTCAGGAAAAAAGTCATCCCGTCCCGGCAGAAATATTGTACCATTGAGTTCGTCTCCATCACCAGCCGCAGCACTGTCACAACACAGGTTACGCTGAACACCAGATACAAGCGTTCCATGCGGCGGAACAGATATAAAAACAGGTGGTACACACCGATCAGCAATATGCCTCCCATAGCGGCGGCGGCCGCTGCCCGCTGCCAGAGTAAATAATGGAGCATGACGGTATCGCGGCCAAACAGGATCGGATAAAACAGGCCGCTGTCGGTCAGATGATAATTGGCAGCCCAAACCACCAGTTCCAGAGTCCCGTCTTCTGATGACACCGCCAGCAGTTCATTGCGCACGCCAGTCACTGTATTGGCAGCGGAATCTCCCACCTGACCGGCCCGGTAAATCTCCGTACCGTTGTTCCAGATCACCGCAGATGAAATGATCTCCGGAATAAAGAGCAGATAGATTTCCCCAGGATCCGTCTGAAGGGTCAGCCGGTAGGTGGCATGGCCGAGAACCGGATATCCCAGGCCGGCCCAGGAACCGGGCAGCGTGATCAATTCCCGGCCTTTTGGCGTTCCCTGCTTAAACTCTTCCGGCGCATAAAGGCTGCCATAATAAAATTCCCATTGGCCATCCAGCTGATAAACCGAGGAGGTAAAGTCAGTTCCTCTATAATCCAGAACCCCATCCACCGCCTCCGGCCCCTTTGATACAAAAGACACGGACATGGTAACAAACAGCGCGGCGCACAAAGCCAGAATCAATAAAAAGATTGCCAAAAAGCGTTTCATATCTTTATCCTCGCTTCCGAACCAAGTATGAAGCGGTAGCCTTCCCCCCGAACCGTCTCGATCCGGCCAATCACGGCCCCAGCATCCTCCAGCTTATGCCGCAGCCGCTTGATATGTACTGCCACAGTGTTGGCACTGTCTGTTTCCCCAGTACGCCAGACCTGCTGATACAGTTCTGCCGCCGGAAAAATCTGGCCGGGATTGCCAAACAGAAACAAAAACAGTTCAAACTCCTTCTGGGGAAGTGGGATGATCTGGTCATCGACCAGCAAAAGCTGGTTCGAGTGGTCGATGGCAAATCTCTTCATGGAGATGCGCCGCACCTGGGCGTATACCCGCGCCGCCAGCTCCTTTAAGCTGTATGGTTTGGTGATGTAGTCATCCCCCCCAGCCATCAGACCCTCGATCTTGTCCTCCTCCTCATCCATACAGCTAAGAAACAGGATGGGCGCAGAGGTAAGGGCCCGAATCGCCTCACAAAGCGCAAATCCGTTCCTATCGGGCAGCAGTACATCCAATAAGATCGCGTCATAATTCTGATTTTTCAGATGTTCCAGCGCTTCTGACGCGCAGGCTGCCGTGTCAACCTGGTATCCCTGCGCTTCTAAGTACCTGCGGTTCGTCCGGAGTATATCAGGCTCGTCATCAACTGCCAAAATCCGGTAAGCATAATCCATAGATTCACCTCCAATCCGTAACATGAACGATTCTGTTCATATTCCATAAACGGGCAAATGCGAATGGCAGCTGCCATTCGCATTGTATCACTGTCACTATTGTATGATAGAACAGACTGCTTGTCAATGCAGGGAATGCAAGAAAAGTCTCGCAAGAAATGCCCGGAGGTCTCTAAGCAGTGTTCAGTAACCGCATCGCCGATACCTGGGAAAATAACGGCGCTCTGTCATTTTCTGTGCTTTTTCCCCGAAGAGCCCCTGCGTCTGGCAAGCAGCGCCTCGAATTCTTCCGCCGAACAGCCGGATTCCTGCATCCACTGCTCTCTTCGGTGCTTTCTCACAGCCGCCGCTTTCGCTTCCCTTATTTTCTGTCTCTTCAGGATAAACAGAATGCCGCCTGCGATGAAGGCCAGTACAGCGGCGGCTCCGGCAGCCAGAAACCAGCGGTGGGACAACTTCATCGCCGGACGATTGCCGGGATCGGACCCATCTGATATACCATCCGGGACGGCAGACCGGGTGAGGCGGCTTTGGATGGCTGGATTGGGGGTAATCCAGGCGTGGCCGACTGTACGCTCTCCATACAGGTAATTAACCGTCACGACGGTTCCGGAGGGAGTAAGAGAAGTCTCGTCGTAGCTCACGATTGGGACGACGGCAGACAGATCAGCCTCCTTCGGAAGCACGATGCGGCTGTTTTGGTTCAGCAGAAGAAGCGACTGGTCCGTCCGGGAGTCTGAGTAGGTCAGATGGTTTTCCGGGACGAGACTGCCTTCATAGTCGGCAAGCTTCTTAGACTCGAACTGGCTGAAGCCGAAGTCCAGCAGTTTTTTTGTATCGGTATAATGCGTCTGGTGACCATTTAAAATAACCGAAATCAGCGTCATATCGTCTTTTTTCGCATAAGTCACCAGGGTATTGTCGGCCAGCGACGTAAATCCGGTTTTTCCGCCAAAGACTCTGGGATCATAGGCGGAATCATTCTTTTTGAGCATCTTGTGCCCCGGTGATATGGTCTGTCCCTCGGGCGCTTTTTTAGATGGCGGGATCTTATAGACTCTCGTCCCCATGATTTCGACAATCTCAGGATAATTTAACGCCGACCTGGCAATTAAGGCCATATCGTAGGCGGTAGTATAATGATCCGGATCGTTTAAACCGCTGGGATTGACGAAATTCGATCCGGTACAGCCCAGCTCCTTCGCCTTTTTATTCATCAGCTTCGCAAATTCTTCCGTGCTCCCGGCTGCATGTTCAGCCAGAGCATTGGCCACCTCGTTGGCCGAATGCAGGATCAGACCGTATAAGCAGTCCTTTACCGACATCCGGTCTCCCGTATCCATGCTCAGGCTCTTACTCCCCTGCTCCACGTTGTAGACAGCATTCTGAGAGAATTCCACCACTTCATCCAGCCTGCACCGGTCCAGTACCACCTGGGCCGTCAGCAGCTTCGTGATACTGGCCGGATAATACGCCTCGTTGATATTCTTTCCATAAAGGATTGTCCCCGTATCCGCATCCATCAGGATTCCGCCATCCGCTTCCATGGCGACTTCGGACGGCCAGTCAGCCGCCCCGTATACTGTCATGGGCGTAAGGCCCGTAAATGCCACTGCCATACAGAGTAAAAAATAAAACAAAATGTTCTTTTTATGCCGCATAATCATGTCTCCTGAACATAAACATATTCCTTTTCACAGGAATATTCTTCCCGGTAACGGTATCCCAACGCAGTAAACTCCTTTAATTTTCCAACACATTCTATGCCGTTGGCAGCCATAAAACGCACCATCTCACCTCTCGCCATCTTTGCGGCGGTCGCCTTAACCCGTACCTTTCCTCCCTGCTCTGTGCCGAAGACACAGGTGATGAAGGTGTCAGAAGCCTTCAGCCATGGTTCCACCGCCCGGCTGTACTCTTTCGATGCAAGATTAATAATCACGGAATCTCCATCTGCGGTCAGTTCCTCATAGATGCGGCTTCCCCAGAAACCATACAGATCCCTGTTCCCATCGACGGGAAGCCTGGCCTGCATCTCCAGCCTGTATGGAACGACGCCGTCGCATGCCTTTAAAACACCGTAAAATCCGCTCAGTATCCGCAGATGATCTTTTACATAGTCCCATTGGGAGCCGGTAAAAATATCGGGAGCCATGGACTGGTACTGAAGGCCGACATAAGCCAGGACAGCCGGTGTCAGGCCCCTCTCTAAATCCATGGTCTGATAACGCTCGTAGTTCTGTCTTGTGATCGCTTCATTGGCGCCGAACAGCTTTCCCAGCTGTTCCATGGAATACTCCTTTAACAGGCCATGAAGCTGTTTTGCATCTTCCAGAAAGACCGGCATGCCCGTCTCTTCCATGATGTCAGTCTGTACTCTCATCTTCTTGGCCGGGGATATGATAATTTTCATTTGTTTTCTCCTCGCTGTCTCGTATCCTTGTAAGTCTCATCCTGCATTAAATCACAGGTAACGGCAGAAAAAATCCGTATTCCCTCTTCCAGTACCGTTTCGTCAAAATCGAAATCCGCTGTGTGCTGGGGCGCTTCCATGCGGGTCATGTTCCGCATGCAGATGGCCTGGCCGCCGTGGGACTGGACCCGGTTCATCATCAGGGAAATATCTTCGCTTCCCCAGTTCCTGACGTTTCTCACACTGCTGACCCGGATATCCGGAAGTTCCCGCTCGATAAGCGCAGCGGCTCTGTCAGCCAGTGCCAGATCGCTGTGGTGGGAATCGGCAGCTCCCATGCAGATCATCTCGCAGGTACAGCCATACATGGCTGCAGCGGCCTCACAGATGCGTCTGGCGCTGTCTTCCATATATGCGTTGACTGCTGTCGTTTCTCCTCTCAGCTCTATCTCCATCTTCGCGTAATCGGGGATTACATTCCTTCCGGTACCTGCGTGAAGCGTCCCAGTATTGACCCGGCTGGCCCCTTCGCTGTGACGAGGAATGGCCGCCAGGCCCATCGCTGCGCAGGACGCCGCCAGGAGGGCGTTTCGTCCCTTTTCAGGAAATCCGCCGGCATGAGCCGGAGCGCCATGGTAGATCACGTCGTATTTGGTCGTGGCCAGAGAGCCATAGGTCGCCGGAGTCACCGCTCCGTCATCGGGGCCGTCTAAAGGCGCGAGATGGGTTCCGATAAAGTAATCCACATCGTCCAAATGCCCCTTGGAAACGATGGCTCTCGCCCCACGCACGCCTTCCTCGGCGGGCTGAAAGATCAGCTTCACAGTTCCGTGCAGCTGTTCTTTTACGCTCATAAGGACCTCCGCCACACCGAGGCCGATGGCGGTATGGCCGTCATGGCCGCAGGCGTGCATAACGCCCGGACACAGGGAAGCAAAGCCCTCGCGGGCCGGTCTGTGGCCGGAGCTCTCATCCTCCAGCACACCGAGGGCATCGATATCAAACCGAAGGGCGCAGACGGGGCCCGGGCCGCATCGCAGGATTCCGATTACCCCGGGATATCCCGCCTCCATCTCTTCTGTCAGGTATGTAAGGGGCGTATTCCAGTTTTCTCTTATCAGGTTTGCGTGTTCCCGGAGCGCCGCCTCCGAAGGGAGGCCCAGTCTGGCTTCTCCATCCAACACGTTACTGCCGGTCAGTACCTCATACCCCAGCTCCGTCAGAATCCCGGCGATGACGGCGGAAGTGCGCATCTCCAGCCAGCCCGTCTCCGGATGCCGGTGCAAGTCTCTTCTCCTCGCCACGCTTCTTTCAAAAATCTCTTTTGCCATGGCTGTAATCTGATCGTACATCTATCTTCATCTCTCTTCTCTTGTATTTCCTGTACTAACAGTTCTCTAAAATTTTAACATAGGAAACAGGGAAAAGCAATTGAAGGAACTTCCAGTTCCGCGTATAATAATCTTACGTTTTTATAACGAAAAAATCAGAAAACCGGAGGCAATTATGAAAAAAATACTGGTCATCGGCTCCACATGCGTGGATATCATCCTGAAGCTGGATCATCTCCCCGTAACGGGAGAAGACCTTCATCCGAAAAGTCAGTCCATGGCGCTTGGGGGCTGTGCCTGCAATGCAGCGCATGTTCTGCTATACTCCGGCTCGGAGTTTACCTTCCTTTCCCCGGTGGGCGGCGGAATATACGGCGATTTAGTAAAGGAAGCTCTGACCGCCCACGGTTTTTCCATACCGGTTTATCTCCCGGAAAAAGAAAACGGCTGCTGTTACTGCCTTGTGGAAGCCTCCGGAGAGCGGACGTTTCTCTCTCTGCACGGCGTCGAATACACCTTTCGGAAAGAATGGATGGAACCATACCGCATGGAAGACTATTCCATGGCCTATCTCTGCGGACTGGAGGTGGAAGAACCAACGGGGGAAGCTCTGGTGGAGTATTTTGAAGAAGAGCGTGGACCGAAGCTGTTTTTTGCACCCGGCCCCCGCGGAACCAGACTTCCAGGAGAGCGGCTGAACCGAATCCTCGCACTCTCCCCCGTACTTCATATCAATGAGCAGGAAGCGCTGGAGCTGGGCGGCAGGGACTGCGTGGCAGATGCCGCGGCCGCCCTTTATCAGATAACCGGAAGTCCGGTCATTGTAACACTGGGAGAACGCGGCGCATACTGCCGCGAAAGCGCGGAACACGCCTATGTGGTCCCGGGAATCCCGTCAAGGGTTGTGGACACCATAGGAGCAGGCGACTCCCATATCGGGGCCATTCTCTCCGGCCTTCAGAAAGGCAGCAGCCTGCGAGATGCCATCGCGGCTGCCAATCAGGTGGCAGCCGCCGTGGTCAGCCAGGAGGGGGCGATCCTTCCGAAGGATTCCGTTTTGTTCAGGAATCTGCGTTTGACGAAAGAGGGATTGAGAGAGAATACGAATCCTTAACAAAAGCAGAAGAACCGCGGTACCCTGCCGGTCACCGCGGTTCTTCTGCTTTTATGGTGATTCTAAATAGTTTGATATCTTAATCCGCGTAAGTTCCTTTGGACTTCACCAGCTTCGGACGGTATCCTGCTTCGGTGAGCGCGGCCATAATGGTGTTTTTGTGTTCTGTGCCGTAAGCTTCTATGGTGATGCGCAGCTCCACGGCAGAGTTCCGGTTGATGCTGATGAACTGATTGTGTTCCAGGCGGATTACGTTGCCCTGTTCTTTCGCAAGAAGCGTGGAAACCTTGGCCAGCTCACCCGGCTTATCCGGAAGCAGGACGGACACGGTAAATACCCGGTCTCTCTGGATCAGACCGTGCTGTACGATGGAAGCCATGGTAATGACATCCATGTTGCCGCCGCTTAAGATGGAAACGATCTTCTTGTTTTCAGCCTTCATATGCTTTAAGGCGGCTACAGTCAGAAGACCGGAGTTCTCCACGATCATCTTATGATTCTCCACCATGTCGAGGAAGGAAACGATCAGCTCTGAATCTTCGATGGTGATGATGTCATCCACATTTTCCTGAATATAAGGAAACAGCTTATCGCCCGGGCACTGAACCGCCGTACCGTCTGCAATCGTGTTGACGCCGTTTAAGGCGACGACCTTGCCCTGGCGCAGTGATTCCTGCATGCAGTTGGCGCCGGCCGGCTCTACGCCGATGACTTTGATCTTCGGATTCAGCATCTTCGCCAGTGTGGCAACACCGGTACAGAGTCCGCCGCCGCCGATGGGAACGAGTATGTAATCCACAGTCGGCAGTTCCTTGATGATCTCCATGGCTATGGTTCCCTGGCCGGTAGCCACATCCAGATCGTTAAACGGATGGATAAAGGTAAGACCTTTTTCCTCTGCCAGCTTATAGGCGTAGCTGCAGGCTTCATCGAAGACGTCGCCTTCCAGAACGACCTCCGCGCCGTACCCCTTGGTCCGGTTTACCTTCATGAGCGGCGTTGTCGTCGGCATAACGATGGTTGCGGAGATTCCGGCCAGCTTCGCGGCATAGGCCACACCCTGAGCGTGATTGCCTGCAGAAGCGGTGATTAAGCCCTTCGCCTTTTCTTCCTCGCTTAAGGTGCTGATCTTATAATAAGCACCACGCACCTTATAAGCCCCTGTATACTGCATATTTTCCGGTTTAAACCAGACACGGTTGCCTGTCTGGGAAGAAAAATACTCGCTGTACACCAGCTTTGTCTCCTGGGTTACTTTGCTCACAACCTCGGTTGCCTCTTCAAATTTCTCTAATGTCAACATACCTTACGCCTCTTCTTTCTCTTCCACATGGAATAATGCATTTACAAACTCTTCCGCGTTAAATTTCTGCAGATCGTCGATCTTCTCTCCAACCCCCACGTATTTGACCGGAATCCCCAGTTCCGACTGGATTGCCACGGCGATTCCGCCTTTGGCGGTTCCATCCAGCTTCGTTAAGATGATTCCTGTAATATCCGCCACTTCCATAAACTGTCTGGCCTGTGAAAGTGCATTCTGTCCGGTCGTACCGTCCAGCACTACCAGCGTCTCACGGTAGGCCTCCGGAAACTCCTTGTCGATGATCCGGTTAATCTTCTTAAGCTCTTCCATCAGATTTTTTTTATTGTGAAGCCGTCCCGCCGTATCGCAGATCAGAATATCCGCGCGGCGTGATTTGGCCGCGGCTACGGCGTCGTAGACGACTGCAGCCGGATCGGAGCCTTCCTGCTGTGCAATGATATCCACGCCGGCCCGGTTGGCCCATTCCGTCAGCTGCTCGATCGCGGCGGCGCGGAAGGTATCTGCCGCTGCGAGAATTACCTTTTTCCCGTCATCCTTTAACTGGCCGGCCAGCTTGCCGACGGAAGTGGTCTTTCCCACTCCGTTGACTCCGATGATCAGAAGAACAGACTGGCGGTTCTCGTATTCATACGCGTTTTCTCCCAGATCCATCTGATCCCGAATGCTTTCCATCAGAAGTTCTTTGCATTCCGACGGGTCTTTAATTCCCTGTTCCTTTACCTTTTTTCTTAAATCCTCCACAATCGACATGGTGGTCTGAATTCCCAAGTCTCCCATGATCAGAGTCTCTTCGATCTCCTCATAAAACTCATCATCGATGGCTGAAAAGCCGCTGAAAATGGAATCCATTCCCGATATAATATTGTCCCTTGTCTTTTGCAGTCCTGCTACCAGTTTCCCAAAGAATCCCTTTTTCTCACTCATAGACGGCCTCCTTTTACTTATCTAAATCTTCTTCTATCAGATTTACCGAAACAAGCGTTGAAACGCCTTTCTCCTGCATGGTAATACCGTATAAACGGTCTGCGGCCACCATCGTTCCGTGACGGTGGGTGATGACGATAAACTGTGTATACTTCGTCAGTTTATGTAAATATTTTGCATATCTGTCCACATTTGAATCGTCTAACGCCGCCTCGATCTCATCCAGCAGACAGAAGGGAGACGGTTTTAAGTTCTGAATCGCGAACAGCAGCGCAATGGCAGTCAGGGCCTTCTCTCCACCGGAGAGCTGCATCATATTCTGCAGTTTTTTGCCCGGCGGCTGGGAGATAATCTGAATTCCCGCTTCCAGGATATCCTCATCCTCCACCAGTTCCAGAGTACCGCGGCCTCCGCCGAACAGCTCCTTAAATACTTTGTCGAATTCGGTACGGATCTCCTTGAATTTCTCCTCAAACTGCCTTCTCATACCGGTATCCAGTTCATCGATGATCTTAAGCAGCGTCTCCTCCGCCGTAACCAGATCGTCGTGCTGGGTCTTCATGAATACGTACCGTTCCGATACTTCTTTATAATCCTCAATGGCGTTGACATTGACATTGCCGAGCTTCTTGATCTCTTCTTTTAAGGAGGCGATGTGCTTTCGGATCTCCGGAAGGGATTCCTCCTCCCCGCCCTTAAGTTCCAGTGCGGCGGAATAGGTCAGCTCGTACTCATCCCACATGTAGTTTGCCGAATTTTCCAGGCGTTCCTCCAGCTTCTCCTTCTGACTCTGCAGACGGAATAAATCCTTGTCGAGACGGCTCATCCGGTCAGAAAGTTCTTCCCGCTTCTGAAAGAGCTCCTTCTGCTGTCTTGACTTTTCTTCTCTCTCTGCCGTCTTTTCCGCGATCACAGACTCGAGTCCTGCAGCGCGTATCACGGTATTCTCAATCTGCGCCTTTAATCCGGCGATTTCCGCCAGCTTTTCTTCGATAATCAGGTTGGAATCATCGGTGCCGCCGGAAAGGCCTGAAAGCTCCTCCTCCAGACGGCGGACGTCTTCCTTGACCCGCCGGATATTCTCCAGTTCGAAATCGTCCTTCTGTTTGAGACCGGATGCCTCTAGCTGGACGGTGGAAAGTGCTCTGGAAGCCTCCTCCCGTTCTGCCTTCGCTGCGTCAAGACGCTCGTGGCAGGAATCCAGGCGGCTGTTGATATCCTGGTTCTGCTCCTCCAGCCGGATCACTTCGTCGGCCAGCTCGCTGCGGCTCCTGCCGATCTCCCGGATCTTGAAGCGTGCGCTTTGCCTGCCGACGTAAATCATCAATGTTCAACACTGTCACGCG
>OKOB01000356.1_pt1 | contig 11071 bp, 8 predicted proteins | sample 1613511 | NCBI WGS metagenome assembly OKOB01 (sample SAMN04436861, study PRJEB24849) | human gut metagenome | biome: human gut; feature: NICU; material: stool | host: Homo sapiens | place: USA: Saint Louis, MO | collected 2011-09-08 | reverse complement strand
TCTGGCCGGGTATATTCTGGAAAAGAAGGATATCCGCAGCAATGAAATGATCGAAAAACATGCGGACTGGGTGGAGGAATTCCTGCCGAATTATCCGGAGATCACGAAGGAAACCATCGACGAGATTCTTCAGAAGGAAGTAGGCCTTGTATTCGAGCGCGTCCTTGAGGATGCGGGCGTCTATAAGTGTGACGAGAAGGGAAGAGCCGCGTTTGGGCGTTTCCTTCACAGTACAGGCTTTGTGGAAGCCTGAAGTGATATAAACTGACTTTTGCAGGCTGATCCGGCCACAGACATACTATTGTGGCCGGGTCAGCCTGTTTGGTGTTTGTAATTGTAATCTGATTGCGCTATATTCTATTGGGAATGAGAGGTATGCCTCTCATTTACTAGCGTGATAAAAGGGGGACCGGCTGGAAGAAAAGGCCGGGGATGACAGACAAAGTCATGAAACAGATTGAAAACAAAACACTCAGAACACTGGCGGAGTATGGGATCATAACAGGAAGTATCTGGATTATGGTCATCGGAATTTATTTCTTCAAATTCCCGAATAATTTTGCTTTCGGAGGTGTCACGGGTTTTGCCACGGTAGTAAGTGCGGTGACTCACTGGTCGGCAAGTCAGTTTACGACGATTGTCAATATGGCGCTTTTAGTGGCCGGTTTTATTTTTTTAGGGCGCGGATTTGGCGTGAAGACGGTTTACGCCAGCATCCTGATGTCATTTACCCTCTCATTTTTAGAACGGACGTGCCCGATGGTCCGCCCGCTGACCAGAGAGCCTCTGCTGGAACTGATCTTTGCGATTCTGCTTCCGGGAGTCGGCTCGGCGCTCCTGTTTCATATCGGCGCCTCCAGCGGCGGAACCGATATCGTGGCGATGATTCTGAAAAAGTATACGAGCTGCAACATTGGCACGGTGCTGCTTGTTGTGGATATGGCTGCAGTGATTATGGCGTTCTTTGTATTCGGACCGGAGACGGGACTGTTTTCCTCCCTCGGACTTATGGCAAAATCACTGGTCATTGACGATGTGATCGAGAATATCAATCTTTGTAAATGCTTCAGCATCATTTGTGACGATCCGGGGCCGATCTGCGACTATATAATTAATGGTCTGAACCGGAGCGCGACGGTGTATGAGGCGCAGGGAGCGTTTACCCATCACCGGAAGACCGTGGTTCTGACCACCATGAAGCGGTCCCAGGCATTAAAACTCAGAAACTATATCAGGCGAGTGGAACCCAGCGCCTTTATTCTGATTTCCAATTCCAGCGAGATTATAGGTAAAAAGTGATAAAACCATTTCTCTGTTTTCGGCATTTTTAACAAAAATACACTTTAATGCGTTAAACACACATAAAATTAATGCGATGAAATTGACGGGGCGGATTTTTTGTAGTATGATACCAATTAAGTTCAGATCGAACGAGATTTGTGAAGAAGAGGAGAGAATGGTTATGAAAAAAACAGCAAAAGCGGCATCACTCATCCTGGTGGGAGCCATGATGATGTCCTTAACGGCATGCGGCAGCAAGCCGGCAGAGACAACGAAGGCGCCTGAGACAACGACAGCAGAAGCGGCTTCCTCCGCGGCTGACACGGAGGCAGAAGAGACAACTGCGGAAGCGGCTAAGACGGATGATGGAAAGCAGTTTAAGATCGGCGTACTTCAGCTGGTACAGCACTCCGCACTGGATGCGGCAAACAAGGGATTTATCCAGGCGCTTGATGACGCCGGAATTAACTATACGGTGGATCAGCAGAACGCCTCCGGCGATCAGCCGACCTGTCAGACCATCGCCAGCAAGCTGGTGAATGACGGCGACGATCTGATTCTTGCGATTGCGACTCCGGCTGCACAGGCTGTTGCCGGTGCAACGACGGATATTCCGGTTCTGATTACTGCGGTAACGGATCCTGCGGAATCTGATCTGGTTGCAAGCAACGACGTTCCCGGCGGTAATGTCAGCGGCACTTCTGACTTAACTCCGGTAAAGGAGCAGATCGATTTATTAAAGCAGATTCTTCCGGATGCGCAGACGGTTGGCGTCCTTTACTGTTCAGCGGAATCCAATTCTGAGATCCAGGCCAAGATGGCCAGAGAAGCGATCGAAGCGAAGGGAATGAAAGCGGTTGACTACACGGTTTCGAATTCCAACGAGCTTCAGACGGTTGTTACTTCCATGGTAGGTAATGTGGATGCGATCTACGCTCCGACAGACAACACCATTGCAGCTGGCATGGCGACTGTCGGCATGGTAGCGATTGATAACGGAATTCCGGTTATCTGCGGGGAAGAAGGCATGGTGGACGCCGGCGGATTGGCTACATATGGAATTGACTACTTCCAGCTGGGATACTTGACCGGCCAGCAGGCAGTCAGAGTTCTGACAGAGGGAGCTGATATCTCTCAGATGCCGATCGAATATCTGCCGGCAGATAAGTGCAATCTGACTGTCAACGAAGATACGGCGGCGGCGCTTAACATCGACGTATCCGGTCTCAAATAAGAGAATATTTTTAAGCAGGCAGATGCCAGCGGTGGCAGGCATCTGTCTGTTTCTACATAAATGCTTTACATAAAGAATGCGGGAGTGTATTCTTTATGTAAGGCATTTATGAGCGTTATCATGAGCGCTTAAGACTGATTATGCCGGAAAGATAAAGATGCGGAGGAATGGTTGAATGAACGGTTTACTGGTATCCCTTCAGGACGCGGTAGTGCAGGGAGTTTTATGGGGAATTATGGTACTGGGGGTTTACATTACTTACAAGCTTTTGGATATCGCCGATTTAACGGTGGATGGAAGCTTTGCCCTGGGCGGCTGTGTCTGTGCCGTTATGGTGTTAAACAAAGGGGTGGATCCCTGGATCGCCCTGATTATAGCGGCAGTAGCCGGTATGGCGGCAGGAGCGGTGACGGGATTCTTACATACGGTGTTTGAGATACCTGCGATTCTTGCAGGAATTCTGACGCAGATCGGGCTGTGGTCCATCAATCTGCGGATCATGGGCGGCAAGAGCAATGTGCCGCTGTTAAAGACCGATACGATCTTCTCCAAAATTATAGGCTGGACAGGAATCAACAAACAGCTTGCGTCCCTTCTGCTGGGAATTGGAGTCGCTGTATTGATGATCGCTTTTCTGTACTGGTTCTTTGGTACGGAGATCGGAAGCGCCATGCGGGCTACCGGCAATAATGAAGCGATGATCCGGGCCCAGGGGGTGAACACGAACTGGACCAAGCTGCTGGCGCTGACCATCAGCAACGGCCTCGTAGGCTTATCCGGCGCTCTTGTATGCCAGAGCCAGAAGTACGCGGACATCGGCATGGGAACCGGCGCGATCGTGATCGGTCTGGCCGCCATTGTCATCGGTGATGTATTGATGGGACGGCTTCGTTCCTTTGGCAGCAAGCTGACCTCGGCTGTCGTAGGTTCTGTCATTTACTTTGTAATCCGCGCAGTGGTACTGAGAATGGGCATGAATGCCAACGATATGAAGCTGCTTTCCGCAGTGATCGTTGCAGTTGCTCTCTGTGTTCCTGTCGTGGTAAGAAAATGGCGTCTTAAAAAAGCTTACACGGAAGGGGGAGAATAAGCATGCTGGAAATTAAAAATGTCCGAAAGACTTTTAACAAGAATACAATCAATGAGAAAAAAGCGTTAAACGGAATTAACCTGCATCTGGATGAGGGAGATTTTGTAACGGTTATCGGCGGCAACGGCGCTGGAAAATCCACGATGCTCAACATGATTGCAGGTGTCTATCCCATCGACTCCGGAAAGATTGAGATCGACGGAGTCAATATTTCCAGGGAACCGGAATATAAACGTGCCCGCTACATCGGCAGAGTCTTCCAGGACCCTATGATGGGCACGGCTGCGGGGATGGAGATTCAGGAAAATATGGCTCTCGCATTCCGGCGCGGCCAGAGGCGCGGTCTGGGCTGGGGGATCAAGGCCAATGAAAAGGACTTCTACCACGATGCATTGATGAAGCTGGGGCTGGGGCTGCAGACCCGTATGACGAATAAGGTGGGCCTTTTATCCGGCGGCCAGAGGCAGGCGCTGACGCTCCTGATGGCGACGCTTCAGAAACCGAAGCTGCTTCTTCTGGATGAACATACCGCGGCACTGGATCCGAAGACGGCTAAAAAGGTATTGGAGATCACGCAGGAGATCGTGGAGGAGCAGAACTTAACGACCTTAATGATTACACACAACATGAAAGATGCCATCTCCATTGGTAACCGCCTTGTCATGATGCATGAAGGCAGGATTATCTATGACGTGTCCGGAGACGAGAAGAAAAAGCTGGAGGTAGATGACCTCTTAAAGAAATTCGAAGAAGCAAGCGGTGAGGAGTTTGCCAACGACCGTATGATTCTGGCGAAGTAGCAGCTATCAGTGTGGCTGCCAAAATGAGGCGGCAGGAATTGACCGGAACAGTCCGGCTGGATTCTGCCGCTTTTTTGCTACTGCGGTGCAAGTGGGACACTGCCGCTGTAAATGCGGTTCTGCACCGGGTACATCTGATTATGTTACATAATTGTTACATAATCTTAATAATTATTTATTCTTTCTATATCGCAATTACCGACAAATTATGCTATACTTATGCGGATAGGCTCGTAGTCTGACTTGACAGTTTTAAAAGCCAAAAACGATGATGGAGTGAATATTACAGAATGGAAAACAAAAGCGATAAAAGTGAAAAAAAAGATTACGTTGTTCGTTTGAACAAAGCCAGAAAAAAACGTAATAAGAATGATTACGAAAGATATCTCATTCTGGCGGCGATTGCGATCGTGGTGGTGGTAATCATCATATTTGCCGGGAAGGCCATAGCGAAGCGCGTCTCGGCAGGGGCGGAAAAGACTGCAGCGACAGAAGAGACAGGAAGTCAGGGGGAAGAGTCTGACCAGCTGACGATTGATGCCAAGGAAGCAGAGGAGTCTGAGGCCGAAGCACAGGCAAAGAAGACAGAGGAAGAAAAAAAGGCCGTCGTCGATTCTTACCAGAATCTTGGAATTGTGCAGGTGTCCGGATATCTGAATGTGAGAAAAGAACCGAACACATCGGCGGACATCGTGGGCAAGCTGATGGGAGACAGTGCCTGCGAAATTTTAGACAGTACCCAGGAGGGATGGTACAAGATCTCCTCCGGCGGTATCGAAGGATACATTGATTCCCAGTATGTCCTGACAGGTGACGAAGCGAAGACGAAGGCTTATGACCTTGTTTCACTGCGCGCGATCGTGCAGGTAGATAATTTAAATATCAGAAAAGAGGCCAATACCACATCAGATGTTGTGGGTCAGGGGCTGTTAAACGAGCGGTATGAGGTGATCGATCAGTTGGATGGCTGGGTACAGATTCCCTCCGGTTATATGTCGGCTGATTACGTGAAGCTGGAGTATGCGTTAAATGAGGCCAGAAAACTGGATTTGAAGGCCATGATTTTTAACATGTACAAAAACATAGGAATTTCGGATGTGGACAACTATCTCAACGTGAGAGAAGAGCCCAGCGAGAATGGCAAGATTATCGCCAAGATGCCCAGCAAGGCGGCCGGCAATATTCTTGAGACTACGGACAACGGCTGGTACAAGATCCAGTCTGGCAAGATCACCGGTTACGTAAAATCGGATTACATTCTGACTGGTCAGCCGGCGAAGGATGAGGCGCTGAAGGTTGCAGAACTGATGGCGATTGTGAACACGGATATGCTGAATGCCCGTTCCGAACCGTCTACGGATTCCAAGATATGGACCCAGATTTCCAATAATGAGAAATATCCGGTGTTAAAGCAGATTGACGGCTGGGTGGAGATTGAGCTGGAGGAGGACAGCAACGCTTACGTTGCTTCTGATTACGTGGATGTTCGATATGCGCTTCCTGAAGCAATTAAGTTTTCACCGCTGGAGGAAAAGGCGAATGCTGCCGCTTCTCTCAGAACCCAGATTGTTAATTATGCTCTCCAGTTTTTGGGAAATCCCTATGTATGGGGCGGCACCAGCTTAACAAAAGGAGCAGACTGTTCCGGATTTACCCTTTCCGTATTCGGCCATTTTGGAATCAGCCTTCCCCATTATTCAGGATCACAGGCGAATATGGGAAAAGCAGTGAAATCCAGTGAGATGCGGCCGGGCGATCTGGTGTTCTATGCAAACAGTAAAGGTACTATCAATCATGTTGGAATCTACATCGGAAATGGACAGATTGTTAACGCGGCCAGCCGAAGAAGCGGTATCAAGATCTCTACCTGGAATTACAGAACTCCGGTGAGAATCAGGAATATACTCGGAGATTAAACTGCAATTAAAGTTTTAAAAACAAGAGGAAAAATCTGGACATATACCGCTGAACGTTGTATAATATACCTGCAAAGAAGATAACCTGGACTGGAGGCGATTACATGTCAGATGAAATGATGTTAATTTTGGAAAAACTGGATACCATGAATTACAGCCTTGCGGGAATTGAAGGTAAGGTGGACAATACTCATGAACACCTTTTAAGACTGGAAGAGAGCACGAATGAGCGTTTCATGAAGATGGAAGATCGTTTTGCGGGATTGGAAGATCGTTTTGCGGGATTGGAAGGCCGTTTCGTGGGATTGGAAGGCCGTTTCGTGGGATTGGAAGATCGCTTTGCAGGATTGGAAGATCGCTTTGTAGGATTAGAAGATCGTTTTGCAGGATTGGAAGGCCGTTTCGTGGGATTAGAAGATCGTTTTGCAGGATTGGAAGGCCGTTTCGTAGGATTGGAAGATCGCTTTGTGGGATTGGAAGGCCGTTTCGTGGGATTAGAAGATCGTTTTACACAGTCAGAAGCAGCAACAGATCTGCGTTTTAACCGTGTAGAACAGAAGCTGGAATCAATGGGGCTGATGCTGGAGAACGAAATAAGTAAAAAAATTGATGCTATTGGCGAAGGTCACGATTATCTGAAACGAAATCTGGATGACGCGCTCAGGGTTGAGAAGGATAAGGAGTGGATGGAGCTTAATATCTTGAATCTTAGAATGGATGTCAGGAAAATCAAAGACAAACTTGCTATGGCTTAGCAGACAGATGTTGTCCGGAATACAAAATAAAAGGGGCTGTGAAAAAAGTCCTCTAAAGTAAAAAAGAACGCTTTCAGATATGAAACCTGGAGGCGTTCTTCTTTTTGTGGTAAAATTAAGCTACTATGAATAATAATACCGAAAAATATTATAACAAATAGATAAGTATCTTAAGCCAGAATCCTTACACAAGATGGGACGGCCAGGATATAATCGAGTCAGCATACGAAAGACGATCCTGTTCGGCTTTATGGACACAGGATACGTTTCCCTGCGGGAATTAGAAGACCGGTGCAAAGTGAACCTTCGTTATATGTATCTGATGGATCATGAAACACAAAATGGAAGGGCTGTGAAAAAATGAAATTAGATCAACTCCATTTTTTCACAGCCCCTATATCTTCTTTATTGGTGGCGGTTTCTGTTATAGTTAATCAGACAACCGGCTTTTACAATCTCTTTTTCCTCATCCGTCATCTCGGCTATGTGAAGGTTGATCTCATGGATGGGATTGCCTTCCTCATTTTTGATGACATAAGCAGGAATGTGCTGCATGTCGCCCTCTAAGGCTTTCCGTACACCTGGAACATAGATGAAATCACCGATCTCAAAGGAAGGCTCTTCATCTAACAGGAACGGAAGCATGCCCCAGTTGATGACATTGGAGCGGTAACGCTTGGTAGCGTATTCGTTTGCGATATTGGCAAGACCGCCGAGAACTCTCTGGCAGCTGGCAGCCTGCTCGCGTGCGGAACCGTCGCCTGGCTTGACTGCGTAGATCATACTGCCGATCTCCGTCTCTCTGGCTCTCAATTCGGGCTGGTCTAAGTAAATGCGAAGCGCTTTGAACGCGGCTTCCATCTCTGGATCCGGTTTTAACGGGCATGCGCCGGTTTTGCGGATTTCTTCCAGCTCATTGACCTTTTTGGAACGTCCGACATACTCCGGATCACGTCTGGAAAGTGTAAATTCTGCCAGACCCAGCGGATTGGAGCGATAGGAGGAGGTTTCACCGGAAGGAATCAGTTCATCCGTTGTGGTGACGGGGTCCATGATCTTGGAGCAGACTCTCAGGATAATATTATCGGTCAGGGCGCTCATGGACGGCCAGTCTTTGATATTCGGGCCATAGATCAGCTCCGCATCCGGGTCGGCCTTTCCATATCCCTGGTAAATTCTTCTCTCATAGGAAGTGCCGTCAAATTCGTAAGCCGGTACTTCATAATCGTCGACAATTGCCTCAGCAGATGTGAGGATACCGCCGTTTGCAGCGGTGGCAGCGATCGAGCGGGCATCCATCAGGGCAACACTGGAAATCTGGCCATTACCCGGCTTGGAACCTTCACGGTTCGGGAAGTTCCTTGTGGTGTGGCGAATACTCAGCGTGTTGTTTGCCGGTGTGTCGCCGGCACCGAAGCACGGTCCGCAGAATGCTGTCCGGATGGTAGCACCGGCCGCCATCAGTTCTGTAACGGCTCCTTTCTTCACCAGATCCATATATACCGGCTGTGAGGACGGATATACAGACAGATTAAAGATATCGTTTCCGCAGTTTCTGCCGGACAGGATATGAGCAGCGGTCATAACATTGGAATAATTACCGCCGGCACAGCCTGCGATGACACCCTGCTGGACCAGGAGTTTTCCGTCCACGATCTTATCCGTCAGGGACAGATGGATATTCGGATTGCCCAGGATATGGTCTGCTTCCTTTTCTACGGTTCTTAAAATATCGTCCAGGTTTGCATTCAGTTCGTCGATCTCGTAGGTGTTGCTCGGATGGAACGGAAGAGCGATCATCGGCTTAACGGTGCTTAAATCGATGGATACGACGCCGTCATAATAGGCGATATCCGCCGGGTTCAGCTCTTTGTAAGCATCCTCTCTGCCGTGCAGCTTTAAGTAGTCCCTCGTGTCCTCGTCTGTTTTCCAGATGGAGGAGAGACATGTAGTCTCTGTGGTCATGACATCGACTCCGTTCCGATAATCGGTATCCATAGAGGCGATTCCAGGGCCTACGAATTCCATAACTTTATTTTTCACGTAGCCGTTTTTAAATACGGCGCCTACTATGGCGAGCGCCACGTCATGAGGGCCCACGCCCGGACGCGGTTTTCCTGTCAGATAAATCGCTACGACGCCGGGATAGGTGACGTCATATGTATCGCGAAGCAGCTGCTTCACCAGCTCGCCGCCGCCTTCGCCTACCGCCATGGTACCGAGGGCTCCGTAACGGGTATGGCTGTCGGAACCGAGAATCATGCGACCGCAGCCCGCCATCATTTCACGCATATACTGGTGAATGACCGCGATGTGGGGCGGCACGAAAATCCCGCCGTATTTTTTTGCAGCTGACAGTCCGAAAATGTGGTCGTCTTCATTGATGGTACCGCCTACCGCACACAGGGAGTTGTGGCAGTTCGTCATGACATAGGGAATCGGAAACTCGGTGAGACCTGACGCCCTTGCCGTCTGAATGATCCCGACGAATGTAATGTCATGGGAGGCCATGGAGTCGAAGCGCAGCTTTAAATGCTCCATATTGTCCGCAGTGTTATGTTCCTTCAGGATGGAATAGGCAATCGTGCCCTTTTTCGCCTCTTCTTTTGTTATGTTCTTTCCTGTCAGAGCGACAAGCTTTTCCGCTTCCTGTTCCGGAACCAGTTCGGTACCGTGAATCAGGAAAGCGCCGCCATCATACAATTTTACCATATGCTATCTTTCCTCTCTCTTCTTGTAGGGTGTTGCTTCACCAACGTATTTGAACGCCGGACGCATGATCTTTCCATCATACATTTTGTTTTCGATATTGTGCGCCAGCCAGCCTGCCATACGTGCGCAGACGAAGAGCGGCGTGTACATATCTTCCGGTATCTGTAACATATTATAAGCGAATCCGCTGTAGAAGTCCACATTGTTTGAGAGAGTTTTTCCGTTTCCGGCGAGAGTTTCTTTGGCGACTTTTTCAAATCTTGTCAGGAATTCATATTCATCCTCACGTTTTTTCTGTTTTGCCAGCTTCTCGCAGCAGCTTTTTAATAAGTCGGCACGCGGATCGGAAACCGTGTAGACGGCATGGCCGAGTCCGTATACGAGACCGGTATGATCATAGAAGTCTTTGTCGAGAATTCTCTTGATTACCTGCTTGATCTGTGCGTCAGAGGCCTTTAAACCGATTTCTTTTTCAATGGCGGAGATCATCTCGCTGCAACGGATATTGGCACCGCCGTGTTTCGGTCCTTTTAAGGATCCGATGGATGCGGAGATCGAAGAGTAGATATCGGTTCCGGTGGAGGAAATGACGACATTTGTAAAGGTGGAGTTGTTTCCGCCGCCGTGGTCTGCGTGAATCATCAGCATGACGTCGAGAAGATCAGCCTCCTGCTCGGTGAAGACGCCGTCGCGGCGAAGCATGTAGAGGATGTTCTCGGCAATGGAGTATTCTTCCTTCGGATAGTGGATAATCAGGCTTTCCCGGTCGTAATAGTGAATCTTGTTCTGATAGGCGTAAGCGGCCATGGAGGGAAGTTTTGCCAGAATGCTTACTCCCTTTAACAGTGTCTGGTAAGGATCGACGTTGTCGGGGTCCTCATCATAATTATAGAGAGAAAGGATACTCTGCTGCAGACTGTTCATCAAATTGCGGGATGGGGAACGAAGCAGATTCTTCTCCAGAAACTCATCGGGAAGCGGATAGAAGTGGCGAAGAATTCCGGCAAATTCATTCAGCTCCTTTTTCGAAGGGAGGTATCCGAATAACAGAAGGAATGCGGTTTCTTCAAATCCGTACCGCGCGTTTCCTTTTCCCTTCACCAGATCGCCGATTTCAATACCGCGGTAGAAAAGCTTTCCGGGTACATTGACCTTTTTTCCATCCTGAATCTCGTAGCCGACAACGTCGGATACACGCGTCAAGCCGACCCTGACTCCGGTGCCGTCCTCGTTGCGGAGACCTTTTTTTACGTTGTGTTCCTTGAATAAGTAATTTGGAATAT
>OKOB01000355.1_pt1 | contig 11122 bp, 11 predicted proteins | sample 1613511 | NCBI WGS metagenome assembly OKOB01 (sample SAMN04436861, study PRJEB24849) | human gut metagenome | biome: human gut; feature: NICU; material: stool | host: Homo sapiens | place: USA: Saint Louis, MO | collected 2011-09-08 | reverse complement strand
AAGCAGTTAATGCCGTTTAGTTTAATACTCATCTGGGCAGTCTGATACGAATAGCTATTGAGGCCGCAAATACTACCTTTGGCAGAATAGTTATGCAATATTTATGCGTTAAAAGTTAAATCTAAACCACGTTTAGCTTTAAAGTTAGCACAAAATATGGCCTGGTGGGTGAGGGGGGCGCAAATGTCGGCATTCCTGGGGCGAATACCGACATTTTACCGGGGTTATCGTTTCAGCGGCGTCGCTTCAACTCCGGAATCAGCGTTTCTCCAGACTCTGTCGCAGCGTCCCGGCTGGCGCATGGCTGTTGTTGCCGAGATAGCGAACGTCATCGACGGCCCAACACTGGCCTTCCTGGATCATCAGCACTTCATCTTTCCAGCTCTGGGTGCCCTGTTTCAGATCGACGCGCAGCGGAATATTGCGCGCATCGCGGTTCGGGATGGTGGAGGCGCTGGCGACCACGGCGCTGTCTGCCGGGGTGCTGCTGCTGGAGAACGGATTAGCCTGCAGTAATTTGCTGTTGGCGGGATCCTGGCGGGCGTCATTGAGTAACTGCGCCAGGCCGTCGCTCAGATAGGGGCGCAGCGCCGCCGGATCCTGAGTACGATTCTGGATCTGGGTGTCGTAGAATTTTTGCGCTACGTCGTCAGGGCCGCCTTCGACGCAGGGGCCGCTGCGGGTGCCATTATCTTTATAGGCCGGGGTGACGGTCGTACAGGCGCTGAGCGCCAGCGCGCAAGGGAGAAGTACAGCAAAAAGTTTGTAGCGCATGATGATTTCCTTATAAGCGAACTACGTTTTCAGTTTCCGTTAAAGCATAGCGTATAGCGTGCGGATTGTACTTGACGCAAAGAGCTAAGACCTTGATGTGGCTACAGCCTTAGGGCGGGAAATCGGCACGGGGATGACAGAATTCCGTCAGGCGCTAAAAAGCAGGGCAGTATAAAAATAAACTTAATTTTCCCGTGTACAAGAAATATTACCCCGTAAAATAGGGAAATGGCTCTTGAAAGATAAGGGTAATTATTTCTTCTTATAGATGCGAGTGGCGACGTGCATTTTTTTATCCGTATTACCGGAGGAGGGAACAATGACGCCCCCCTTGTTCATTTGTTTTTTTAATCAGCTCTTCACGGGCATCGTTGGATGCGGTTTGACCAGTAGAGGAAATGGCGCCGATTTTGGTATATTGCGTATGGACTTTATCAAAAGCTGTTTTGTTAAAATTTCTGCGGAGACGGCATTGGCCGCTTAAAACAATGCTGTACCTGCCACTAAAGCTGCATATTTAATATTCTTAGCCCCTATTGTTTATCTCGCTATCATCATGCTCTTGTTTGCATTCACCAATGAATGATTTCAGATTGAACTCACACTGCTTTTTGTAAGCAAAATGCTGCAATTTAATGACGGTTAGTTAACGCTTTTTAGCGAAAAGATGACGTATTTCGCAGTGCTGATGCTTGTTTTTTGAGCCGGTTACCCATCGGGAGCGGACCAGGCTAATTTCTTCAGTCGTTAGCTGAAAATCACCCTGAGAGGCCCGGCGGAAACCCTCAGCCTCGATACGCTGGAAAACATGGCGCTGGCGGCGGCGGATGCCGTCTCGCGGGGTGCCATCCTGCTCAAAATCAAGCTTGACCGCGATGCGGTTCTGGAAAAAGTGGCGGCGATTCGTGCGGCGGCCCCGCGTGCGACGCTCATTATCGATGCCAATGAAGCCTGGTCGGGAATGGATCTGGAAAGCCTGCTGGTGGCGCTTCAGGCCTTTAACATCGCGATGGTCGAGCAACCGCTTCCCGCTGGTCAGGATCATGACCTGCAACGCTTCCGTCATCCTGTTCCCGTCTGTGCGGACGAGAGTTGCCACACGCGAGAGGACATTGCCAGCCTGCGTCATCGCTACGAGATGATCAACATCAAGCTGGATAAGTGCGGAGGTCTGACGGAAGCGCTGGCGATGGTCGATGAAGCGCACAAGCAGAACATGCGCATCATGGTCGGCTGCATGCTGGGTTCATCCCTGGCGATGGAAGCGGCATTGCCCGTGGCGGTGCACGCAGAGCACGTCGATTTAGATGGCCCGATCTGGCTGGCGGCTGACAGCTCTCCTTTTTTGAATTACTCCGATGGCCGTATCTGGCTGTAACGCGACGAGGCATTGATGACGGACACACGACTCACTTCTTCTGCCACACGTGCTGACGGTGCATCACCGGTGCTTGCTGTTCAGAACCTTAGCGTCTCATTTCGTGGACGCAGTGGTGAGAATCAGGCGCTGAAAGGCATCAGTTTCGCCATTTATCCAGGCGAAATTGTCGCCGTGGTGGGCGAGAGCGGCTCAGGTAAATCAGTCACGTCGCTGGCCGTGATGGGCTTGCTGGCGAGCAGCGGCCGTATCGATCGCGGCAGCATGCAGTTTCGCGATCGCCGCGGAGAAGTTCATGCGTTAGAAACGCTGGATGACAGTCAGCGCCGCACGTTGCGTGGCCGTGAAATGGCGATGATCTTTCAGGAGCCGATGACCTCACTGAATCCGGTGCTGCGTATCGATGATCAACTCACCGAAGCGTTACGCGACCATCATCAGTGCGACAAGAAACAGGCTCATGCGCGCGTACGTGAACTGCTGCGACAGGTACGTATTGCCGATGTCGATCGCGTTATGAAAAGCTATCCGCACGCGCTGTCCGGCGGAATGCGCCAGCGCGTGATGATTGCTCAGGCGCTGGCCTGTGATCCGCAACTCCTGATTGCCGACGAACCCACGACGGCGCTGGACGTCACCGTACAGGCGCGCATTTTACATATCCTGCGTGAGTTGCAACGCGAGAAGAACATGGCGGTGTTGTTTATCACCCATGATATGGGCGTTGTGGCGGAAATTGCGGATCGTGTTGTGGTCATGCTGCGTGGCGAAGTGGTCGAGCAGGGCACCGTGTCAGAGATTTTTGCCGCCCCGCAGCATGCATATACCAAAGCGTTGCTGGCAGCCGTGCCAAAACTGGGCGACATGCGCGAATACGCGTGGCCGCAACGCTTTCCTCTGTTGGGTGCACAACAGGTGGCGCAACACGAACAGCTGACGGCGCGCTACGACAGCGAACCGCTACTCGATGTACGTGGGTTAAAAGTGTATTACCCCATCCGCAGCGGCATCTTCTCGACCCATACGCATCATGTGCATGCGGTTGAGCAGATTGATTTCAGTCTGTGGCCGGGTGAAACCCTGGCCATCGTGGGTGAAAGCGGCTGCGGTAAATCGACCACCGGGCGTGCGCTGATGCGCCTGATCGCCAGTGAGGCGGAAAGCATCCACTTTGAAGGAAAGGAAATCTCTCATCTGAAAGAGACGGCATTCCAGCCGCTGCGCCGTGAAATTCAGATGGTGTTTCAGGACCCCTATGCGTCACTGAATCCACGTCTGACGGTGGGGTTTACCATTGCCGAGCCGTTGCTGTTGCATGGCATGGTGGACTCACTGGAACAGGCTTCTCCACACATTGATGCGCTGCTGACAAGCGTCGGGCTGTTGCCGGAGCACGCGCGCCGTTATCCGCACGAATTTTCGGGCGGTCAGCGCCAGCGTATTGCCATTGCCCGCGCGATGGCCCTGAAACCGAAAGTGATTATTGCTGATGAAGCCGTATCGGCCCTTGACGTTTCAATTCAGGCGCAGGTGGTGAATCTGATGATGGATCTCCAGCAGCAAACGGGCGTAGCCTGGATATTCATCTCTCATGATATGGCGGCATTGCCAACCGCGTGGCGGTGATGTACCTCGGCCAGATTGTCGAGCTCGGACCGCGCCAGTCGGTCTTTAATCAACCGCAACATCCTTATACCCAACGTCTGCTGGCCTCCGTGCCGGTGGCAGATCCCGAGAACCGTCAGCCTCGCCGTTTTGATGACAGCGAAATCCCTTCGCCGTTGCGAAAGGTGGGCGAAACGGTCACGAAACCCCGTTATCGGCAGGTTGCACCGCAACACTGGGTCGCTGACGGCATTGCATTGCGATAATCCTTAACGACCAGGAGATTTTATGAAAACGCTGTTCCGCCGTACTTCACTCGCCCTCGCCTTAACGACGACACTGGTCATGACCGCGCAGGCACAGGATCTGCGCATTTCAATGTATGCCGATATTACGGGGCTCGATCCGCACGATACCTCGGATAATGTCAGCTACTCGGTGCAAAGCGGTATCTTTGAGCGCCTGTTTCAGTTTGATCCCCAGATGAAGCTGGAGCCCTGGCTGGCGACCGGTTACACCTCCAACGACAGTGCGACGGAATTTACGCTGACGCTGCGTAAAGGCGTTACCTTCCAGGACGGTACGCCTTTTGATGCGGAAGCGGTCAAAGCGAACCTTGATCGTCTGGCTGACCAGAAAAAAGGGCTGAAGCGCAACAGCCTGTACAAAATGATCGATAAGGTGACGGTGCTGGCACCCGATCAGGTGAAAATCTCACTCAATCAGTCATTTGGTGCTTTTATTAACACGCTGGCGCACCCTTCGGCGGTGATGTGGAGCCCGTCGGTTCTGAAACAGTATCCGGACGAGGCCCAGTTGCGGCTGCATCCGGTGGGGACCGGACCATTTAAATTCGTAAACTGGACACCGGGCAAAGCGGTCACGCTGGCGAAGTATGACGGTTACTGGCGGCAGGGCTGGCCCAAAGTCGATCAGGTGATCTTCTCACCCAGTCCGGAAGATGCGACACGGGTTGCCGCGTTGAAATCGGGTCAGGTGGATGCCATTTGGCCTTTGCCTTCGGATCTGATCGCGGCGGTGAAGCAGGACAGCAACCTCGCGATTCAGCGCGATCCGAGCATCTATCTCTATTACATGGCGATCAATACGCAGCATAAGCCACTGGCCGATGTCCGCGTGCGCCAGGCAATCAACTATGCGATTGACCGTAATCTGTGGTTGAAGGTGGCCTTTGCCGGTTTGGGTAAACCGGCCACCTCCGCGATGCCGGAAGGGGTGCAGTTCTATGAGAAGCAGAGCGATCCCGATTACCACTATGCGCCGGATAAGGCCAAAGCGTTGCTGAAAGCGGCGGGCTACCCGAATGGGCTGGATCTCAAGCTCTGGGTCACCAATGCGACCGCCAGCGTGCGCGCCGCCCAGGTGCTGAAGGCGCAACTGGCCACGGTGGGTATTCGCGCCACGGTGACACCGATGGATTCCGGAACGCGCAACGCGAAGCTGTGGGGCGTTCAGGACCCGAAAAAAGCCGAATTTGACCTCTATTATGGCGGCTGGTCGACGTCTACAGGCGATGCCGACTGGGCTCTGCGTCCGCTGTTCGCCACCGAATCCTGGGTACCTACCTCGTACAATGTCTCCTATTTCAGCAATCCTGATGTCGACAAGGCGATTGCTGCCGGGCTGGCGACGGCCGATCCGGCAAAACGTGGTATCGCCTATGCACAAGCGCAAAAGCTGTTGTGGAAAGAGGCCCCCGTGGCGTTCCTTGGCACGCCAGACAATCTGGTAGGCAAACGCAGCACCCTGAACGGCGTTTCGATGCTGCCTGATGGCAATCTGTTGTTTACTCAGGCGTCGTTTAAATAAGTCGCGGATGTCCCTCACGTGCCCTTGCCGGTTACGGCGGCACGTGAGGCTTCCCGTTTCACCTTTATTTCAGGGAATGGCATGTTTGCATACATCATTCGCCGATTGCTGGAGATGATCCCGGTTTTGCTGGTGGTCTCGCTGCTGGTTTTCGGTTTCATCAAGCTGCTGCCGGGCGATCCGGCGCGCATTTATGCCGGGCCGGATGCACCGATTGAAGCGGTCGAAGCGGCACGTCAGCACCTCGGGCTCAACGACTCGTTGCCGCAGCAGTATGTTAACTGGATAGACAGCCTGTTACATGGCGATCTTGGCACCACGTACCGCACCCAGCAACCGGTGCTGCAGGTGATTAAGCAGGGCTTCCTGCCCACACTGTGGCTCGCCTTAGCCGGTTTCGCCTGGTCTGTGCTTCTCGGCCTGATGCTTGGCGTACTCGCGGCCCTGAAACGAGGGAAATGGCAAGACTGGACGCTAATGAGCGTGGCGGTGGGCGGTATCTCGATGCCGGCGTTCTGGCTGGGGCTGCTGCTAATCCAGTTCGTTGCGATGCCTTTTGGCCTGTTCTCGGTCAGCGGCTTTAACAAGGCCAGCGATATTGTCCTGCCCGCCATCACGCTGGGATCGTCCGTTGCGGCGGTCATGGCACGCTTTACCCGCTCGGCTTTCCTTGAAGTGGCACAGGAAGATTACGTGCGCACCGCGAAAGCTAAAGGGCTGCGTAACCGTCTGGTGACGTGGAAACACGTGATGCGTAACGCGCTCATCCCAGTAATCACCATGCTGGGGTTGCAGTTTGGTTTTCTGCTGGGCGGTTCGATTGTCGTGGAAAGCGTCTTCAACTGGCCAGGGTTAGGCTGGCTGTTAATTGAGTCTATCAAAGCGCAGGATCAGCCGGTCATTCAGGCGCTGGTGATGCTGTTTGTATTTGAATTTATCGTCATTAATCTGCTGGTGGATCTGCTTTACGCGGTCGTCAATCCGGCAATTCGTCTGCGACAGGAGCCGAGATGAGTCATCAATCGCCTCAGGTTATTCGCTCGCCGTGGCGCGATTTCCTGCATGCTTTTGTGCGCAATCCTCTGGCGCTGGTTTCAGGCGGATTTGTCCTGCTGCTGATTCTGGTGGCGATCTTTGCGCCCTGGCTGGCTCCCTGGGATCCGATGGCACCCGACTGGATGGCGTTATCCTCGCCCCCTTCGGCAGCACACTGGATGGGCACCGATGAACTGGGGCGCGACCTGCTCAGCCGTATTATCTATGGGGCGCGTATTTCGCTGTATGTCGGCGTGCTGTCCGTGACGCTCGGCATGATTGTCGGCGTCGTGCTGGGGTTGCTGGCGGGCTATTACGGTAGCTGGGTCGATATGCTGATCATGCGCGGTGCTGATGTGTTATTCGCGTTTCCCGGCATGCTGCTGGCCATTGCGGTGGTGGCGCTTCTGGGAACGGGCCTGAACAATGTCATCATCGCCGTCGCGGTGTTCAGCGTGCCCGTCTTTGCCCGGATTGTTCGCGCCTCCACGCTGTCATTGAGACAGGCTGCCTATGTGGAAGCCGTGCGCTGTGCCGGTGCACCCGACCGAATCATTATCCTGCGCCATATTCTGCCGGGCACGCTTTCCAGCGTCATTGTTTATTTTACGATGCGCATTGGCACCAGTATTCTCACAGCGGCAGGCTTAAGCTTTATTGGCCTCGGACCGGAGCCGGATGTGCCTGAATGGGGCAATATTCTGGCCATGAGCCGGAGCATGATGATGGCGGGCGCGTGGCACATGAGCGTGTTTCCGGGGCTGGCGATTTTTATCACGGTGCTGGCGTTTAACCTGCTCGGCGACGCGCTGCGTGACACGCTCGACCCGAAACTTAAGGGCTGATGATGGACTTTCAACAACTGCAGTGCGAACTGCTGCTGGATCGCTGGCGTAACGAGCGTCAGTTGGGGCAGCCGCGTAGCGCATGCGGCCCCACTAATCGCATCAGCGATGTGGCTGGTGTGCGCGTCGGCCACGTCACGCTGGCTGAGGGAGAGCTGCAGACTGGCGTCACCGCTATCGTTCCGCCGGGTGATAACCTGTATCTCACGCCGCTGCCGTGCGGAGCTGAAGTTCTGAATGGCTTTGCGAAACCGGTCGGACTGACACAGGTCGAGGAGCTGGGTGTGTTACACACGCCGATTCTGCTCAGTAACACGCTGGCGGTGGGCACGCTGTTTACCGCGCTGGTACGGGATGCCATCCGTCGTAACCCGGAACTCGGGCGGACGCTGCCGACGGTGAACCCGCTGGCCCTGGAGTGCAACGACGGCTGGCTCAATGATATTCAGGCGCTGGCCATCAGTGAGGCGATGGCGCAGGAAGCATTGCATACAGCCGCAGCGCACTTTTCCCGCGGCAGCGTTGGCGCAGGACGCGGGATGAGCTGTTTTAATCTGAAGGGCGGGATCGGCACGGCCTCGCGTGTTATTCCGTCGCTCAATGCCACGCTGGGAGTGCTGGTGCTGGCGAATTTTGGCGCGCTCAGCGCGCTCACGCTTGACGGTGTGCGACTCGGTGAAGTGATTGCACCGCTGCTGGCAGGAGAGGCACCGCAACGTGATGCCGGTTCTGTCATCATCGTGATGGCGACGGATGCGCCGCTGGATGCGCGTCAGTTGAAGCGTATCGCGAAGCGTGCCGGTGCCGGCCTCGGGCGGCTGGGCAGCTACTGGGGCCACGGCTCGGGCGAACCGCTGCCGCAACCGCCGCAGGACGCCATGCTGGAGCCGCTGCTTGCCGCCGCGGCAGATGCCACCGAACAGGCTGTACTCGATGCCTTGTTGAGCGCAGAGCCTGTTACCGGCTTTCGGGGTCACCATCGCCCCTCACTGACTCAGATTCTGGACAGGTTAACCACATGAAAATTTTTATTTCTGCCGATATTGAAGGTATCGCGGGCGTTATGCGTCCGGAGCAATGCACACCCGGCAACCCGGAATATCAGTTGGCCCGTGGTCTGATGGAACAGGAAGTGAATGCCGCGATTGAGGGGGCGTTCGCGGGAGGCGCAACGGAGGTGGTCGTTGCAGACAGCCATGCGCAAATGACCAACCTGCGGGCGGAAAATCTTGATCCCCGCGCCCGGCTGGTGCAGGGCAAACCGCGCGGCTTGTCGATGGTTGAAGGCATAGAACAGCAGACGTTCGACGGATTATTTCTGGTGGGCTATCACAGCGCAGCAGGCGAACCCGGCGTACTGGCGCACACCATTAATGGCCGTGCATTCTGGCGTATCCATATCAATGGCCTGGTGATGGGCGAAACCGATATTTACGCCGCTGCCGCCGCTGAGCAGGGCACGCCACTGTGGCTGGTCACGGGCGACGATCAGCTGCAGAGCTGGATAGCAGAGTATTACCCAACGGTTGACTACGTTTGTGTCAAACGCGCCATTTCCCATACCTGCGCAGAATCCATTAGTCCCAAAGCGGCACAACGTGCCATAGGCAGTGCTGCACGCGCCGCGCTTGAGCATCAGCGCGATACGCGCACGACCCGGTTGACCGCGCCTTATCATATGCAGCTTCAGGCCAGTAAACCCGTGTTGGCCGATCTGTTCAGCCTGATCCCCGGCGTCACGCGCATCGATGCGGTTACCGTGGGATATCAGGCAGAGCGGATGGAGACGTTGATCAGCTTGCTCAGTGCATTTTCTTACCTGGCGAGTACCCAGTCGTAGCACAGGGATAGCCATGAGGTCAGGGGCGGGTAACCTTCGCCCCTGCAGCTTCCTTTTTTCAGAAACATCGCCGCCGGGCGCGATCGTGCGCACTGACCGACAATCCGCCACCAGGCACCGTCGATCCACATGAGATAACCCGGCCGTCTCCCCGCTGCACCATGGCAGGGCGAACGCCTGGCTTTACCCTTTTCAATGATTCAGCCAGTGAGGGGAAATGGACCGATACCGGCGCGATTTGCACCTGTTTCCCCTTGCATAAGCCCGGCGCCGCCTTATTTCAGCGCAAGGCGGTAGCGGGTCCCTTCGCCTCCCTCTGTTTTACGGTACAATTTTTGCAGCAGGGGTTGTCCTGTCTTTACCCGCCCGGATCGTATCGGCAGTAAGGAATAACGACAGAGGCAGGACAGATTCAGGCGCTGGCCGTTTCTTTGCCCGTACCGCGGGTGAGATGACAGATGGTTCAGGTTTTCCATTTTGATTCAGGCGTTGGCGGTGCTGTAAGTGAAGCGCTGAAAAGGGTGCATCACAGCGGCCTGCGGGTAGCTGAATCCACACAGGGTAAATAATGATGCGGCTCCGTCACATAGAAGTCTTTCAGGCCATCGTACAGACCGGCAGCATCAGCGCAGCCGCGCGCCTGCTCAACGTATCGCAGCCCAATATCAGCCGCGTGCTGAATCATGCAGAACAGCAACTGGGCTTTGCGCTGTTTGAGCGGCGTATCCAGGGCATGAGCGTCACGGCAGAAGGGCGACGGCTGCTGCCAGAGGTGGAAGATCTCTACCAACGCTTACAATCCATCACCCAGCTCACTGAACAACTGCGACGCGGCGAAGGGCAGATCGTCCGTGTTGGTGCGGCTCACGCTTTCGGTCAAATGGTGTTGGCACCGGCATTGGTCACCTGGCGACAACAGGTGCCCTCGGTCAGCGTTGAACTGGTCACGGAACACTTTAGTACCTTATGCCAAATGATCCTGGAGAATCAGCTTGATTTCGCCCTGGTCTTTGGTCAGCAGGTGGATGCAGCGCTGCTGGCGGAACCGCTGTTTCAGTCGTCAATGGTGGCGCTACTGCCGCCAAATCATCCCCAACATGAGCCCGTTACGCTGGCATGGTTATGCGCGAATAACCTGCTGATGATGCAGACCCAGGATCCGCTTGGGCGCGTCCTGCACCGCGCGCTACGCGATAAAAAGCTGAATCCGGCAGTGTCGTTATCGATTAAAACCTACTCGGTGATTGCGGATATGGTACTGGCAGGCGGCGGTGTGGGCGTGGTGGATCTGTTCACGGCTTGCCGCTATGCCGAACAGCTAAAATTACTCCCCGTCGCACAGCCGTTGCCGTTTGAAGTGATGCTGATCAGCCGTCGTGATCAACCCCAGTCCCAGTCCACGCTGCAACTTAAGCAGGTCATTCGCAACAGGCTGTGGGAAATCGCCCGCCAGTGCGAAGCGCAGTTTATTTGTGACTGAGCAAATAAACGGTGGTACGAGGTGCGTTCAGGCCTTTCGCCGCGCCTGAACGGCCCTGGTCGGGCTTTTCAGATGCGCGTTGTGGCTTTCACGGTGTCGACAAACAGTCGTAACGCGACGGGCATGTGCCGGTTTTGTGGAAAATAGAGTGCGATACCTTGCGAGGTGATTGTCCAGTCGTCCAGCACGGTTACCAGGCGCTGTGTATCCAGCCCGTGCTGTGCATAGCGCTCCGGTACATAAGCCATGCCTAATCCGGCGATGGCAGCATCGGTAATGGTGCCAACTTACTGATTTAGTGTATGATGGTGTTTTTGAGGTGCTCCAGTGGCTTC
>OKOB01000341.1_pt1 | contig 11541 bp, 8 predicted proteins | sample 1613511 | NCBI WGS metagenome assembly OKOB01 (sample SAMN04436861, study PRJEB24849) | human gut metagenome | biome: human gut; feature: NICU; material: stool | host: Homo sapiens | place: USA: Saint Louis, MO | collected 2011-09-08 | reverse complement strand
GGATAAGACCCGGGAAGGCTTCTGAGTCCGTCACATTGTTCAGCGACAGGTCTGCGCAGATGATTTCATGTGTTTTACTGTCAACGGCGAGATGCAGCTTACGCCAGATACGGCGGCGTTCCTGGCCATGCTTTTTGACTTTCCACTCGCCTTCACCGAAGACCTTCAGCCCGGTGGAATCAATTACCAGGTGTGCGATTTCACCCCGGGTGGGCGTTTTGAAACTGACATTAACCGACTTTGCCCGCCTGCTGACACAGCTGTAATCCGGGCAGCGTAGCGGAACGTTCATCAGAGAAAAAATGGAATCAATAAAGCCCTGCGCAGCGCGCAGGGTCAGCCTGAATACGCGTTTAATGACCAGCACAGTCGTGATGGCAAGGTCAGAATAGCGCTGAGGTCTGCCTCGTGAAGAAGGTGTTGCTGACTCATACCAGGCCTGAATAGCTTCATCATCCAGCCAGAAAGTTATGGAGCCACGGTTGATGAGGGCTTTATTGTAGGTGGGCCAGTTGGTGATTTTGAACTTTTGCTTTGCCACGGAACGGTCTGCGTTGTCGGGAAGATACGTGATCTGATCCTTCAACTCAGCAAAAGTTCGATTTATTCAACAAAGCCTCAGCGAGTCAGCTTGGGAAGAAATGACCTGCTTATTCGCACCTTCCTTAATCCTGTGTGCCGACAAGGGGCATGCGCTGGCGCGGTACGCGCTGGAGGGATTGCCCACCAAGGTGATGGCGGCGAATTACCGAATGGTGCTGCCGGATGCCGAGTTGCTGCAGAAAGAACTGGAAGCTACACGGCAACTGTTGGAATCGCGTGCCGTAAGGCAGTCCAAGAAGCTCCAGCAATAACCGGATGTCGCAGTGTTCAGCCGACGGGCTTGTTGCCCGCGGCTATCACGGCCTCGACAATCGGGGGGGCTCAGATACAGAACCGTAGCCAAGGTGGATGGCGTCGACCTTGGCAGCGCGGGCGATGCGCAGAATGTCATATATGCCGAGATAGGCCTGTAGGGGCTTTTAGTCTTCGCCTACCACGTAACTCTAGTCGGCCTTGGTGTGGAGCAGCGCAAGCCGATCCTCGCGCGAGTGGATCGCCACGGTTCGAATATCCATTTCCGAGACGGCGCCCATCACGCGGATGGCGATTTCAGAGCGGTTGGCAATCAGTATGGACTTGTTCCCGATGAATGCGCTAGCTTCGGAATGTCGCATAGAGCCCTCTTGCGGGATACGAGCCGAAACGTCGATTCCGCAGAGGAAATTTGTGACGACTCAGAAAAAGAACTTGGAGAATGAAGGCCGCATAAACATCGCGAGCAGGCGATTGGACGGAAGTGCATCAGCAGCGGCTCAGCGCACTGCAGTCAGACCATCGTCGGCAAACGTGGCAAACACTCCTCCGCTTCACCGAGGTCAGCCGCCTTATGCCAGGTTGCTTCTGCAACCGGTGTAGAACATGTAAGCCGCCACCAGATACAGAATGCACGCAAAAGTGCGCTTGAGCTTCTTGACCGGTAAGGCATGTGCGGCCTTTGCGCCAAAAGGTGCGGTCAATACACTGAATGCAGCGACAACCACCAGCCCAAGTAGCCAGACGTAACCGATGGAATTGGGAGGCCGCTCGGCAATGCCTTGCCCGCTGACGATGTAGCCAGCCACATTGGCAATAGCAATGGGGAATCCCAATGCAGCAGATGTTGCGACCGCATTATGAATCGCAACATTGCACCAAGTCATGAACGGCACACTGATGAAACCGCCGCCCGCGCCGACCAGGCCTGACAAAAAACCGATGACTCCACCAGCAGAAAATTTGCCTACCGCACCCGGCATAGTGCGAGATGCCTTTGGCTTCTTATCCAGAAACATTTGTGTTGCCGAGAAAGTGACGAACAAGGAAAAAAAGAGTGCAAGCCAACTTCCCTTGATTAGGGCAAAAGCCCCTGCGCTGCTGATTAAGCTTCCGAATACGATGCCAGGAGCAAGATGCTTGACGATGTCCCATCGCACTGCACCGCGCTTCTGATGGGCCAGAATACTGGATATGGAAGTGAAAAGAATGGCGGACATTGAAGTCGCAATCGCCATCTTTACCCCAAGTTCAGCCGCGATTCCAAGCCCCGTCAGGAGGTAAGTCAGAACGGGAACCATCACCATTCCTCCGCCGATACCCAGCAATCCCGCCAAGAACCCGCTCGCTATTCCAAGAAGCGCAAGCTCAAACACAAGCATGAAAGATATATCGACCATGATGTCCCCGTTAATCTAAAAAATCAGGAGCCACAATCAGAGTCCAATGGCCATACCGTCACGCCTTCCGTCCGAGCCTCCCAGGAAAACGCCGCGCGCATGATCAACCCAGATGGCGTGGCATGTACCCAAGGGATTGACTGCCACTGTTGGGGAGTGCCCCTTCGCGCGAAGACCTTCCCAAATGGATTCCGGTACTGTCCGCTCCATCTCGAACGTATCCCCACGGGCCAGCATGCGCGGGTGATCGATGGCCTGTTGAATGGACATCCCGTAATCCACGATGTTGGACAACACCTGCAACTGGCCCGCCGGCTGGAAATGGCCACCAGTAACACCAAACGCCATCACCGCCTCGCCATCCTTGGTGAGTAGCGCGGGAATGATCGTGTGCATGGGCCGCTTGCACCCTGCAATTTCATTGGGATGTCCCGCTTCCAAGCTAAAGCCGCAGCCTCGGTTATGAAGCAGCACGCCACTGTCGCCCGCGACAAACCCACTGCCAAAATCATCGAAGAGCGAATTGATGAAAGCAACGACGGTTCCATCGGCATCCGCCACTGAAATGAAAACCGTGTCTTTGTGTTCCGGCAACGCCACGGCCTGCAGGTTCTCGCAGCGCTGGTCGTGGCTGATCTGCTTAATCCAGCGGTCGATGCGTTGCGCCGACAGCCACAGTTCGGCATCTACAGCGCGAAACCTCGGATCGCACAAGTGCGCGTCGCGTTCCGCATAGGCAATCCGCGACACCTCCGCCTGCAGGTGGAAGCGCTCTGTGCTCAAGGCACCATAGGCAGAGAGATCGAATGCGTTGAGCATGGACGCAATCTGCAGCGCCACAATGCCCTGGCCGCTGGGCGGGCACTCCCAAAGACGATAGCCGCGGTACTCTGCGGAGATGGGCTGGACATATTCCGGCGCGTATTCGGCCATATCATCCAGCGTCATGACGCCGCCCATGCGCTGCAGCGAGGACACGATGTCCTCGGCGATCCAGCCCTCATAGAATGCATCTGCGCCATCCCTGGCAATGGATCGCAATGCGCTCCCCAGCTTGGGATTGGAACGTCGGTCGCCCAGCAACGGAGACTGCCCGCCCGGCATGAATATCTCCTTGGCTTCTGGTGTAGCCGATACCTTTTCCGCACTTCTCGCCCAATCACGGGCCAGGCGTTCTGTCACAAGATAGCCTTGCTCGGCTGCTGAAATGGCGGGCTCAAACAATGCGGCAAGAGACTTCGTTCCGTGATCGGAGACAAGCCGCTCCCATGCCCGTACCGCCCCAGGCACGGTCACAGCATTGACGTTGTTCGCTGCAATGCTCGTCAGCCCCGAGTCACGGAGTTGGTCAGCACTGACAGCGCGTGGCGCCCAACCGGCACCATTCAAGGCAATGGGTGGCAGACCTCGCTTCTTGAGGAGGACGAAACAGTCGCCTCCGATGCCAGTCTGTGTGGGCTCAACCACTGCCAGCATCGCGGCGACTGCCACGACCGCGTCCACGGCGTTGCCTCCCGAACGGAGCACATCGAGGCCCGCCAGGGCTGCGGCAGGGTTCGAGGTAGCAACCATGCCCTTGGAGCCAAGGGATACGGGGCGGCCAGGAAATTCAAACTTACGCATAGCAATTTCTCTTCTCACATTAATGGCTGAATTTGTCGATCATCGCGAGGACGCCGCTGATCAGACAAATCACACCAATCACAGCAATCAATACGTTTGTCAGCCGACCCTTGTATTTCTGCAATATTGGCACCTTACGGAATGCGTACAAGGGGTTTGAGGGCCAACGATGTAAAAAACCACGTTAATAGGTTAACCTATTGTTTTATTTTAATTATTAGGTGCTGCATTTACAGCTACTCCAATGATCATGGGGCTGATGGTCGATGGAACGCAATACCAAGTAGATTGATTGCATAAAGTTCCTTCAATTCCGATCTGCCCTCCCGTTTTCACATCCTACTTCAGTTCAATTTTGTTGCCATTCCTTTACAACAGCTTCCCAATTGGCCGTTCTCTCGACCAATTTCCCATCAGCATCCTTTCTTGTCCAAACATCCCAGAAATCAGGGTCATCAGAATGGGGTTGCTGCTCTTTCGTCAAATTTTTCATTTTAACTAAGACAGGAAGTTCAGATGCCCAGCCCATCAGTATTGCATGTTGAGATGGCAATGAAGGCAATTCACGGAGTAATCCTCGCAAATTGTCGGGTACCATTTTATGAACTTGCTCCTGATCTTTGTCATTGCTAATTCGATGCAGAAGAAAAGTATTACATTGAGATAAAACTGTAGGTGATAATTCTGATGGTCGTTGCGAAGAAATAACCATACCGAGACCAAATTTCCTGCCTTCTCGTGCAATTTTCTCAAATACTTGACAGCAAACAGCTGCGACATCCTGATTTTCACTGTCCTCACGATACCGTTTAATAAATGTATGTGCTTCTTCAGCAACAAGTACCGTAGGTAAAGATTTGTTATATAGTCGTCTATAACGTTGCAATGATTCAAAAATAATTCTTGAAATGACAGCTGTCACAAGATGAGTAATTTCAGTTGGTACTAAAGAAAGATCAATAATTGAAACGCAGCTATCACCATCACCATCTTTCCCAATATATGTTTCTAACCAATTAGCCAAGTCAACTCTATGCTCTGAGTCATTGGTTATGGGTTTCATTCTTGTATCCGCAAGCATTGTGCGTATTCTAGCTACTAGATATTCAACATATTGCTCGCTACCATTTTCTTGTGCTAACGCCTCTAAATAGGAGACTAAATTATTTCCGTCAAAAGGGACGGGGATATCCTCGTTTTTAGGAAGGAGTTCACACTCATCGCCTCCAAGGCTCTGAAATGAAGATAACACTCCATTTATGATGTTATCAACTGCGCTAACTTTAGCATTGTAATCTGGATATCTGCCTTCTCTTTGCCCACAAAAATCTTGAATAGAGATGATTAATTTATCTAGCTCAGGGCATGGTGTAGTTAATCTCGCTTTGTATTCTTCCAGACTCTGACGCCAAATATTAATTTTAGCCAAAAGATTTTTGGCTCCAGGGAAATCATTAAGTGCCGCTGCTCCTTTAGATTTATCCGCTTTTAAAGAAACCAAAATTGTACCTAGGTATTTTTTAACTTCTATATCTATATTCTTTTGTAAATCAAATTCTTCATTTCTCATTGCTCTCAAGGAGCGTTTTAGTAATGGAAGTTGTGCTTTAGGACTTGCTTGCGTGAATGATGCCCACTCCGAACTATTCCAAAACCATGAGGGTACTTGTAATTGGTTTTCACTGCCTTCAGCCTCAACCTTAAATACTCTACCTTTAAATTTCGTCGTTGGCCCCAAAGCACGTGCATACTCGCCGTTGGGGTCTAGGATGATAAATCTGGCATTTGGTTTTATTTGTGATTCCAATGCAGATTCGAGTGACCACTGGATTAATCCAGATACAGAGCAAGACTTACCGCTACCAGTATTTCCGAGCACTGCTATATGACGACCAAATAATCTATCAGGATCTACAGCTACATTTGCATTGTTCGCAAGTGGACTTTGTCCAATGATCACTCGCCTATTATTTCCAGATTCGACTATTGATCTAAGTTGTAAATCTGTCGGTAGTAAAATAGCAGCCCCAATAGAAGGAAACGATTCAGAACCTCGTTGAAATCTGAAATAATCAGTACCATCTTTGGACAAACGTTTAAGCATTCCCACCGGATTCAAACTTATTTTTTTTCGGGGGAATGGTAGATTTACTAAACCAAATTCTTGAACATCTCTTTGTTTTGGATAAGGCGAATGTTCTACAGCAAGCCACTCTATTTGCCCAACTAAGTAACCATTATCACATGATATTAATACATAACTGTTTACTCTTGGAAAGTTTCTAGGCGTTCCTGCATTCAAAGCAACAGTATCAGGTGAGTCAATCTCTAATATTGCTCTAATTTCATTAGGTGAAACAAAATCTACAGTGCCGACCCTGAGTTGCTCACCTTGTTCAATCGGAAATGAGTTCATTCAGCATCCTCGCTATTATTTGAAATTGTTGTACGATATAAACCCCTTGATTTCAATAGTTCTGCCATACGAATTGATGATCTGTCTATCGCTGCTTTAGGAAGATAAAAATCCACTAAATTCTTGATATCTCCAAAGTGGTCACCAAGTAATAAAGATATTTGAGCTTTTCTTCCACTTTCGTTTACAAAGCGCATAATTCTACCGAGTGGATCGCCGTAGGCAATTATTACTATATGCGTTGAGGGTATTGTCAGCATGTCAATAATAACACGGTTTATATGTTCATCTCCAAAACTATAACCATATGTTACCAAAGTACTATTAGGACGACATGTTGCAGATGCTAAGTCTCTGAATAGTTCAACATAAGGGTATTCTGATGTTTCTCGGTCTTTAACCGAGTTTGGATAAATCATTAATTGATGATAGTTCGCTGCTCCAGCAGCCTCCACTTGTAAAAAGGGTTCCACCGAACTCGCACCAAAAGGTAATCCAAATCGCCTTATGGCTCCTTCGGTAGTATACCAGTCCAATGAGCCATGTAATTTAGTAAAGCGCGCCACACCTTCCAAATATCTTGGTTCACCACGAATACCCGGTGGATTATAATGATAGTCGACTTCTAGTCGCGAAGATCTGAAAATAGGCGCTATAGTACCAACAAATCTGTCAATTAGTCGAATACCTGCTATTTCAGCTCCTGCTTCAATTATCCTGTCGTAATTCGTCGTGAAAATATGTAATCGATCCCTTGTCGCTGTTCGACTTGAAAAACTCATCAAAAAACTTACTAAATAATTAAACGTTTGTGTTTTTAAATCGTTTTTTGCATCGCGAATTAACTTTTCCCCATTACTAACTGAATCTGAGAATAATTTCAAACATCTTGTTAGCTCATTATTTAACTCAACTAACTCACTTTTTAAATTTCGATATGGGAGAGCACCAGGAGGCGGTTCTGGAAGTGGGAGATTTTGCGCAGTTAAAATCTCTAATCCTTTAATTAACTCATTAATTGAACGGATTTGGTCTTCAATATTACCTCTTCCTCTTCCTGAGGCTTCAGCTGTTTTAGCTACATAACTATCTATTTCAGCCTTGCAAACTTTGAGATCATTAATCCATCCCATGCCTTGAGGTTTCGTGCCTGTCGCTGACTCTTGGATTGCTGAACTAAGTCCCGCGCCAATAAGTATATTTAGGTGTTCAGACTGAAAAAGAGCAGTTAACCAAGGTTCTATTCTTAAACGCAAAAAATCAGGAGTGATTTTATCTCCTGGTTTTGCCCATGAGCAGTGTCCAACAACTTTAAATGCACCAACTTCGCTGTGTGGATCCAACTGAACCGGAGACTGGTCATCTCCAAGCTTTAAGTATTGACTCACTTTGAATTCATCCTTCGTTAGAGTTAATAGCTGTTTTTCTTTTCAGCCTAAAATAGGTCGCCCTTGATATACCCGTTTTTTCCATTACTTCCTTAACTTGTACGTCCTTATTAATCAATTCATTAGCTAATTCAGCCTTCTTGTGAGGCTTTCTTCCGAATTTGACCCCCTTAATCATAGCGGTCTTCCGCCCATCGTTAGTTCGCTCCAAGATCCTTTCTCGTTCCGCCTCGGCAACAGCTGCTAGTATCTGGATAACCATTTTTCCCATTGTGCCTTCAGTACTAAGACCATTCTCTAGAAATCGGATAGCGATGCCTTTTTTATAGCAAGTATCCACAATACGAATCATATCAGCGGTATTACGTCCTAGACGATCCATTTTAGTACAGAGGATGATGTCATCTTTCTCCGCTCTGGCAAGGAGTCTCTGTAGCCCTGCACGCTCATCAGTTGCTCCTGACATCATGTCAGTAAATACACGATCATCCCTCACTCCCGCTGTTTTGAGTTCAGTAATCTGGCTCGTCAGTTTCTGATGGCTGGTTGATACTCTTGCATATCCTAATAATGCCATTTTGGTCTCATAAATCGATATTGATACTGCGTAGTATCATAAGGTATAAATCGCGATTTTTGATACTAATGTATGATGCCGTTTTGAGCAGTCTCACAATTTATAATATTTGAGACGGTTAAAAAAAGGACAGAACTCCCGTTTACGAAAGGATGCGCAATGAGTGATGACTTTCTTACCAGCGAACAGACAGAAAACTACGGTCGCTATGTGGCAGACCCAAATGAGGTTCAGCTGGCTCGGTATTTTCATCTGGATGAGCGTGACCTTGCTTTTATTAATCAGCGACGGGGAAAACATAACCGGCTGGGGATTGCACTTCAGCTGACTACGGCGCGCTTTCTGGGAACGTTTCTTCCTGATCCCCTTCAAATTCCCTCATTCATCCGTTTTTACATTGCGGCACAGTTGAACATCAGCCGACCAGAGATCCTTTCCCGGTATGCTGAAAGAGAAAATACCCGCTGGGAGCATCAGGGGCTTATCAAGCTCTATTATGATTATCATGATTTTGGTGATTTCCCCTGGACATTCAGACTGAAGCGTTTGCTCTATACTCGCGCCTGGCTCAGCAATGAGCGTCCAGGTCTGCTGTTTGATTTTGCTACCGCATGGTTGCTGCAAAATAAGATCCTGCTACCCGCAGCCTCGACTCTGACAAGGCTGATTGGCGAAGTACGCGAACGGGCAAGTCGACGATTATGGCGAAGGCTGGCTTTGTTGCCTGACAGCTGGCAGAAAACACAACTGGACGGTTTACTTGAAATACCTGAAGGGCAGCGTATATCGGTGCTGGAGGAGATGCGAAAAGGTCCTGTCACTATCAGTGGGCCGTCATTTACAGACGCCCTGGAGCGATATACCCGACTGCGTAGCATGGAGTTTTCCCGGTTGAATTTCTCCGGTCTGCCTGCCATCCAGCTGCGGAATTTGGCCCGTTATGCCGGAATGGCTTCGGTGAAATACATTTCAAGAATGCCTGACGAACGGCGACTGGCCGTGCTTACTGCGTTTGTGAAAGCACAGGAAATTTCGGCGCTTGACGAGGCCGTGGATGTGCTGGATATGCTTATTCTGGATATCACGCGTTCTGCAAAAAATATCGGGCAGAAAAAGCGGCTCAGGACCCTGAAAGATCTTGATCGTGCCGCGCTATTACTGGCACGGGCATGCACGTTATTACTTGATGAGAACACCGATGAAGCAGCTCTGCGGCAGGCTATTTTTCGCCGCATACCAAAGGACAAACTGGCTGAATCCGTCGGCAAGGTAAATGAGCTGGCGCGCCCGCAAGATACTCAGTTTCAGGATGAAATGGTGGAACAATATGGACGGGTGAAGCGTTTCCTGTCCGCGATGTTGCGTGACTTACACTTTCAGGCCGCCCCGGCCGGGGAGCTCACGTTGTCAGCAATCCATTATCTGGCCGAACTGAGTGGCTCAAAAAAGCGAATTCTCGACGATGCACCAGAGCAAATCATTTCCGGCCCATGGAAACGTCTGGTCTACGACAGAGATGGTAGGATTCTACGAGCGGGTTACTCGCTGTGTCTTCTCGAGCGCCTTCAAGATTCTTTGCGCCGTCGTGATCTCTGGCTGGAGAACAGTGATCGGTGGGGGGACCCGCGTCAAAAATTGCTTCAGGGAGCTGAATGGCAGGCACAACGCATCCCGGTATGTCGGGCGCTGGGTCATCCATCAGACGGAACTAAAGCAGCAGAACAACTGGCTACGCGGCTTGATGACACATGGAAATCAGTGGCTTCACGTTTTGCCTGCAACGCAGCGGTCAGCATAAGCAATGAAGGTAAGCATCCCTCACTGACGATTAGCAGTCTGGATAAACTGGATGAGCCACCGGCACTGATACAATTGAATCGTCGGGTAAGAGAATTGATCCCTCCGGTTGATCTGACGGAGCTGTTGCTTGAAATAGATGCCCGAACCGGTTTTACCCGCGAATTCAGCCACGTCAGTGAATCAGGTGCTCGGGCGCAGGATCTCCAGGTCAGTCTGTGCGCAACACTGCTGGCAGAAGCCTGCAATATAGGGCATGAACCCCTGATAAAGCATAATATTCCCGCGCTTACTCGCCATCGTCTGAGCTGGGTTAAACAAAATTATCTCAGGGCAGAAACGCTGGTCACCGCTAATGCACGGCTGGTTGATTTTCAGTCCACGCTGCCGCTCGCGGGGTACTGGGGAGGTGGTGAGGTTGCCTCCGCAGATGGTATGCGTTTTGTCACACCGGTTAAAACGGTTAATTCCGGACCAAATCGTAAATACTTTGGTTCAGGACGCGGTATCACCTGGTACAACTTCGTCTCCGATCAATACTCCGGTTTCCATGGCATTGTAGTTCCCGGGACGCTTCGTGATTCCATCTTTGTACTGGAAGGGCTTCTGGAGCAGCAGACCGGGCTGAATCCGGTAGAAATTATGACGGACACGGCAGGATCCAGCGATATCATTTTTGGCCTGTTCTGGTTACTGGGCTACCAGTTTTCCCCTCGTCTGGCCGATGCAGGCGGGGCGATATTCTGGCGGGCAGATAAAACGGCACATTATGGTGCCCTGAATGAGCTGGCCCGGGGATGTGTTGAACTGTCAAAAATAGAATCCCAATGGGATGAAATGATGCGAATGGCGGGCTCACTGAAGCTTGGGACCATCCATGCATCAGAGCTTATTCGTTCACTGTTGAGAAGTAGCCGACCATCTGGTCTGGCTCAGGCGATTATGGAAGTGGGCCGGGTCAACAAGACGTTGTATCTTCTCAACTATATCGATGATGAGGATTACCGGCGTCGGATCCTCACTCAGCTCAACCGGGGAGAAGGACGCCATGCAGTGGCTCGAGCCATTTGCTACGGACAACGTGGTGAGATTAGAAAACGCTACCGTGAAGGGCAGGAAGATCAACTCGGTGCTCTGGGTCTGGTGACCAATGCGGTTGTGCTGTGGAATACACTTTACATGCAGGAGGCGTTGTCACATCTTCGCAAATCGGGGGAAACACCTGAAGAGGAGCATCTGGCAAGATTATCGCCGCTGATACATGGCCATATAAATATGCTGGGACATTATACGTTTTCGTTACCGGAAGATATTCTGAAGGGCGAGTTAAGACCATTAAATTTGAATACAAACAATGAATTAACCTCTTAGCGTGGTTTTTTACATCATTGGACCTCGAACCCCATATACGACGGCGTTCCTGGCCATGTTTTTTGACTTTCCATTCGCCTTCACCAAAGACCTTCAGCCCGGTGGAATCAATCA
>OKOB01000332.1_pt1 | contig 11711 bp, 7 predicted proteins | sample 1613511 | NCBI WGS metagenome assembly OKOB01 (sample SAMN04436861, study PRJEB24849) | human gut metagenome | biome: human gut; feature: NICU; material: stool | host: Homo sapiens | place: USA: Saint Louis, MO | collected 2011-09-08 | reverse complement strand
GACACCGCGCCAAATTCGCCGATGGCGCGGGCGTTGGTCAGCACCACGCCGTACAGCAGCGCCCAGCGAATATTGGGCAACGTCACCCGGCGGAACATCTGCCAGCCGGACGCGCCCAGCAGCACCGCGGCCTCATCTTCATGACTGCCCTGACTCATCATCACCGGCACCAGCTCACGCACCACAAACGGACAGGTAACAAAGATGGTCGCCAGCACCATGCCCGGCCAGGCGAACATGATTTGCAGATTATGCGCGTCAAGCCAGCCGCCCAGCGGACCGTTAGAGCCGTAAAACAGCAGATACACCAGACCGGCCACCACCGGCGAGACGGCGAACGGGATATCCAGCAACGTCAGCAGCAGCTGGCGCCCCGGAAAGGTAAAACGTGTCACCAGCCAGGCTAGCAAGTTACCGAACACCAGGTTCACCGGTACGGTAATCAACGCAATCATCACCGTCAGCCAGATGGCATGCAGCATGTCCGGGTTCGCCAGGTTTTCCAGCACCGGCATCAATCCTTTGCTGAAGGCCTGGATAAAGATGTAGAGCATCGGCACCACAAGGATGAAGGCGGAGACCAGCATCCCGACGCCAATCAGAAACCATTTTCCCCAGTTGATACGGGGCGCGTCGTAGCGTTTCAATTGAGTAACTTCCGCCATTAGTGACCTACCACGCGTCGACCAAAGCGACTCTGCAGGGTATTGATGGAAAACAGCAGCACCAGTGAGGCGGCCAGGATCACCGAGGCGATGGCGCTCGCCGCCGGATAGTCAAACTCCTGCAGACGAATAAAGATCATCAGCGACGTCACTTCCGTCTTCCACGCGATGTTGCCGGCGATAAAAATCACCGCGCCGAATTCGCCGAGGCTGCGGGTAAACGACAGAGCAATGCCCGCCAGCAGCGCCGGCGACAGCTCCGGCAGCACCACCTTGCGGAAACTCTGCCAGCGCGTGGCGCCCAGCGTTTCCGCCGCTTCCTCATACTCGGGCCCCAACTCTTCCAGCACCGGCTGCACGGTGCGTACCACAAACGGGATGCTGGTGAAGGCCATCGCCACGGCGATGCCGAGCCAGGTATAGGTGACTTTAATATCGAACTTCGCCAGCCATTCCCCGTAAATACCGTTCACCGAAAACAGCGAGGCCAGGGTCAGACCGGCTACCGCCGTCGGCAGCGCAAACGGCAGGTCCATTAAGGCATCCAGCAGCGTGCGGCCCGGAAAACGATAGCGGGTCAGGATCCAGGCCATCAGCAGACCAAAGACGCCGTTAAAAATCGAGGCCACAAACGCCGACAGCAGCGTCACCTTATAGGCGGCCACCACCTGCGGGTTGGTGATCACATCCCAGTACTGCGCCCAACTCATCTGCGCCAGCTGCATCACCAGCGCGCTGAGCGGTAATAACAAAATCAGACAGACAAACAGCAGGCTGGTGCCAAGGCTCAGGGTAAAGCCCGGCAGCACGCGCTTGGACGACACAGCAAACATTACTTACGCCCCGCCGCCAGCAGTTTGTCCAGTTCGCCGCCGCTGGCGAAGTGGGTTTTCATTACCTCAGGCCAGGAGCCAAACTTATCTTCCACGCGGAACAGCTCGGTCTGCGGGAATTTATCCTTCAGAGCATCCATCACTTTCGGGTTGTTTACCCGATAGTAGTAGTCGGTAATGATAGTTTGCGCCTGTGGCGTATAGAGCCAGTTCAGGTAGGCTTTCGCCGCCTTTTCCGTGCCATTGGCTTTGACGTTTTTATCGACCCAGGCTACCGGGAACTCCGCCAGAATGTTGGTTTTCGGGATAACCACTTCAAATCCCTGCGCCTCATACTGCTTGCGAATATTATTCACTTCCGATTCGAAGCTAATCAGCACATCGCCGAGGCCGCGCTCGGCGAAGGTGGTGGTCGCTCCGCGCCCGCCGGTGTCAAAGACTTCGACGTTCTTGAGAAACTGAGTCATAAACTGTTCGGTTTTAGCTTTATCGCCGCCATCAGCTTTATCTGCCGCGCCCCATGCCGCCAGGTAGGTGTATCGGGCGTTACCCGAGGTTTTCGGATTCGGGAAGATCAGCTTAACGTCAGAGCGAACCAGGTCGTTCCAGTCATGAATGTTTTTCGGATTGCCTTTACGCACCAGGAAACCCATCGTCGAATAGAACGGTGAGCTGTTGTTCGGCAGACGGCTTTGCCAGTCGGCCGGGATCAGGTTGCCTTTGTCATGCAGGATCTGCACGTCCGTCACCTGGTTGTAGGTGACCACGTCCGCCTTCAGGCCCTGCAAAATAGCCAGCGCCTGCTTGGATGAACCGGCATGCGACTGCTTGATGGTCAGCTTGTCCCCGCCATTGTCTTTCGCCCACTGCTGCTCAAAAGGCGGGTTAAGGGCGGCAAACAGCTCGCGGGAGACATCATAGGAGCTGTTCAGCATGACGTCTTTATTATTCAGGGCATGGGCAGCCGCCGGTGGCGCGTGGGTGACAAGCTGCCGATGCGTCAGTTCTGTCCGCATCCGGCACTGCTGCACGTCGATCCGTTCCCACCGATCATTGATGAAGATCTGCAGCCGGGCGACATCCTCTATATTCCACCGGGATTCCCGCACGACGGCATAACCCAAGAAACCGCCCTGAACTACTCCGTCGGCTTCCGCGGGCCAAACGGCCGCGACCTGATCAGCAGCTTCGCCGACTATGTGCTGGAGAACGATCTCGGCGGCGAGCACTACAGCGATCCGGACCTTACCTGCCGCGAGCATCCGGGCCGGGTTGAAGAGTATGAACTCGAACGTCTGCGCACCATGATGATCGATATGATTCGCCAACCGGAAGACTTCAAGCAGTGGTTCGGCAGTTTCGTCACCACCCCGCGTCACGAGCTGGATATTGCGCCGACGGAACCACCGTATGAAGAAGAGGAAGTGGTCGATGCGCTGCTGGGTGGTGAAAAGCTTTCCCGCCTGAGCGGCCTGCGCGTTCTGCATATCGACGACAGCTTCTTCGTGCATAGCGAACAACTCGACAACACCGATGCCGAAGCGCTGGATGCGCTGTGTCGCTATACCTCATTAGGCCAGGAAGAGCTCGGCAGCGGCCTGCAGAATCCGGCGTTCGTGAGCGAACTGACGCGGCTGATTAATCAGGGCTACTGGTACTTCGAAGAGTAAGAGAGTCGCGATACTGCGGGCAGCCGCCTGGCGCTGCCCGGTTTCTTTTATGACTCATCGTCAGTAAAGAGCTGTTCAATCGATTTGGTCGGATAAAACAGTAAGTTACTATTTTCATCCACGAGCTGTATAAACCCCAGACGAAGATAGAATGCTTTAGCCTTCTCATTAAGGGCTTCAACAAATAATCCGTAGATGCCAACGGCTTTAGACGCTCCCCACACCACTCGCATCGCATGGGCAACCAACATCTCTCCCCAGCCCTGCCCCTGAACAGATTTATCAATGGCCAGCCGCCCGAGGGTTACGCTTGGCGCATTTTGATACGGGATTTTCTTTTGCTGAGTTTTAGACGGCAACATGCCTCGCTCGAAACAACTCCCCGATAAGGTGTAATAACCCAGCAACCTGGGAACGGTATCCCCGGAGACCAGCGCATAACCCCTTAAGATTTGTCCATCGTGCTGCCGCTTGAGGTGCTCTTTTAAAAACGTATTCAGCGCTTCCTCGCCGCAATCAAATCCAGTGATATCGTAGCTGAACGCATCGGCAATCATCTCAATCGTCAGTTGCTGCTCCATTAGCTCTACCTTACCTGGTTTGTAGACGCTTCGCTGCACGTTTCAGTCGATCATTCGGGGCTGGCGGTTGGGTAATCGCCTCCATCACCAGGCTCCATGATTGCTCATTGAGGACCATTCTGCGGTGCTGCTCAATCACTTCCGCAGCACGTTCTGAGGCACTGGCAACCACAAACTGGGTAATCGTCTGATTCGAAATTGCCGCAGCTTCCTCGATGATGCTCTTATCATCATCGGTTAATCTCAAATCTATACGCTGCTTTTTAAGTGCGGGCATACGTTATCTCCGGCCTGTTGCAAACTTCATGTACGGTTATTTTCCGTACATTTAATATAGCGACAGAAAGCCACATACTCAACTATCACTCGCGGATTGCGCCTATTTCGGCAACACTACAATAAACCGCGTCGAGCGCAGATCGGACTGCGCCGCCACGCTGCCGTGGTGGGCTCCGACAATCGATTTCACAATCGCCAGGCCGATGCCGCTGCCCTCCCCTTTGCGCTGGCGCGAGGGGTCGACGCGATAGAAACGGTCAAACAGGCGCGGCAGATGCTCGGCGGCAATCGGCGTACCGGGGTTCTCCACCACCAGGCGTACCGTCTCCGCGCTTTCGCTCAACTGGATGGTCACCGCCTGCCCGGCAGGCGTGTAGCGGATCGCGTTCGACAGCAGGTTGCTGATTGCCCGCCGCAGCATCAGCGGATCGCCAATCACCCGGCAATGGCTACCGACAAAACGCAGCGCCACCGCCTTCTCTTCCGCCCACGCTTCGAAAAACTCAAACACCTTATGCACTTCATCGGCCAGATCCAGCGCCTGTTGCTCAGGGATCAGCTGGTTATTATCCGCCTGAGCGAGGAACAGCATATCGCTAACCATCCGCGACATCCGCGAGAACTCTTCGAGATTGGAATACAACACCTCTTCCAGCTCCTGCGGGCTGCGGCTCTGGCTTAAGGCGATTTCGGTTTGCGTCACCAGGTTGGTAATCGGCGTGCGGATTTCATGGGCGATATCGGCGGAGAAGTTGGACTGGCGGGTAAAGACATCCTCTATGCGCTCCAGCATATGGTTAAACGACAGCGCCAGCCGCTCCAGCTCGACAGGCACCGCCTGCGGGTCAAGGCGCACATCGAGATCCCGCGAGGTAATATTCTGGATCTGGCGACTGATCTGGCGGATCGGCTTATGCCCCTGGTAGACCACAAACAGCACGATGGCGATGATCAGCAGGCTGATTATCGACGCCGCGGAGATCAGCTTCGCTTTCAGCTCATTAATATAGTGCAGGTGAAAATCGATGGATAAGGCCATCAGCAGGTGGTACGCCGGTTTACCGTCCGCCTGCTTGCCCAGCGGCAGCATGATCAACCGCCAGGCGCGGGTTTCCAGTGGATGATTATCGTGCGCCATTGCCCGCGGCTGCGGGTCGGTCCATGAAATCACATTCCCGTCGCGGAGCTGCATCGCCAGCCCCGGCGTACTCAGCATATGGCTGAGATCCGGCCCGTTGGGCGACTGGAAGAGAATATTGCCCTGGCCATCGTCCAGGCAGATGAAGACGTTGGCGTAGCCCGCAATGATATTCCTCACGATCTCCAGCCGTCGCGCTGGCGGGTAGTCAGCGTGGTCGAGGACCGTCTCCAGGGTGGTGCTGAGCTGTCTGAGATCGTGAACGTCGCGCTCTTCAAAGTGGGCCTTCACCGAATGGATCATGATCCAGGTGAAGGCGAAGAAGGCAATGACGGTGGCGAGGCTAATAAAGAAGGTCAGCCGGGTGGCCAGGGAAAAGGGGCGCTTAGCGGCCATCCGGCACCTCAAGCATATAGCCGACGCCGCGCACGGTCTGGATCAGCTTCGGCTCGAAGTCGTTATCAATTTTGGCGCGCAGCCGCTTCACCGCCACGTCAATGGCGTTAGTGTCGCTGTCAAAATTCATATCCCACACCTGCGACGCGATCAGCGAACGGGGCAGCACCTCGCCCTGATGACGCAGGAAGAACTCCAGCAGCGTGAATTCCTTACTGGTCAGGGTGATGCGGGTGGCGCCGCGCGTCACCTTGCGGCTGACCAAATCGACGCTGAGATCGGCCGCCTGAAACTGGCTTTCGACGATGACCGCCGCCCCGCGGCGCAGCAGAGTACGCACCCGCGCCAGCAGCTCCGCAAAGGCGAATGGTTTTACCAGATAGTCGTCAGCGCCCAGCTCCAGCCCCTTCACCCGATGCTCAATGGTGCCCAACGCGGTAAGCAGCAGGATCGGCATGCCTTTCCCGGCGGCGCGCAGCATGCGCACGATATCCCAACCGTTCACATCCGGCAGCATGATGTCGAGGATCAGCAGATCGTAATCGCTGGTCAACGCCAGGTGATAGCCGTTGAGGCCGTTATCGGCCAGGTCGACGACGAAGCCGGCCTCGGTGAGCCCTTTGGTCAGGTACTCTCCGGTTTTCTTCTCATCTTCGACAATCAAAATCTTCACGGCAGGCTCCTTCACGCGCGCTTTGTGCGGGTATTCAATTTTAGAGGAGCGCCTCCGGATAGCAATGAAATATCAGGAAAATGACAGCTTTGTCATTTTCCCGTCACGCCCTGAACAGAGCCCGCTACGTAAAGTAGCCGCCATGGATAAATCGTCGAAACTTCTGCCACCATGCGCTCAATACAGCTACTTACCCTCAGCGTGATATTTGCCTTAACCGGCTGTCTCTCGCTCGCTCCGGACTACCAGCGCCCTGTCGCGCCGGTGCCGCAGCAGTTCTCTCTCAGCCAGAACAAGCTGGTTACTGCGAAAGTGGGCTACCAGGAGACCGGCTGGCGCACCTTTTTCGTCGACCCGCAGGTGAAAAGCCTGATTAGCACCGCGCTGACCAACAACCGCGATCTACGGATGGCGACGCTGAAAGTGCAGGAAGCCCGCGCCCAGTACCGGGTAACCGACGCCGACCGCTACCCGCAGCTTAACGGTGACGGCAGCACCACCTATGGCGGCAAGCTCAAAGGCGACACCACCACCAGCAGCGATTATGCCGCCGGCTTAAACCTCAGCTACGACCTCGATTTCTTTGGCCGGCTGAAAAACCTTAGCGAGGCCGACCGACAGAACTTCTTCGCCAGCGAAGAGGCACGGCGCGCAGTGCATATCCTGTTGATTGCTAACGTTTCACAAAGCTACTTCAACCAGCGGCTGGCGGCAGCGCAGCTGCAGGTGGCCAACGATACCTTACAGAACTATCAGCAGTCTTACGCCTTCGTTGAAAAACAGCTGCTGACCGGGAGCACCACCGTGCTGGCGCTGGAGCAGGCGCGCGGCATGATCGAAAGCACCCGCGCCGATATCGCCAAACGTCAGGGCCAGCTGGCGCAGGCCAATAACGCCCTGCAACTGCTGCTCGGCAGCTATCAACATCTGCCGGACGATAGCGCCAGCAGCGCCGTGGACCTGCAAGGCGTAACCCTGCCGCCATCGCTCTCCTCAGCGATCCTGCTGCAGCGGCCGGATATTTTAGAGGCCGAACACAGCCTGCAAGCGGCCAACGCCAACATCGGCGCCGCGCGGGCGGCCTTCTTCCCGTCGATCACCCTGACCAGCTCGCTCTCCGGCAGCAGCAGCGAACTCTCCAGCCTGTTTAACGCTGGCGGCGCGATGTGGAACTTCATTCCCAAAATCGAACTGCCGATTTTCAACGCCGGGCGTAATCAGGCCAGCCTCGATCTGGCGGAGATCCGCCAGCAGCAGCAGGTGGTCAACTATGAACAAAAAATCCAGTCCGCCTTTAAAGAGGTGGCCGACGCGCTGGCCCTGCGCCAGAGCCTGGCCGATCAAATTGCCGCGCAGGAGCGCTATCTCGCCTCGCTGAATATCACCCTGCAGCGCGCCACTGCGCTCTATCGCCACGGCGCGGTCAGCTATATCGAAGTCCTGAGCGCCCAGCGCGATATTTTCACCACCCGACAAACCCTGCTGGAACTCAACTATTCCCGTCAGGCAAATGAAATCACCCTGTTCACCGCTCTCGGCGGCGGCTGGATGGAATAACCCAAGGAGTCCCGAACATGAATTCACTATCTAAAATCGCCCTGTTCACCCTGCTCTCTGGCGCGGTGTTCGCCGCCCAGGCCGCCGCCCCGCACGCCGGTATGGTGATGCACGAGCAGCCCGCCGCCGCGCAGGCGCAAAGCATCCGCGGCAAAGGCGTCATTAAAGCTATTGATATGGATAACAAAAAAATCACCATCGCCCACGAGGCCATCCCGGCGGTGAACTGGCCGCCGATGACCATGCGCTTCACCATCACCCCGCAGACGCAGCTCAACAATGTGAAGGATGGCGACAGCGTGGACTTCACCTTCGTTCAGCAGGGCAATCTGTCGCTGTTACAGGATATCCGCGCCCAATAACGGCCCGGCGACGGTAGGCCCCCTCAACAACTGAATGGACGACACATGGCATCCCTGACACTGAAAAATACGGCGCTGATCCTCGGCAGCATGCTGATTGGCGGCGCGCTTACCGCGGCGCTGTACGCCAGACTAACGCCGGTCGACGCTGCCGCTCCGGCAGCCGAGCAGCAGCGTAAAGTGCTGTTCTGGTACGACCCGATGTACCCGAACACCCGCTTCGATAAACCGGGTAAATCGCCGTTTATGGATATGGATCTGGTGCCGAAATACGCCGATGAGGAGAGTGCTGCCGCCGGTGCGCCGGGGGTGCGTATCGACCCGACGCAGACCCAGAATCTTGGGGTGAAAACCGCCGCCGTTACCCGCGGGCCGCTGCGCTACGCCCAGACCTTCCCGGCCAACATCAGCTATAACGAGTACCAGTATGTGATTATGCAGGCGCGGGCGGCGGGCTTTATCAATAAAGTCTATCCGTTGACCGTCGGCGACAAAGTGAAACAAGGCACGCCGCTGCTCGAGCTGACCATCCCGGACTGGGTGGAAGCGCAGAGCGAATATCTGCTATTGCAGGAGACCGGGGGCACCGCTACGCAGGTCGAGGGGATCCTCGAGCGTCTACGTCTCGCCGGAATGCCGGACGACGATATCCGCCGCCTGAAAGCCACGCGCAAGATCCAGACCCGCTTCACCCTCAAGGCGCCCATCGACGGGGTGATCACCGCCTTCGATCTGCGCGCCGGAATGAACATCGCTAAAGATAACGTGGTGGCGAAAATTCAGGGCATGGACCCGGTGTGGGTCAGCGTGGCGGTCCCGGAATCCATCGCCTGGCTGATTAAAGACGCCTCGCAGTTCAGCATTCAGGTTCCCGCCTGGCCGGGCAAAACCTTCCGCATCAGCAAATGGACCCTTCTCCCCAGCGTCGATAGCGCCACCCGCACCCTGCAGCTGCGCCTGCAGGTCAACAACCCGGATGAAGCGCTGAAGCCGGGGATGAACGCCTACCTGCAGCTGACCAGCGAAAGCGCCCCGATGCTGCTGATCCCCTCCAAAGCGCTGATCGACAGCGGCAGCGAGCAGCGAGTGATTACCGTGGATAACGAGGGCCGCTTCGTGCCGAAAATCGTGCAGGTATTCCATGAGTCCAATGGCGTCACGGCCATTCGCAGCGGGCTGCAGGAGGGTGAGAAAGTCGTCGCCAGCGGCCTGTTCCTGATCGACTCGGAGGCCAATATCGCCGGCGCGCTGGAGCGCATGCGCGCGCAGGCCCCTGATGCCGCGGCCTCTGCCGCCCACGCGCACTAAGGAACGGAACCATGATTGAATGGATTATCCGCCGCTCGGTGGCCAACCGCTTCCTGGTGATGATGGCGGCGCTGTTTCTCAGCATCTGGGGAACCTGGACCATCATCCACACCCCGGTAGACGCCCTGCCGGATCTCTCTGACGTACAGGTGATCGTCAAAACCCGCTATCCGGGGCAGGCGCCGCAGATCGTCGAAAACCAGGTCACCTGGCCGCTGACCACCACCATGCTGTCGGTCCCCGGCGCCAGAACGGTTCGCGGCTTCTCGCAATTCGGCGACTCCTACGTATACGTGATTTTTGAAGACGGCACCGATCCTTACTGGGCGCGCTCGCGGGTGCTGGAGTATCTCAACCAGGTGCAGGGCAAACTTCCCGCCGGGGTCAGCGCCGAAATGGGCCCGGATGCCACCGGCGTCGGTTGGGTCTTCGAGTACGCGCTGGTCGACCGCAGCGGCAAGCACGACCTCGCCGAACTGCGCTCCCTACAGGACTGGTTCTTAAAATATGAGCTGAAAACCATCCCTAACGTCTCGGAAGTGGCGTCGGTGGGCGGCGTGGTCAAGGAGTATCAGATTGTCGTCGACCCGATGAAGCTGACCCAGTACGGCATCAGTCTCGGCGAAGTGAAATCGGCGCTGGACGCCTCTAACCAGGAGGCGGGCGGCTCTTCCGTCGAACTGGCGGAAGCCGAATATATGGTGCGCGCCAGCGGCTACCTGCAGACGCTCGACGACTTCAAAAATATCGTGCTGAAAACCGGGGATAACGGCGTGCCGGTCTATCTTGGCGACGTCGCGCGGGTGCAGATCGGCCCGGAGATGCGCCGCGGAATCGCCGAGCTTAACGGCGAAGGCGAAGTGGCCGGCGGCGTGGTGATCTTGCGCTCCGGCAAGAACGCCCGCGAGGTGATCTCGGCGGTCAAAGAGAAGCTGGCGTCGCTGCAAAGCAGCCTGCCGGAAGGGGTGGAAGTGGTCACCACCTACGACCGCAGCCAGCTTATCGACCGCGCCATCGACAACCTCAGCTACAAGCTGCTGGAAGAGTTTATCGTCGTCGCCCTGGTCTGCGCCCTGTTCCTGTGGCACGTGCGCTCGGCGCTGGTGGCGATTATCTCGCTACCGCTCGGCCTGTGCTTCGCCTTTATCATGATGCATTTCCAGGGGCTCAACGCCAACATCATGTCGCTGGGCGGGATCGCCATTGCGGTGGGGGCGATGGTCGATGCCGCCATCGTGATGATTGAGAACGCCCATAAGCGGCTGGAGGAGTGGGAGCATCAGCACCCGGGAGAGAAGCTCAGCAACGACACACGCTGGAAAATAATTACCGAGGCCTCGGTGGAGGTCGGCCCGGCGCTGTTTATCAGCCTGCTGATCATCACCCTGTCGTTTATCCCGATTTTCACCCTCGAAGGCCAGGAGGGCAAACTGTTCGGCCCGCTGGCCTTCACCAAAACCTGGTCGATGGCCGGGGCGGCGCTGCTGGCGATCGTGGCGATCCCGATCCTGATGGGCTTCTGGATCCGCGGCAGGATCCCGGCGGAGAACAGCAATCCGCTGAATCGCTTTTTGATCCGCATTTATCACCCGCTGCTGCTGAAGGTGCTGCACTGGCCGAAGACTACCCTGCTGATTGCGCTCCTGTCGATCCTGACGGTTGTCTGGCCGCTTAACCGGGTCGGCGGCGAGTTTCTGCCGCAGATCAACGAGGGCGATCTGCTGTATATGCCGTCCACGCTGCCGGGGATCTCCGCTGCGCAGGCGGCGGATATGCTGCAGAAAACCGATAAGCTGATCATGGCGGAAGTGGCCCGGGTGTTCGGCAAAACCGGCAAGGCCGAGACCGCCACCGACTCGGCGCCGCTGGAGATGGTGGAGACCACCATTCAGCTTAAGCCACAGGATCAGTGGCGGCCGGGGATGACCATGGAGAAGATCGTCGACGAGCTGGATAAAACCGTGCGTCTGCCAGGGCTGGCGAACCTGTGGGTGCCGCCGATCCGCAACCGCATCGACATGCTCTCCACCGGCATCAAGAGCCCGATCGGCATTAAGGTTTCCGGCACTAACCTGGCCGATATCGACGCCATCGCCGGGCAAATTGAAGGGGTGGCGCGCAGCGTGCCGGGAGTCACGTCGGCATTAGCCGAGCGGCTGGTCGGCGGGCGCTACCTCGACATTGATATTCAGCGCGAGAAGGCGGCCCGCTACGGGATGACCGTCGGCGATGTGCAGCTGTTTGTATCG
>OKOB01000318.1_pt1 | contig 12121 bp, 10 predicted proteins | sample 1613511 | NCBI WGS metagenome assembly OKOB01 (sample SAMN04436861, study PRJEB24849) | human gut metagenome | biome: human gut; feature: NICU; material: stool | host: Homo sapiens | place: USA: Saint Louis, MO | collected 2011-09-08 | reverse complement strand
TCTGGTAACAGCACAAACGCCTTCATATTGGGTGCTGGTGGCAGGCAGCCACGGCTCCAGATTCTCATCCAGATAACCGGTTTTTAGCAGATCGCGAGAGATGTTGTTAACGGTCAGATGCTGTCCTAGGCGGCGCAGGCGAACCACATATTCGCGCACGGTGCCGTGGCTCATCTCCGTTTGTTCAAACAGGAATTGTTTGAAGCCGATAATGTCGAAGAAGTCGCTTTGCTCTTTGCAATGGAGATCGCCACAGAAACGGCAAAGCGCCACCCACTCTTTCTGCTCTTCGAGCCACGCCGCTTCGTCCATCAACGTGTCGAGGCGAGAGATCGCGATTTTATTCACGATCTCGCCACGGCGAACCAGCGTGATACGATCGAGTAGTTTCTTACAGTGGGCGCAATGCGTCTGGCTGTGTTTAAAGTCTTTCAGGTAGCGGCTTAAAGGCCGTCTTTTTGATTGCTGCACCGTCATGATAACTCCTGGTTGTCAATACGTTGTGCGGCATTTTTCGGGTGAAAAAATCACCTATAACTTACCCAGCTTGGTTCGTAAGCGTTTAATGGCCTGGCTGTGCAACTGGCTCACCCGCGACTCCCCCACCTCCAGAACAGCGCCAATCTCTTTGAGATTAAGCTCTTCCTGGTAATAAAGGGTCAACACCAGCTGTTCGCGTTCAGGCAGCGCTTCAATCGCTTCCATTACGCGCTGGCGTAAATTCCCTTCCATTAAATGGTGTAACGGGTTTTCCTGCTGGTGTTCATCCGTCACCAGCTCGATGCTATCGCCATGCTCTTCGCGCCACTCGTCATAAGAGAAGAGTTGGCTATTATTGGTATCGAGCAACATCTGACGATACTCTTCAACAGCAATGCCAAGACGTTCCGCCACTTCGGTTTCCGTTGCGTTGCGTCCCAGTTCCTGTTCCAGCTGCCCCATCGCATGCGCCACTTCGCGGGCGTTGCGGCGAACACTTCGCGGCACCCAGTCACGGCTGCGCAGTTCGTCCAGCATCGCACCACGAATACGCTGAACTGCGTAAGTCGTAAATGCCGTTCCTTGCAGAGCGTCGTATCGGTCAACTGCATTCAATAACCCGATACCGCCCGCCTGTAGCAGATCGTCAAGTTCCACGCTCGCCGGCAAGCGCACCTGGAGGCGCAATGCTTCGTGACGCACCAGCGGGACATAACGCTGCCACAGCGAGTGTTTATCCATTACACCTTCAGCGGTATAGAGTGAATTCACGATAAACAGCCCTGCGTTAATTGAGTTATCGGCATGATTATCCGATTCTGCAGGGGTTTCAATCGGGTGAATAGTGAGTGAAATGAGGGGTTATTTGGGGGGTTATGCGAATAGCGCTAAATAAAAAACCCCGCCGAAGCGGGGTTTGAGCATTATCAGGCGATTAGCCCTGCAGCAGAGACAGAACCTGCTGAGGAACCTGGTTAGCTTTGGACAGCACGGAGTTACCGGCCTGCTGAACGATCTGCGCTTTAGACATATTGGACACTTCGGTCGCATAGTCGGCGTCCTGAATACGGGACTGCGCTTCAGACAGGTTGGTGGTGGTGTTGTTCAGGTTGGTTACCGCAGAGCTCAGACGGTTCTGTACCGCACCCAGAGAAGAACGGAATTTATCAACAGAAGCGATAGCTTTGTCCAGCAGAGCCAGAGGGTTCTGAGTTGCAGTACCTTTCAGCTCAGCAGTTGCAGCCGCGCCGCTCAGTTGCAGAGTACCGGTAGCAACACCAGTAGTTGGCGCTGCTACGCCGCTGTTCGCCAGAACGTCGGTGCCGTTAGTACCAGCCTGGTAGTTTTTGCCCTGGATGGTTACGTAACCAACAGCTGCGCCAGCAGAGTCGGAAGTTACTTTGATCAACTGACCGTTCTGAGTTGCACCAGTAACACCGTTGGTAGCGTCATCATAGGTCACGTCAGTGGTGTTCAGGTTAACTGCACCAGAGGTGGCGTCTACAGACACAGAGTAGTTGTCGGAACCAGAAGATACTACGAATGTACCAGTACCGTTACCCGCAGAGTTCTGAACTTCGTGCAGGCTCAGGGTGCTTGCATTCACGCCCAGTTTAGTTGCAACTGCGCTCAGGTCCACATTCTTCGATGCAGCAGTGGTATCGCCGATCGTAGTGATAGAATCGCTCAGTTTCAGGGAGTTCTGAGAAACAGAGAAGCCGCCCAGGCCCAGAGTAGAAGAGTCGATTTTCTGCAGGTCGATGTTGATGGTCTGGCCATCGTTTGCACCAACCTGAATCGCCATAGAACCGTTTTTAGCCAGTACGTTCACGCCGTTGAACTGAGTCTGACCCGATACGCGGTCGATTTCAGACAGACGGGATTTGATTTCGTCCTGGATTGAAGACAGGTCAGAATCAGAGTTAGTACCGGTGGTCGCCTGAACGGTCAGTTCACGAACACGCTGCAGGTTGTTGTTGATTTCAGACAGCGCGCCTTCAGTGGTCTGCGCCAGAGAGATACCGTCGTTAGCGTTACGTGCAGCCTGAGTCAGACCTTTGATGTTAGACGTGAAGCGGTTAGCGATAGCCTGGCCCGCAGCATCATCTTTAGCGCTGTTGATACGCAGACCAGAAGACAGACGCTCGATAGAAGAAGACAGAGCAGACTGGTTCTTGTTGATGTTGTTCTGAGTGATCAGCGAGAGGCTGTTGGTATTAATGACTTGTGCCATGATTTCGATTCCTGTTGTTCATCAAATCTGTTTGGTTAGATTTGGGTTTCCACCCTTCGGCTTCATCGCCGTCAAAGGTGTTATCGTCTGGTCCAAAACAACCTTTAGATTTTTTTTCAGGATCTCGATAATTTTTTTAGCCACGGAAATACTCTTCTCTATTACCGTTATTCCCGCCATTAAAAAAAAGAAATTAACCGTAAACTTTCCCCCATTAAGGCCGATAACCCCACTATTCGTTCTACGTGTCGATAGATTAAGGAATAAATATGGCAAGTATTTCATCATTGGGGATTGGTTCGGGTCTTCAGTTAGCAGACATTCTGGATAGTCTGACCAAGGCCGAAAAAGAGCAGCTAACACCGATTTCCAAACAACAGTCATCTTATACCGCCAAGCTGAGCGCTTACGGCACGTTGAAGAGTTCACTGGAAGCGTTTCAGACCGCCAACACCGCGCTGAATAAAGCCGACTTGTTTACGGCCACCAGCACGGCGAGCAGCACCACGGCATTCAGCGCCACCACCTCCGGCAGCGCGATTGCGGGTAAATACACCATTAGCGTGTCGCAGCTGGCGCAGGCGCAAACGCTGACCACCAAAAATACCCAGGCGGATACTAAAACCGCTATCGCCACGACAGATAGCAAAATTACCTTTACCGCAGGCAACGGTAAAAAACCGGTGACGGTAGATATCAGCGCGGCCAACTCCTCGCTGAACGGCATTCGTGATGCCATTAACAAAGCGGATGCCGGTGTCACCGCCAGTATTATTAACGTCGGTAATGGTCAGTATCGTCTGTCCATCACCTCTACCGAAACCGGGGCGGACAACGCGGTCAGCATCAGCGTGAGCGGCGACAGCGCTCTGCAATCCTTTATGGGTTATAACGGCACCAGCACCGACGCCAGCAACGGGATGACGGAAAGCGTCACCGCGCAGAACGCGAAGCTGAAGGTGAACAACGTAGATATCGAAAACAGCAGCAATACCATCAGCGATGCGCTGGAAGATATCACCCTGAACCTGAACGATGTCACCACAGGCAACCAGACGCTGACGATCACCAAAGATACGTCGAAAGCGGAAACGGCAATGAAAGCCTGGGTGGATGCCTACAACACCCTTCAGGACAGCTTTGCAACATTAACCAAATATACGGCGGTGGATGCAGGTACAGATGCACAGGATGCCAGCAACGGCGCCCTGCTCGGTGACAGCACGCTGCGTACGATCCAGACCCAGCTGAAAACCATGCTGAGCAACACCGTCGGCGGTACCACTTATAAAACGCTGTCGTCACTGGGCATTACCTCGGACCCAAGCTCAGGAAAACTGGAGCTGGACAGCACGAAGCTGAAAAAAGCGCTAACTGATAACCCAACCGCCGTAAAAGATCTGGTTGTGGGCGACGGTAAAGCCACCGGTATCACCACCACCATGGCCACCAATCTGACTGACTGGCTCTCCAGCAAAGGGATTATCCAGGCGGCAAAAGATGGGGTCAGCAAAACGCTGAACAAGCTGACGGATCAATACAACTCAGTCAGCGATCGTATTGATGCACGTGTGGCACAGTATAAAGCTCAGTTTACCCAGCTGGACGTACTGATGACCTCATTGAACAACACCAGTAGCTACCTGACGCAGCAGTTTGAAAATACGTCCAGCAACAAGTAGTAAACGCTAATCAGACCCGAGGGGGATAACATGTACGGCGCAAAAGGTACACAAGCCTACGCAAAAATAGAGGTTGAAAGCGCGGTGATGAGCGCCAGCCAGCAACAGCTGGTTATCATGCTATTTGATGGAGCCCTCAGCGCGCTGGTTCGCGCGCGTCTGTTCCTGCAAGACGGCAATATCCCGGCAAAGGGACTCGCGATTTCGAAAGCGATCAACATTATCGAGAACGGTCTGAAGGTCGGCCTGGTGGAAAGTAATGGTGATGAGCTCACACAAAACCTGATCGCCCTTTATGCCTATATGGTTCGTCGCCTCCTGCACGCCAATGTGAATAACGACGCCAGCGCCATCGAAGAGGTGGAAACATTGCTGCGCAATATCGCTGACGGGTGGAAGGAGGTTGCCGGTACCCCACAACTGATGCAGGACGCCTTCTAATGAGTAATGCACCGCAGCTCTATACCCTTTATCAGCAACTCCTTGAGCAGAGCCAGTTGATGTTGCGACTGGCCCGGCAGGGGCTATGGGATGATCTGATCATCTGTGAAACCGACTATGTTAATGCGGTGCACTCACTGGCTCGTCTCACTCAGGAAAGTGAACCTTCGATGCAGATTCAGGAGCAGCTTCGCCCGACGCTGCGGGTGATCCTGGACAACGAAGGCCAGGTAAAAACATTGCTGCAAGCCAGAATGGATGAGCTGGCGAAGCTGGTTGGGCAATCCTCCATCCAGAAAACCGTTCTCTCCACCTACGGTAATCAAGGCGGCCATGTCCTGGTTCCGCAAAGTAATAGCGATATCAGTTAGCCATTTAACTGGCGTACGAGCATTAACCGTTTCGTACGCCAGCATTTCTGCCAAACCTGCGCCATACTTGAGTTTCGCGACCTCATGGAGATGGTGCATGCGCAACCCAACACTTTTACAATGTTTTCACTGGTATTACCCTGCTGGCGGTGAATTGTGGCGAGAAGTCACGGCGTTAGCCCCTAATCTTAATGAAATCGGCATCAATATGATCTGGCTTCCCCCCGCGTATAAAGGTGCGTCCGGCGGGTATTCGGTTGGCTATGACTCATACGATCTGTTCGATCTCGGCGAATTTGACCAGAAAGGCAGTATCGCCACGAAATACGGTGACAAAGCGCAGCTGCTGGAGGCCATAGAGGCGCTGAAAAGCAATGATATCGCCGTGCTGCTGGACGTCGTGGTGAACCACAAGATGGGGGCAGACGAGAAAGAACCTGTCCGCGTTCAGCGCGTGAACGAGCAGGACCGCACGCAAATTGATGATGAGATCATTGAGTGTGAAGCCTGGACACGCTACACCTTCCCTGTCCGTGCCGGGCAATATTCTCAATTCGTCTGGGATTACAAATGCTTCAGCGGCGTGGACCATATTGAAAACCCGGATGAAGACGGCATCTTTAAAATCGTCAACGACTACACCGGCGAAGGCTGGAACGATCAGGTTGATGATGAGATGGGTAACTTCGATTATCTGATGGGCGAGAATATTGATTTTCGCAATCACGCGGTCACCGAAGAGATCAAATACTGGGCCCGCTGGGTCATGGAACAGACGGGCTGCAACGGTTTTCGTCTGGATGCCGTCAAGCATATTCCCGCCTGGTTTTATAAAGAGTGGATTGAGCACGTCCAGGACGTCGCTGACCAGCCGCTGTTTATTGTGGCGGAATACTGGTCCCATGAGGTGGATAAGCTGCAGGCCTATATTGACCAGGTCGACGGTAAAACCATGCTCTTTGATGCTCCCCTGCAGATGAAATTCCACGAAGCTTCTCGTCAGGGACGGGATTATGACATGAGCCAGATCTTCACCGGTACGCTGGTGGAGGCGGATCCGTTCCATGCGGTCACTCTCGTCGCTAACCACGACACCCAACCTTTGCAGGCGCTGGAAGCACCGGTAGAAGCCTGGTTTAAACCGCTGGCGTATGCGTTGATCCTGCTGCGGGAAAACGGCGTGCCGAGCGTGTTTTATCCGGATCTCTTCGGGGCGAGCTATGACGATACGGGTGGAGATGGCGAGACCTACCACATCGACATGCCGGTCATTGAGCAGCTTCATGAACTGATCCTCGCCCGGCAGCGTTTTGCCCACGGCGTGCAGACCCTGTTTTTTGACCATCCTAACTGCATCGCCTTCAGCCGCAGCGGTACGGAAGACGATCCCGGCTGTGTGGTAGTGATGTCGAACGGCGACGACGGCGAGAAAGTGATTTGTCTTGGGGAAAATTACGGCGACAAAACGTGGCGTGATTTCCTCGGCAATCGCGAAGAAACGGTCACTACCGCGGCAGATGGCGAAGGCACCTTTACCTGTAATGGAGGGAGTGTCAGCGTTTGGGTAATAGAAGATGCGCTGTAGAAACAATGCCGGGTGGCGCTGACGCTTACCCGGCTTACGGGACGGTACTTTTGTAGGCCGGGCCAGGCGAAGCCGCCACCCGGCAACAAACGGCTACGGTAGTTTACTCTCCAGCGGGTTTTTGCTCAGGTAATCAGTACATTCCACCGTTGGGCGGTCAACCTTCTGCAGCTCCATCCCGTCATACTCAAGCGTCGCGCCATCACGCTCCAGCGGATAGATATCCAGCTTGCGGGTAACGTTGTAGTAGCTGTCTGAACGCAGCATGATTTTACCCGGCACGGCAATCACGCGCTGCCACTGGCGGCAGTCCAGCGTATCGCCCTCTTCGGTCACCACCAGCGTGGCAATCGCTTCAGGACTGACCAGGCTACTCTGCGGTCCTTTTGACTGCCAGTATCCCGCCATATGCGCCGGGACAGGATGCTTGATCACATCCTGATAGTTATCGACCTGTACGCACCCGGTCAGTGCCAGCAGCGCGCCAGCAATTGCTTTTTTTTTCATCATCTTTCCTGCTTTCGAAGAAAAAAATATTGTGGCATTAAAGCGCTGCGGCTGCCAGCGAAGATAAAGGGCTTAAACCTGCATGCCCATCACATGAGCATACATTTTTCATAATCGACAAAGATCGTCCAAGAGCGCACCAAATAACAGATGGTTAGAGTCGTCGAAAACATCATTCGTCTAAGTTCACCTTAGAGCGAGTGCTGTTTTGTGTCCCATATATGCCCCATCACATCACCGGGCAGTCGTCGAACTCACCAGAACGAGCATCGTTGATGCTGTAGGTGATCACCCCAAACACCGGCCGCGATGTATCCGACACATCGTCTTTCATCGGTAACGGCTCCCTCCTTCCATTTTCTGGGTTTTCCAGGCAAGGATGCGGTAGCGTCCTGTAGCGCATAATCCTGAACTCACCATCAACAGCACAGACAAGCAGAGAACCATCCTTCGGCGTCAGCGACGAGTCGACGATAAGCATAGCGCCCTTCATGATCCCGGCGCGCAGATATGTCGTGCCGGCTACCATCATGTACGTGGCTGATGGATGAGCGATAAGACGCTTATCGAGTGATATGCGCTCTTCAACGTAGTCTGCTGCAGGACTCGGGAACCCCATAATGCACCTCCGATAAATACTGTATGAACATACAGTATAATTAATCATTGGGGGTGATCAATGGTTGATCAGGTGATAAACTTCAGACCTTTCCGAATTGACTGATTTATATAATGTTAAAGCTCTTTGCTAAGTACACATCAATCGGCGTCATAAACACGCTCATTCACTGGGTAGTTTTCGCTATTTGCATATACGTGTTTCACACAGGTCAGGCACTTGGAAACTTCGCCGGTTTCGTCTTGGCGGTGTCGTTCAGCTTCTTCGCAAACGCCAGGTTCACCTTTAAGTCTTCGACAACTACGATGCGCTACATGCTCTACGTTGGATTTATGGGAACACTAAGTGCTGCTGTAGGTTGGGGCGCTGATAGATCTGGCATGGCCCCTATTATCACGTTAATCATCTTCTCCGCCATCAGTCTGGTGTGCGGTTTTATCTATTCAAAGTTCATTGTCTTTAGGGATGCGAAATGAAAGTTTCTCTGGTCGTTCCCGTCTTCAACGAAGAAGACGCCATACCTATTTTTTATAAAACGGTTCGGGAATTTGAAGGGCTTCAGCAGCATGAAGTCGAGATAGTCTTCATAAACGATGGCAGCAAAGACGCTACAGAATCAATTATCAACGCGCTTGCTGTTTCCGATCCGCTTGTGGTCCCGCTGTCATTCACAAGAAACTTCGGTAAAGAGCCTGCGCTATTCGCTGGCCTGGACCATGCAACAGGTGAGGCAATAATCCCAATTGATGTTGACTTGCAGGACCCAATTGAGGTCATTCCACACCTGATAGAGAAGTGGCAAGCCGGGGCTGATATGGTCCTTGCTAAACGCTCTGACCGCTCTACTGATGGACGACTCAAACGCAAGACCGCTGAGTGGTTCTACAAGCTGCACAACAAAATAAGCAACCCGCAGATAGAGGAAAATGTTGGCGACTTTCGCCTGATGTCTCGGGATGTTGTTGAGAATATCAAGCTAATGCCTGAGCGAAACCTTTTCATGAAAGGCGTTTTGAGTTGGGTTGGCGGACGCACTGACGTTGTTGAATACGCCCGCGCAGAACGTGTTGCCGGGGATTCTAAGTTCAATGGCTGGAAGCTGTGGAACCTTGCATTAGAGGGCATTACCAGTTTCTCAACTTTTCCACTGCGCATGTGGACGTATATCGGTTTGTTCGTTGCAGGCATGGCCTTTATCTATGGCGCATGGATGATCGTCGACACGTTAGCATTTGGCAATCCGGTTCGCGGCTATCCATCAATGCTGGTTTCAATACTTTTCCTTGGTGGGGTTCAGTTGATAGGCATAGGTGTTCTTGGGGAGTATATCGGAAGGATTTATGTTGAAGTTAAGGGAAGACCGCGATACATCATCAAAAATAATGAACCAAAAAACAAGTCTTAAGGTGTTAAAATGCTTCGTTTCAATTTAGACAAAAAGCTTTTTTCAATGATATTGCTTATATCATTGATATTCTTCTTACCAATTATCTTATCAAGTCACTATTACGTTGATGATTTAGGTCGTTCTATTTACGGATATTCAAAGTGGTCTGAGAACGGCAGGCCTCTTGCTGATCTTTTATTCCTATCTTTGAGCTTTGGGCCTCAGTTGCCAGACATATCTCCACTACCGCAATTGCTTGCCTTGAGCATCTTATCGCTGAGTGTTTACTTTTCTGCAAAAGCATTTCTCACTGAATTTGATGGGTACGTTGCTGCCATCATTTCAATGGTTGCAATTTCAAGTCCATTCTTGTTGGAAAATCTATCATATAAATACGATGCTTTCCCAATGTCGATATCCGTGTTGTGTGCAATAATTCCTTTTGCATTCAAAGCGGTAAAATTAAAAAAACAATTTCTATATTGCTTCACTTCTGTAATTTTAATTTTGTGCATCTATCAGGCATCAATTAACATATATATAATATTCGCTATTTTATACGTATTAAATCTATTCAGATTAGGCGAAACTCGCAATGGATTGTTATCAATAGTAGCATCCATTGGCGGATTAGGTATTAGTTATCTTATATATTCAACTTTCATTTCACCATATTTTTTAGTTGGCAGTTATAATTTAAGGCATAGTGAACTTGCAACTTCAGGAATAAATGATACCTTAACGGTTATATCACGCAATATTACCGAATTTGGAAAATTGATAAGTCTTGTTGTTACCACACCATTTATAATATTTTGTGTAGTGGTGTTAACATTATCTTTAATTGCGTTAATAAAGATCTCGCTTGTTAAATGCAGTTACTCTAAGCCTGAGAAAATAATGAAGATTTTAGTCATTGTATTTTCTCCATTTGCAGTTTTGTGCATGATAACAGGACCCATGATGCTCCTGAGGGACCCAGTACTATCTCCCAGGGTTCTAATGGCATTTGGAACTGCGCGCTTCTTCTTTGCGGTTCTTTCCACCTGGGCCTTCTCTCGCACAAAGCTTTATAAATCATTATGCGGTATTTTATTTACAGTCTACGCCCTATACTCTTTAGGGGTTGCCTATGCTTACGCGAACTCACTTAACAATCAAGAAAAGTATGAGAATGCGATAATTCAATTAATGATGTCTGACTTAAACAGCCTTGGCTTGAGCAGTTATGAATTTATTGCTTTCAAAGGTGGAGTGTCGTTGTCACCAGAAGTTAGGATGGCAGCAAAAAAATATCCAATAATTTCAAAACTTATACAGCCGACAATAAATAATCAATGGGTGTGGGGCCATACCCAAATGATGCATTTCGATTTGGATAAAAAATTTCAAAGCTTTGATTATCACATGTCGCTTAAATCGAGTTTATGTACATTTGAAAATGTCAGAAACTCTAATAACTATAACATTTTAATTGATAAAAAAAGCTCAACTATTGTGTTTGATTTCACGAAGACAGAGTGTAAATAGTTTTTGAAAGCCCCCCCCCCACATAATCCGTATGGGGGGGTATATTTAAATGCTACTGGTATAAGTGGCCGCAGTATAGATATGTTTCCATATCTTATTCTGCATGTTTACCATACCAACACCACACGACAGGCTAGCGTTAGAATTATAGCACCCTGAGTTATCAACGGATGTTAATTATGTTAAGTCACAAGCTATGTTGTGAATCCCCCGCATTAATCTGATGGTTCCAGCATTTGATGTCGCTAAAGTATTAGAACCATCGGTATCAACATCACCACTTATGTAGTATGTTCCAGCATTAGATGAAAATGGAACGAACCCCGAAGCAACCGGTGCTTTTACGTTTCTACAGTAAACTTTAGCTGTAGTCCCAGTTAGATCGACAACGCCTGTGCTTCCATCAAATGTTGCATTGCTGATATAAATTTCCGGTTGTGTAGCCATTGCGGCAGTTGAGTAGAAAGCTGCAAGCCCGCGCAATTGGGTTAGGTTGTTTACGTGCATCTTCGTAAGGCTATTGGTTCCAATACCTCGATAAATTCTTCCTTGAGTAGTATCGGTGAAAGAAGCCTGGATATTATTCAAGAAAACCTGTCCTAAAACGCCTCTATTCTGAACGACTGATGAATTGGCATTTACAGGAAAGATTGTTCGACAGTTGTTGATGATTAATGTTTCACAGAATGTAGTGTTGGCATTGTTCAGCGCTACCAACCCAAGGCCATTGCGTGGTCCATTGTTTATAGTTAACTGATGTACCATCGTCCCGTATGTACCTGAAATGCCAACAACGGGCGCGACGTCGTTTCGAGTATAAACATTCTCAATGGTTAAATCGTCAATCTCCACTCCATATAAGTTAGGAGAAGCACCATATCCACGGTCATTAATTTCTATGATTGGGTAGGCGTTTGCAGGGTTAGGAACTGCATAAATTTCGCTAACATGTAAATTATTGACCTTTGTATACGTCAAGCCATTGGTGTCAGCATTAAATCGTGCCACAGCGTGATTAGTGTTGCCATACAAGCCAGCAATTTTCATGCGCACATAAACCCCGGACCCGTCGCCACCGAAGGTCAAAAGCGTTGTAGTTGTCGTTCCTTCATCGTTGGCCTGGTTCAGGCTATAAATCCCAGCTATATCTACGTTAGAGAAATCACCTGGCTCACTGATGTCGTAAGACGGATAGTCTCCCACAGTGAGAGCGCACATATCATCGCCTGTTACACCGCTTAGGTTTCGGATGTAAACATTCTGACAAGGATTCTGTAAGTGAATAC
>OKOB01000312.1_pt1 | contig 12216 bp, 10 predicted proteins | sample 1613511 | NCBI WGS metagenome assembly OKOB01 (sample SAMN04436861, study PRJEB24849) | human gut metagenome | biome: human gut; feature: NICU; material: stool | host: Homo sapiens | place: USA: Saint Louis, MO | collected 2011-09-08 | reverse complement strand
ATAAACTAACTGCGTCATTAGATTGCACATTAGAATTAGCTATATCAATACAGTATCACATTTTTAATATAATACTAGTATTTTAAAAACAGAACTAGTAGAGCCTTATAACGCTGCGCTATCTAGAGGCAATTCACTATCGAGTGTAAGATAACGGCTCAAGAATTTACGTGTCCGTTCTTCTTTTGGATGTTCGAGGACAACCTTAGGGGCCCCTTGTTCTACGATGACACCACCTTCCATGAAAACTACTTGGTCTGCCACTTCTTTGGCAAAGCCAATTTCATGAGTTACAATAATCATCGTAACCTCTAACTCTTTTGCGATCTTGCGAATAACGGCTAATACTTCACCAACGAGCTCTGGATCGAGAGCAGATGTAGGTTCGTCAAAGAGGATAACCTCTGGGTCCATCGCAAGGGCACGAGCGATACCGATACGTTGTTGTTGACCACCAGAAAGTTGTACCGGATAGTAATCATCATAGCCTTCCATGCCTACTTCCTTGAGGAAGCGTTGTGCGATTTCACGGGCTTGAGATTTCTTCATCTTCTTAACCGTTACAAGGCCTTCCATAATATTTTCAATAACGGTCTTATTAGAGAACAAGTTATAAGATTGGAACACCATGGATGTGTTACGGCGTGCGTTTAAGATTTCCTTGTTAGACGCTTTATGGAGGTCTACAGAAATATCATTTAACTGCATTGTCCCTGCATCGGCCTTTTCAAGGAAGTTAAGCGTTCTAAGGAATGTCGTCTTACCACTACCGGATGGGCCAAGGATAACCGTTACAGACCCTGTTGGCACATGTAAGTCGATGCCCTTTAAAATTTCACGGTTCCCGAAGGATTTGTGAACTTGTTTAATATCTATCATAATGCATTACCTCGTTTATACTTGCTTGCATAGATTTCTAAACGATGGAAGATAAATTCAAATACAATCCCCATCACCCAGAATAGACCGGCCACCACGATGTAGGCCTCAAAATACTGTGAATTTTCCTCTGTATATAACTTTGCAGCGCCGAACAATTCAATAACGGTGATAACGAATACAATGCTGGTACTCTTCATGGTGTTAAGAAACTGATTCGTAAATAGTGGCAACGCAAAGACTGTCGCTTGTGGCAACACGATGCGGCGGAACGCTTGGAACCAAGTCATACCGATGGCCTGAGCCGCTTCCATTTGCCCTTTCGGTACCGATTGTAAGGCAGCCCGAAAGATTTCACTCAAATAGGCCCCTGTGTGCAAGGTTAAGCCTACAACGGCTACGAAGGTAGCTGGCACCTTTTCAAAGGGCACATGCACCCCTGTTTGATCCTCTAATGCGAGGAAGAGAATTGGTAAACCATAGTACACGAGGTATAAGAGAACCATGTTCGGAATACTACGGCACAATAATACGTACAAGTAACTGAGCTGACTGAGCACAGGTACTTTGTTTTGTTGTAGCACGCAACTTAATAATCCTAGGATTGTACCTAAACCAACGCTGAGGAAGGTAATCATGAGGGTGACTTTCACATAAGGAATGACAGCAAAGAAGGTGCCATAAATATAGGTTGAATCGATTATATGTCCCATACGCCCCTACTCCTCACTGATCAAAATGCGTTGCGTTTCCTTGCCCGCAACGGTAAAACGTTTTTCAAGCAATCGGCCCAAGAGGGACACGATGATAATTAGAATGCCATAAATGATGGCTGCGTCGACGAATAACTCAAGATAGCGCTGACTATTGCCGCCCATGAGGTCCGCCTTACGCATCATATCCACAACGCCGACGTTAAAAATGAGCGCCGTCCCTTTCAACATGCCGATAATGAGGTTCGTCAATGGTGGAATGCTCATGGTGAAAGCCTGCGGCAAGATGATGCGCACATAGCTTTGGAACTCGGTCATACCAAGACTTTTAGCGGCTTCCTTCTCACCAGGAGCCACCGCATCAATACTGGAGCGCATGATTTCTGCGCTGTAAGCCCCGATATGTAAGGTAAACACAGCGTACACAAATACGAGGCCTGGCACATTTTTCATGTTAAGCCCCATATGGGACATGATTTCTGGCACCCCAAAGTATATAAGGAAGAGTTGTACCAAGAATGGTGTGCCCCGCATAAAGGAAATAAATACGATAAATAATTGGTTTAATACTGGAACCTTCTTGAGGCGTATGATGGCTATGATAGAGCCCAAAATAACACCTAAGATGGCAGAAATAACGGTGATGAGCACCGTTACATGCACATAATTCAAGAGCTGTGGAAACGCTTGGATCATGTAGGACACATCAAAATACTTGCCCACAGTAGCACCTCGCTTCTAGACATAATAGAATAAGGCCGCCAAGGCGGCCTATCCGTTATTTTTGTGTTGGATCGAATGTGTAATCCCCACCAAGATATTGTTCAGAAAGTTTTTTCAACGTACCATCAGCACGCATTTCTTTCATAGTTTTATCGATTTTTTCGTTTACTTGTTTCATGTCATCTGTACGTTTAGACAAGAAATAAGTTGGTACTACGGCCAATACATCGCCTACGGCTTTAAGTGGCAAGCCACGATCTTTAATGGCAGAGTTAATAACGTATTCATACTCACCTGCTGCATCAGCACGGCCTGTAGCAACAAGGTTCAACGTTTCAGCACCTGCTTTATCTGTATAGATAACCTCGATTTGAGGATTTGCTGTTTCGTTGAATTGTTTTACTAATTCGTTGAACTCAGAGGATGTGGTAACGGCGATTTTTTTGCCTTTCAAATCATCTAGTTTAGAGATGTCGTTGCGGTCGTTTTTAACTACTAATTTACGTGTAGAGTAGTTGTTAACCTCATTTGTGTAGTAGTATTTTGCTTCACGTGTAGGATTGCGACGCATTTGGTTTGCAATCATATCCACTTGACCTGCATCCATTGCTACGAAGGCAGCATCAACGGCCATTGGCTTGAAGTTAAAATGAAGATCTGGATTACGACGCTCAATTTCTTTCAACAATTCTACATCAAAACCTGTAAGGTTGCCATTATCATCTGTGTAGGAATACGGGCGAACCGTACCGCGTGTAGCTACGTTAATCACTTTAGCATCTGGATTTACTTTTGTTTCCTTAGATGTATCATCGCCGCAACCAGCTACGACGAGCACGCCTAGTGCCAATGCGCCAATGGCGAATAATTTCGTTAATTTCTTTGTATTAAACATGTAAAACTCCTTCTCCTCGCAATGTTTTCAGGAATGACTTTACCTCATTTGTATGGGTGAAAGCCTCAATCATTCTATCTATTTGGTCCGCCTTTAATATAAGGCCTAATTTAATGCGTATATCCTCCATAGTAAGAGGATTCTTCGGCGATCCTTTAGGATTATTCACCGTTTCTGTGAAAGTATCTCCATTTTTCAATATAACGGTTACTTTCGTAATCCGCTCTGTTTGGGATACCTTCGGTAAATCATAAACACGCTCAATTCGTGACATATAGTCTCGTATTGATGAGTCTATGATATCTATCTTGAATAATTCATCCTGTACCGCCCCATACGCGAGGACTTGGTACACGATGTACTCTATGGAAAACTGCCCTTCTCGACCTGTTGTTGGCGATGTATAACGCAATGCCGCATCAGCACCAGGCGGGAAGTGAACAGTCACTCGATCTATCTCATCCCAAAGGGAGAAATCGGGGGTGGTACATAATCTACATTGATCTTGTTCCTCTGTATCTGGTGAAAGGTAGTTGTGTTTAGACACATACGAAGAAGATGTATATAGTCTATGTGCCACGATTTCTGCCGCTTCAGCGCCACAAATAGCAGCCGAGCAATAGGGATGGACTTTCATCCACAAACCAGGATCAATGAGTTGCCCTGGTGCTAGCCAACGGCTAGCGATGTCATTTGATGTAACGGTAGTTTTACCGATAATTTTAAACCAACCCCGTTCAGGGTCAAATGGTTTTGTGCTTGTTTTAAGTGATGTATGTTGTAACAATTCGTAAGCCCATACGCCATTGCGTGCTGCTAGTCCCGCATGGAGAGGCTTACCATCTGTACCACTTTGAAAGAACATGCCTGCCGATTGTGTGGCAGCCAAAGACAGGAGCTGAGCCAAGCTTTCACCATGAAGGCCTCGCAAAGCGCCTATAGCGGCCGCCGCCCCAATAACACCAACGGTCCCTGTAGAATGCCATCCTTGGGTTCGATGGGCAGGATTGATGAGGGAACCAATAATCCCCTCTAACTCGGCTCCGATGATATAGGCCCGAAAGAATTCGTTCCATGTATCGGTTGGTTCGAGCACGGCTAGTAAAGCAGAATATAAAACAGTACTGAAATGACCTGCTAGATTTGCCTGGGCATCATCAAAATCTAAATAATGGGAGGCAAAGCCATAATACAAAGCTTTATCGGCTTTAAATACATTTTCTATTGCTAAGTCAATTTTGCCCTCTGATATAACCTTGCCACTCAAAACAGTGGAGTTCATAACATGGCCAACATCCGAGCCTATAGATGACTTAGCCCCTATGAACCGAGCCAAGTCTTGAACGGCTTGTTCGTTCTCTGCTGGTGCTAAGGATGCTAGATAATCTAGAAAGGCAATACGAGCCACTGACAGTAGGTCCTCACGGTTCGCCACATCCGTTTGTTCTATGTAGTTCACAATCGTCTGTGTTACTAAATCCATGGGGCCCCCTTTCAGTTATCTATACAATCTATTATTTACCAAATTTTTCAGCACGGTCATTTGGTTCTAACCAAATGGAGTCGTCTGGACCTTTTGGAACGAGGCGTGGTAGGTCTTCAAATGGCGTATGGTCTACATAGTAGAAGCGTTTACGCATAGAGTCGAAGTCTGTTGTGCCACCGAATGCTGGATTAGAGTACAAATCCTTCGCATAGTTCCAAAGATTTGGATAGTCTACGAGGCGTTTCTTATTCACCAAGTATTTTTGGTAGAATACAAGGTCAAAGCGCGCTAATGTTGGGAAAATACGGATATCTGGATCGGTAATAGTATCACCCATCAAGTAACGTTGCTTGCTAAGGCGTTCTTCAAGCCAATCTAAGCGAGCAAAGATACGATCATAGTAGTATTCGTAATCTTTTTGGTTTGTTACGAGAGCTGCCAAGTTTACAGCCAAGTTGAAGTCAGCGTAGATGATAACATTCAATGCGTCTATGTCGGCACGCAATTCCTCAGGATAAATATCTGGCGCATCAGGGGACACAAAATCTTTAAAACCTAATGCTAATTCTGTAGTCAACGCATGGTAGTCATTATTTACAACAGCACCTGTTGTAACATCTACGATAGCTGGTACTGTGGAGCGTGCATCGTAGTTAGGGTCGCCTTTGCGGTACGCTTCACCTAAGGAGTGAATACCCAATACAGGGTCCTTTTCATCCTTATCAAGGGTAAAGAACCAGTCTGCAATTACACCTGCAGGACGCAATGGATCAACCGTGCCTTTTGAAATCACTTTATCTAAGCCAAGTAAATCGATGGCAATTGCAATGCGATGGGCCCAAGGACAATGCTTAGACCATACAAGACGATAACGGTCTTTCTCTACAGGTAGAAACCCTGGTTCACTGCCAAAAGGTGTTGTGAATTGAGGTTCTTCGCTATCAGAATATTTTTGACGACGGTTAAAATTCGATGCATCTTTACCTTCATACTCCTTCTGCTCCCCTTGAGAACGAGGGTTACTAGATTGAAACTCAGAAAAATCGATAGGACAAGGATTCATAGCGCGTTGAAACTCAACTTCTTTTCGAGCCGCCGCAATGGTAGGATCCTTGATTTTACTTACATCTACGTGTTCACTCATTCTATACTCCTTATAAAGGTCATCCCCATTAGCTTTATTCCACTTTTCATGGTGAAAGCTTCTGTGATATTCCTCAATTATTCCTACTAACTTAATATGAATATAAGCCTATATTATATTATTTAAAAACCTATGTCAATAGTGGGTATTTAAAATTTATAATATCTATTACAAACAAAAATCTCGAGTTATATCGTTTCTAGATATAACTCGAGCTTTATTTAAATTATGTGTATTAAACAAACACTAGTATTGGTAATATTTTTATTCGTGAGGTGTTGTATAGTTAATATCTTGTGCCTTGTAACTTTCACCATGAGCTAATACATGAACGATGGTTTCCAATGTGGCACGTACAGTTTCAACAGCCATGCTTGGTTGATTTGGTTTATCCACCACTTGGGATGGCAAGTATGGGATGTGCATAAAGCCCGCCTTAATATTGCCCTTTTGCGCGGCATAGTGACATACACCATACATCAAGTGGTTGCATACGAAGGTTCCCGCTGTATTGGAGACCTTAGCAGGAATACCGTTTTGATGTAACGCATTGACGATATTTTTTATGGGCAATGTCGCAAAATAGGCACTAGGGCCATCGGCTACAACAGGCTCATCTTCCGGTTGGTTGCCCCCATTATCTGGGATGCGAAAATCGTCGCAGTTAATAGCAACGCGTTCCACTGTAATATCAGGACGACCACCTGCTTGACCTACACACAGGATAAAATCTGGTTGGCACTGTTCAGCTGCTGCTTTTACAGTATCAACAGATTTATAACGAATGGTAGGAACCATTTGTGTCACTACCTTGTAATCACCATCGGTATAACCATCCATTGTTTTGACCGCTTCCCAAGCCGGATTAATAGGTTCACCGCCAAATGGATCAAAGCCGGTAATTAAAATTGTTTTCATCACACTACCTCATAACGATATCTTATGGTTCATTAGAATAATCAAGCATGATACATAACCTTACAAGATATATCATATAGTTTCATAAGCATATCGTACTTTCACAAAAGGGTTAAATAAAGTAATACATTAATAGAATATTCAATACGAGCATGATTAATGCAATTGGAAGTTGTGCTTTAATAACGCCGTATTGGTCGTGCATTTCAAGGAGCGCTACCGGTACGATGTTAAAGTTGGCGGCCATAGGTGTCATCAAAGTACCGCAATAGCCAGCAAGCATTGCTATAGCACCAACAGCCGCAGGGTTCGCACCATGAGCTACAACGAGCATTGGGATACCGATGGCACTTGTAATCATCGCAAATGCAGCAAAGGCGTTACCCATGATCATTGTGAAGATAACCATACCAATGCAGTAAGCCACAACAACAAGGAATACATTATCTGCTGGTACTACACTTGCGACTGCACTGGAGATAAGTTTACCAACGCCAGCCAAATTAAATAGATACCCAAGAGCCGCTAATAACTGGGACAAAATAGCAGTCCAACTGATAGCATCGATAAGTCGACGGCCTTCATGGAAACCTTGGTTAAGTTCGCCCTTTGTAATAAAAAGAGCAGCACACATAGCTATGATTGCGGCAATACCTAGACCAACAAGAGCACCTAACTTAGTAAAGAAACCAATAAAGAATGTAATAATACCAACAAGTAACGCTGGTACGAAGATAACATTACCAATACGAACAGCTTCGCCTTTTTTGAATTCGATAGGAGATTCAAAGTAATGGCCTTTGCCGAGTTGTTTTACTAATACAATAGCCGCCATAGCAATGACAAGCCAACCATTAATTTCCTTGGAGAGATAAGAACCAAAGATAAAGGATACGCTATATAAGAGCCAAAATAAGCCTGTACCAATGCGATATTTATGTTCTTTATCTAGAAATGATTGAATAGCAAAGATAAATAGAATAATCCCTACGAGAAGATATACATAATCTAAGGGCTGCATTTTATAGAATATTTCTAACATATTATTCAGCCTCCTTCTTCAATTCTTCTGGTGTAACAAGAATATTTAACTCATTAGGTACTAATTTACCAGCTTTCATATCCGCTTCGTCACGAGCTACAGAGGCTTGAATTGTTTTATCAAAGATAATAAAGCGAATAAAGTTAACGATATAAGCACAAACAGCAGTTGGCAATCCGTACAATACCATATCTGTTAATTCTACAGAATAACCTAATTGTTCCATAACGCCTTTGATGAGTAATAACCCACCAGCAGCAAGGAATAAGTTTTGACCGAAGAAGTTACCTATATTATCTGCAGAAGCAGCCACACCGCGCACCTTATCAAGCGTACGTTGAGATACTGGACGGCCTTGAGCTACCGCAGCTTCACTCATAGGAGCAATCAATGGACGAACCATAGCAACCATACCGGACATGTTAATGCCAAAGGCTACAGTTACTTGACGCACAAATAAGTAAATCATAAAGATACGACCTGCCGTAGCAGCGTTGATCTTGCCAATCAAAATTTCTGCCCGTTCACGCAAGCCGTGACGTTCCATAAGACCGATAACAGGTAAAATCAAAATAAATAATGACATATAACGATTTTTAACAAAGGCCTCTCCAATAGCACCAACGATATCGTTAATACTGAGACCACCTGCAAGGCCCGTTACAAAGCCTGCGGCTACGACAACTAACAAGGCATTAAAGCGCAGCATCAGACCGATGACCATCACTAAAATACCAGACAAAATCAACATATGGACACATCCTTTCTACAAATCATCCATAACACATATAACCATAAAGATACGTTATATGTATATATTATATACTGAATAGTCATAATCTTACACAAAAAAATACCTTGTATCTAAATTTAGTGAATGTCCCTGATCTGCGATCAGAGCATAAAACACTCAAATAGAGTACAAGGTAATTTACGTAATTAATATAACGCTTTCTTAATTAATTTAATTCTTTCTTGAATAATATAGTTGTATGCTGTTTTCCTCTAAAATGAACCTTATCATATGCCGTAAACCCAAAGGATTCATACATTTTAGGCAACCACGGATGTTCCTTAGCCGTTCCTAGTGTAACAATATGTGTTTTAAACTGTTCTTTTAAAAGCTCCTCTGCATAGCCCAAGACTTCCCGTGCATATCCTTTGCCTTTGAAAGCTGGTGCCGTTACAAAATGAGCAATATGCGGATATTTATCCGGCGTTGAGTATTTCACCCAAGGCATACAAAACGTAATAGAACTAACTAATTGCCCATCAATATACAAGCCGTATACAGGATAATTTTCAATCCATTCCTTAGATTCCTCTTCCGTAAAATCAATAGCGTCGAAGCTAATGGGATAGTCTTTTATAGCTGCGTAACCATCGATTAATACCTTATGATATTCTGCTGTGTCTGCAACTGTTAATTGTCTAAATTCTTTCATGGTCTTTCCCTCATATCTATATTTTTATTCACAAACTACGAATATTAATTCACTTTGTGAAAGTAATTATACACCTATATGTATTTATTTGCAATATAATTACATAAATATTATACGAAATTATAATATCTATAAAGAAAATCGCATATACAATAATGTAATACGTACACCAGGCCTCGGCTATACTAAGCATCAGATAAATTAAAGATCTAAATCTCAACAAAAGAAGGTTCGTATAAAAATAAGCACAATACAATTAAAATCTCAATCAAAGACTTTATCCTCTCTAACCCTGATTGACGTATTCGTATAAAATCAGCACAATACCACAAAAAGATTTAGACAAAAAAACAGGATGTATCAAAGATACATCCTGTTTTGAGCTTTTACAAACTCTAGAAAAGTTAATTCTATTGATTATTGTATATACGGGAACCGTATACGTCACGTTCGTTTTTAGGTTCGTTGTTAACGCGAACACGTTCAGTTTTATGACGATCGTTATCATCACCAGAAATACGATCGACACGGAAGTGGTTAAGACGAATATTTTGTAATTCAGGACCGAATTCATTCAATGCACGTTTCATGTTGTCGTCAATAGGAGCACCATTTTGAAGTGCACGGTACAACATGGTAGCGAATTCGTAACGAGTCATCTTAACATCGCCTTTGAATGTGCCATCAGGATAGCCAACAAGGATACCATTACCAGCCAATTGGCTAATATATTGGTAAGCCCAGTGGTTGCGAGGAACGTCTGGGAATTCAGCAGTTTTGCTTGGATCAATTGCATGTGGAGTCAAGATTTGTAACAAGTTATTATATTTGTTTTCCATATCTTGAAGACGTGCGTTCAATTCAGCAATTTCACGCCCCATAGCTACGCGGGAACGGGATTCAGGGGAACGTTTACCAAGACGAATGGATACACCTGCGTTCAATTGAGTTTCGCCAGTACCTACAGTGCCACCAACGGAGAACATTGTATCTTCGTTAGGTCGGTAGAATGCGCCCAATGCAGCGGAGTTAGCATTATGGTAGTGACCATAACCAGCAGCAATTGTCCATTTGTCATCTGGGTTGAAGTCCAATGGATGCAATGCAGCCAATGCAGCAGAACCTGCACCTACTTTATTAACGCGTCTTTCAACAGTACCAACACGACTAGTCAAGTTCTTAATATTATTATTAATTTGGCCAGGTGTGGAATTGTTGATTTGTGTTTGTAAATCATTAGCTACGGAATATAATTGGCTACCGTTTACAGCATCTGTAGAAGTAGCGGAGATTTCTCCAGCCGCAACATTTTTAATTTGACGTTCAGCACCAGCTTTACCTACAGACACGGAACCATTAGCTGCAGAACCTACGCCAGCAAAGCCACCAAAGGTATGACCAGCGATGGTTGCACTACTTTGAGCTGTAGCTTCACTTGTAGTGGAACCTGTGCCTAATGCGATAGAGTTTAAATGTGTTGCATTTGCATGATCACCGATCGCCATAGCGTAGTCAGCTGTAGCACTCGCATCAGAACCAAATGCATTAGAACGCACATTAGTTGCCTGTGCACCAGCGCCAAATGCTTGAGCATGATCACCAGATGCAAGGGCAGAGGAACCCATAGCAACAGAATGATTATTAGTTGCTTGTGCGCTAGAACCAATCGCATTAGATTTATAGCCAGACGCTAGTGCTTCATAGCCAATAGCTTGTGAGCGAACTTCGGAAGCCTTTGCACGAGTACCAATAGCGGTAGACCATGTACGTTGTGCTTCAGCAGAATGACCAATAGCAATAGATTCATTCATCAACGCTTTGGAAGAATTCCCCATTGCTAATGCAGAGGTACCTGCTGCAGTATTGTTAACACCTATAGCGACAGAATTACTTTTCCAGTCACCAGTTCTCTTTGTAGCATCATCTGGCTCATTTTCATAATCACGATCACGGAAGTTTGCATCAGATTCTTTTACGGTATTACCACTACCATACGCAACTGCATTATTAGCACCTGTAACAACATTAGTGTTGTCCATTACAACAGAAGCAGCGTCTACTGGATTAACATTCGCACCAACAGCAGTGACAGCAGCCAATACAGCAAATGCTAATTTTTTGGAATGTTTCATTTCTCTCATCTTACACCCTCACTAAATTAAAAAATTATCCAAATTACAATACAATTTTTCATTCTCTCTATGTTCCGTCTCTCACCTCGGTCTGAACAGGCGCATATTCTAAATTAGCATAAAGAAATACCCCTAATCAGTTTAAGAAAAATTTATATTGTCGATTACCCGCATAGCATATCAAAGTTTTACGATATACACAACCCTTTTTCTAACACAAACCAAATTACCAAGTCTTTATACCTATCAAAATCCGCTTTATTCCTAGCTTTACAGGGAAATATATTTTACTCATTATTTCCCCTTATGAGTTAAATTTTTCGCAACTTTGTAAACTTTTCTCATATAACAAACTGTATAACTTATAAATAAATAACCACCTTATAAGTACGCAAAATATACCTTATATCCTCATTAATTCACATTCACACTTAATTCATGAATTATATGTGAATTAAACTGTTCTGTATATTTAATCAACAACTTAACATTTTATTATAATTTTATATTTCTATAGCGCCCGTATCTATCAATGCAAATCGGTGCCCCAAAAAACTCTAACGAGAATGTTATGAGAATAAACATGACAAATACAATTTATATTGACTAATATTTTATGTATATGTTTAAAAAAAAGAAGGCCCCTATTCTTCATGAAAATACCCCTTTTACTGATTATCCAGTAAAGGGGGTACATATCAAAAATAGGGGTTTTATAACAAGAATCTTTCTTTATTATATGTAATTATGCTAATAAGGCGCTTACAAGTGCTTCTGCTTTATTAAAATCGGATTCTTCTGGGTTCTAGTTGCATTTGATTTCAGGTTCTACTACAGAG
>OKOB01000293.1_pt1 | contig 12992 bp, 13 predicted proteins | sample 1613511 | NCBI WGS metagenome assembly OKOB01 (sample SAMN04436861, study PRJEB24849) | human gut metagenome | biome: human gut; feature: NICU; material: stool | host: Homo sapiens | place: USA: Saint Louis, MO | collected 2011-09-08 | reverse complement strand
AGCCCAGGAACGGGTTCTCTTCTTTCGGGAAGTTCATGTATGGCAGCTCTTTGTCGCCACCGATGTCCATAGTACGGACGATAACCGCCTGAGAGCCACACGCTTCCGCTACGGCTTTATACGCAGCAAACTGCTCTTCTTCAGTAGGCAGCGCGTCACGATCCATGAACAGGAATTCTGTACGATAGAGACCCACACCTTCCGCACCGTTGCGCTCAGCGCCTTCAACGTCACGTACGGTACCGATGTTTGCGCACACTTCAACCTGATGGCCGTCCAGGGTGATGGCTGGCAGATCTTTCAGCTTAGCGAGTTCCGCTTTTTCAGTCGCAACTTGCTCCTGAACCGCGCGCAGTTTTTCGATCTCTTCGTTTGTTGGGTTGACGTAAACCAGATTGTTTACGGCATCCAGAATCAGATAGTCGCCGTTTTTGACCTGAGAGGTGACGCTACCGGTACCCACGATGGCAGGCAGTTCCAGAGAACGGGCCATAATAGAGGTGTGGGAAGTACGGCCACCCGCGTCGGTAATGAAACCGAGGACCTTTTTCAGGTTCAGCTGTGCGGTTTCGGACGGGGTGAGGTCAGCGGCAACCAGGATCACTTCATCCTGAATCGCGCTCAGGTCGATGATGGCCAGACCCAGGATGTTGCGCAGCAGGCGCTTACCGATGTCACGTACGTCAGCCGCACGTTCTTTCAGGTATTCATCATCCAGTTCTTCCAGGGCAGTTGCCTGACCTTCGATAACTTCATGCGCAGCCGCGTCGGCCGTCATGCCTTTATCTTTAATCAGGGCTATGATTTCCTGCTCCAGCTCCTCATCTTCGAGCAGCATGATATGCCCTTCGAAGATGGCTTCTTTTTCTTCACCGAAAGTTTCGCCAGCTTTAGTTTTGATTGCTTCCAGTTGCGCAGATGCCTTGGCACGACCGCTCAGAAAACGTTCAACTTCCTGATCAACCTTGTCGGCAGAAATTTTTTTCCGGTCGATGACGATCTCGTCTTCTTTCAGCAGCAGTGCTTTGCCGAAAGCGATACCCGGGGATGCTAAAATGCCTGAAATCATAACCCTACCTTACTTGTGACTGATATTTAAAAGAACCCGGAAACTTACTCGAGCTCAGCCATCAGTTTTACCAGATGCTCAACTGCTTTCTGCTCGTCTTCACCTTCCGCAGAAATGGTGACTACGGTGCCCTGAGTCAGGCCCAGAGTCTGCAGTTTGAACAGGCTTTTTGCGCTGGCGCTTTTGCCGTTGGAAGTCACAGTGATTTCAGAAGTGAAGCCTTTCGCTTCTTTAACAAACTGAGCAGCAGGGCGGGTGTGCAGACCGTTCGGAGCGGTAATGGTAACTTCTTGCTGGAACATTGTATTTCCCCAACTTATAGGTTTAGTGTTGTGGAACTAAAGTCTAGCCTGGCGACTGAACTTTAGCCTGTATTGTTAGCGCTGACGTTTCGATCGTCATTAAACATTATGCAGCGAAAGCAAGACTTGAACCAAATCATAAAATCGATTCAGCAAGGCTATTTCGTTCACTGATTAATTTCACGCATCAAAATAATTGCTGGTTTAAATACCAGACCCAACGGGGTGAAGCAATGCCAGGAGGGGCAAAAGTTTGAAGCAGGCCACAAAAAAGCACCTGAAAAGGTGCTTTTTTACGCGTTATTAACATGCTGGCATTACTGTTGCAGCTCTTTTTCAGTGAACAGATCGGCAAACAGTGCGGTGCTCAAGTAACGCTCACCCGAGGAAGGAAGGATAACCACAATATTCTTATTGGTAAAGGCTTCATCTTCCTGAAGTTTGAGCGCTGCCGCAACAGCCGCACCGGAAGAGATACCGGCGAGAATGCCTTCTTCATCCATCAGACGACGCGCGGTAGAGATGGCTTCTTCGTTAGTGATGGTGACCACTTTATCGATCAGCTTCAGATCCAGGTTGCCAGGAATGAAGCCGGCGCCGATACCCTGAATTTTGTGCGGACCCGGCTTGAGCTCTTCCCCCGCCAGCGCCTGGGCGATCACCGGGGAATCGGTCGGTTCAACGGCGACGGTGATAAGATCTTTTTTACCTTTGGTGTTTTTGATATAGCGGCTGACGCCGGTCAGCGTTCCGCCGGTACCTACGCCGGAGATAAACACATCCACCTGACCATCGGTATCTTCCCAGATTTCCGGGCCGGTAGTCTTCTCGTGGATTTCCGGGTTAGCCGGGTTGCTGAACTGCTGCAGTAGCAGGAATTGTTCCGGGTTGCTGGCGACAATCTCTTCCGCTTTCTGGATAGCGCCTTTCATGCCTTTGGCGCCTTCGGTCAGCACCAGGTTGGCGCCCAGGGCTTTCAGCAGCTTACGACGCTCGATGCTCATGGTTTCCGGCATGGTTAGCGTCAGTTTGTAGCCGCGGGCCGCCGCCACGTAGGCGAGGGCGATACCGGTGTTGCCGCTGGTCGGCTCGACCAGTTCCACGCCAGGTTTCAGAACGCCGCGCTTTTCAGCATCCCAGATCATATTGGCGCCGATACGGCATTTTACGCTAAAGCTCGGGTTACGAGATTCTACCTTTGCCAGGATACGGCCATTACCGATGCGGTTCAGTCGTACCAGCGGCGTATGACCGATAGTCAGGGAGTTGTCTTCAAAAATCTTACTCATGGCCCGTCCTTAACTGTATGAAATTTGGGGGTACGGCATCAGCATACCCGCTTAAAGAATATGCGGAAGTAAGGATTTAGCATATCTATATGCGGAAGGGAAATAATGATAAGCAAGAAGGAATAAGCGCGATATAAGGGAGCGGCCTTTGCCGCCCCCAAGTGAAGGTGTTACCGCTATTTCCAGCTGGCGTGTCTATCGCGATAGCAATCGACCCACATGGCGGTGGCGCCGCAGATAGCCACCGGGAGGATCACCAGGTTTAACACCGGGATCATTGTGAACAGGCTGGTGAGCGCCCCAAACTGCATATTCATCACTTTGCGACTGCGCAGCGCTTCGCGCATGGTTTTGAAGGGAACCTTGTGATTATCAAAGGGATAATCACAGTATTGAATCGCCAGCATCCATGCGCTGAACAGGAACCAGAGTACCGGGGCTACCGTCTGGCCAACGCCGGGAATAAAGTAGAGCAGCAACAGCACGATGGCGCGCGGCAGATACCAGGCCAGCTTCTGCCACTCACGCTTCATAATCCGCGGAATATCTTTCATGATGCCAAAGACGCCGACGTCCGGCGGGGTAGCGCCGGTCAGGCGCGCTTCCAGCTGTTCCGCCAGCAGGCCGCTGAACGGCGCGGCTATCCAGTTGGCGATCGTCGAAAAGAAGTAGCCAAACACCAGCAGGATTGAGAGCACTACCACCGGCCACAGCAGGTAGTTTAGCCACTGCAGCCAGTCCGGCACATGGCTCATCAGCGAGGGGATCCAGCTGCCGAGACGGGTAAACAGCCACCAGAAGGCAGCGCCCATCAGCAGCACGTTAACCAGTAAAGGCAGGAAGACATAACGCCGTATGCCCGGCAGCCCGATGAGTTTCCAGCCCTGCGAAAAATAATAAACGCCGCTGCGCGGGGTCGGTGCGGATGATGAAACCATAGCCAGGCATTGCTCCTTTTTTAACATCCGGTGTGAATGCTCGCTTATTTTATCGGGTCGTCAGACAATAACCAGTTAGGAAATGTTCGAAAAAACAGCAAAAAGCACGATTTAGTTCATCTTTATGTGGTGAAAGCGACCGACGGACTTGCACTTGAGGTAATCGGCAAATACTCTTAGTGAGTAAATGTTTGCCGTGGTGGCAAGGTGTTAGAACAACAGAGAATATAATGATGCAGGATTTGCGTCTGATATTAATCATTGTTGGCGCGATCGCCATAATCGCTTTACTGGTACATGGTTTCTGGACCAGCCGTAAAGAGCGTTCTTCGATGTTCCGCGATCGCCCACTGAAGCGCATGAAGTCCAGTCGTGATGACGATGACATTGAAGATGACATCGACGGTCGCGACGATGACGGCGTGGGTGAAGTTCGTGTTCATCGGGTCAATACTGCGCCCGGCGCGGCTCATGGGGAGCATGAAGCCCCCCGTCCTGCGCAGCACCAGTATCAACCGCCGTACGCCTCTGCTCAGCCGCGCCAGCAGGCGCCGCAGCCGGTAGAAGAGCCTGTGCGCCAGTCGCCGCAACAGCCTGTCCATCAGCAGCCTGCTGCGCCACAGCCGGTTCAACCGCAGCCCGTGCAGCAGCCTGTGCAACAACAGCCCGCGCAGCCGGTACAACAGCCGCAGCAGCCTGTTCATGTGCAGCCAGCGCCGCAGCCTGCTCCAGCACAGCATGTTGAGCCAGAACCGGTAGCAGAGCCAGAACCGGTTGTTGAAAAACCGCAGCGTAAAGAAGCGGTGATCATCATGAACGTGGCCGCGCATCACGGTAGCCATCTCAACGGTGACGTGCTGCTTAACAGTATTCAACAGGCAGGCTTCAAGTTTGGCGACATGAATATTTTCCATCGCCACCTGAGCCCTGACGGTAGCGGCCCGGCGCTGTTCAGCCTGGCCAATATGGTCAACCCGGGTACTTTTGATCCGGAAATGACCGGTGATTTCGTGACCCCAGGTGTCACCATCTTTATGCAGGTGCCCTCTTACGGTGATGAACTGCAAAACTTTAAGCTGATGTTGCAATCCGCTCAGCACATCGCTGACGAAGTAGGCGGTGTGGTGCTCGACGATCAGCGTCGAATGATGACCCCGCAGAAACTGCGCGAGTATCAGGACCGCATCCGCGAAGTTAAGGAAGCCAACGCGTAATCATCGCGTTTACGTCAACTCCTCCTCAACCCCCGCATGTCGGGGGTTTTTTCTCATTGATGGTGCGATATGGACTCAATCGAACAACAACTCACTGACCTGCGAACCACGCTTCGCCATCATGAATATCTCTATCATGTTATGGACGCGCCGGAGGTGCCGGATGCGGAGTATGACCGCCTGATGCGCGAACTTCGCGAACTGGAGGCGCAGCACCCGGAACTCATTACGCCGGATTCTCCCACCCAGCGCGTCGGTGCCGAGCCGCTGGGAGCGTTCAGCCAGATACGCCATGAAGTGCCGATGCTGTCGCTGGATAACGTCTTTGATGAAGAGAGCTTCCTCGCGTTTAACAAGCGCGTGCAGGACCGTCTGAAAAGCAGCGACGCTCTCACCTGGTGCTGCGAGCTGAAGCTTGATGGCCTGGCGGTCAGTCTTCTCTACGAAAACGGCGTGCTGGTGCGTGCCGCCACGCGTGGCGACGGCACGACGGGTGAAGACATTACGACCAACGTGCGCACCATCCGCGCAATTCCGCTGAAGCTGCAGGGGGACAATATTCCTGCGCGTCTGGAAGTGCGCGGCGAGGTGTTCCTGCCGCAGGCGGGTTTCGAGAAAATCAACGAAGAAGCGCGCCGCACCGGCGGGAAAGTATTTGCTAACCCGCGTAATGCGGCGGCAGGCTCTTTGCGCCAGCTTGACCCGCGTATCACCGCGAAGCGACCGCTCACTTTCTTCTGCTACGGCGTGGGGATCCTGGAGGGAGGCGAGCTGCCGGATACGCACCTCGGGCGCCTGATGCAGTTTAAGGCGTGGGGCCTGCCGGTGAGTAACCGCGTACAGCTCTGTGACTCGCCAGAAGCGGTACTCGCGTTCTACCAAAAGGTGGAAGCGGACCGTCCGACGCTCGGTTTTGATATTGATGGCGTTGTCATTAAGGTGAACTCACTGGCGCTTCAGGAGCAACTCGGGTTTGTGGCGCGTGCGCCGCGCTGGGCGGTTGCGTTTAAGTTTCCTGCTCAGGAACAGATGACCTTCGTTCGCGACGTGGAGTTCCAGGTCGGCCGTACGGGCGCCATTACCCCGGTCGCCCGTCTTGAGCCTGTGCAGTTCGCGGGCGTGCTGGTGAGTAACGCCACGCTGCATAACGCCGATGAGATTGAACGTCTGGGCCTGCGGATTGGTGACAAAGTGGTGGTTCGTCGCGCGGGCGATGTTATTCCGCAGGTGGTAAACGTCGTTGAGTCTGAACGCCCTGATGATACGCGTGAAGTGGTCTTCCCGACCCATTGCCCGGTGTGTGGCTCTGACGTGGAGCGTGTTGAAGGTGAGGCGGTAGCGCGCTGTACGGGCGGCCTGATCTGTGGCGCGCAGCGTAAAGAGTCACTGAAGCACTTCGTCTCCCGTCGCGCCATGGACGTCGACGGCATGGGCGATAAGATTATCGATCAGCTGGTTGAAAAAGAGTATGTGCATACGCCAGCGGATCTCTTCAAACTGACGGCGGGCAAGCTGACCGGTCTGGATCGCATGGGGCCGAAGTCGGCGCAGAACGTGGTTAACGCTCTGGAAGCCGCAAAAGAGACCACCTTCGCCCGTTTCCTTTACGCGCTGGGCATCCGTGAAGTGGGGGAAGCAACGGCAGCAGGTCTGGCGGCGTACTTTGGCACGCTGGAGGCGCTGGAAAAGGCAAGCATCGACGAGCTGCAGAAAGTGCCGGATGTCGGCATTGTAGTCGCCACGCACGTTTTTAACTTCTTTGCGGAAGAGAGCAACCGCGAAGTCATTGGCAAACTGCTGGCAGAGGGCATCAAATGGCCCGCGCCGGTGGTGGTTAATGCCGAAGAGATCGACAGTCCGTTCGCCGGTAAAACGGTGGTGCTGACCGGCAGCCTGAGCCAGCTTTCACGCGACGATGCGAAAGCGCGTCTGGTGGCGCTGGGCGCAAAAGTGGCGGGCAGCGTGTCGAAGAAAACCGACCTGGTGATTGCCGGGGAAGCAGCGGGTTCGAAGCTGGCGAAAGCCCAGGAACTCGGCATTGAGGTTATCGACGAAGCGGAAATGATGCGTCTGTTAGGAGAGTAACGTGGAAAAAGAGCAGCTCGTTGCGATCGCCAATACGGAGATGCCGTTCGGTAAATATAAGGGCCGCAGGCTGATCGATTTGCCGGAGGAGTATCTGCTGTGGTTTGCCCGTAAGGATGAGTTCCCGGCCGGGCGACTGGGCGAGCTGATGGCTATCACGCTACTGATCAAAACTGAGGGGCTGACCCAGCTGGTTCAGCCCCTGAAACGTCCTTAAGCCTTCGCGGCGCGGGTCTCTTCCTGCGCCAGTTTTTCCGTCTGACGTTTATAGCGACGCGCCAGCACGGCGCAGACCATCAGCTGGATCTGATGGAAAATCATCAGCGGCAATACCATCATCCCAATTACCGAGGTCGGGAACAGAATGTTGGCCATCGGGATACCGTTCGCCAGGCTCTTCTTCGAACCGCAGAAAACAATCGTAATTTCATCTGCTTTGTTGAAGCCGCATTTACGTGCCACAAAGACGTTTACGGCAATGACAATCGCCAGCAGGACAATGCTGACGACTACGATAAACAGCAGTGAGCCTGCGCCCACCTTGTGCCAGATCCCGTTCACGACCGCTTCGCTGAAGGCGGAGTAAACCACCAGCAGAATTGAGGTCTGGTCGGTTTTGGAGATCCACTTTTTATGCTTCGTCACAAACGCACCTGTCCACGGGCGCGAGAGATGGCCCAGGACAAACGGCAGCAGCAGTTGCAGACAGATCCTGCCCACCTGCTCAAGGTTACCTTCCGCGCCATGCATGTTCATCAGCAGGCCCACCAGCAGCGGGGAGACGAAAATCCCTAACAGGCTGGATGCCGATGCGGAGCAGACCGCGGCCGCAACGTTGCCACCCGCGAGGGAGGTAAACGCAATGGCCGACTGCACGGTGGCTGGCAGAATACAGAGATACAAAAAACCGGTGTAGAGTGCCGGGTCGACGTTAACCGGCGCCCACCACGCAAACAGCACCCCGAGGATGGGGAACAGAATAAAGGTGCTACACATCACCCAGAGGTGCAGTCGCCAGTGGCCACCACCCGCGATAATCGCTTCGCGGGAGAGTTTTGCGCCGTGCATAAAGAACAGCAGCGCGATAGCGGCCGTCGTCAGCCCCTCAAAAAACGGGACGAAACCACCGCGGGCCGGGAAAAACGAGGCCAGTAAAACGGTGACCACCAGAGTAAGCGTAAACGGATCAACAATACGAAATAGTTTCATAATGACTCCTGAAAACAGATGTCGCTATTGTGCTTTTTTCCATTTGAGAAATAAAATTGATTTATTGCATTCATTCATGAATTAAACAGATGAATTACTCCTTACGCCAGCTTCGTATTTTTGTCACCGTCGCCCATGCCCGTAGCTTCAGCCGGGCAGGAGAGATGATTGGCCTCAGCCAGTCAGCCGTCAGCCACAGCGTGAAAGAGCTGGAAAATCAGACCGGCGTGCGGTTGCTTGACCGTACCACACGCGAAGTGGTGCTGACCGAAGCAGGGCAGCAGCTGGCCCAGCGCCTCGAACGTCTGCTGGATGAACTGAACAGCACGCTCAGAGACGTGGGAAGGCTGGGGCAGCAGCTTTCGGGCACCGTGCGGGTCGCAGCCAGCCAGACAATATCGGCACACCTTATCCCGCAGTGTATCGCGGAGGGAAACCACCGCTATCCGGACATTGATTTTGTGTTGCACGACCGGCCGCAGCAGTGGGTGCTGGAAAGCATCCGTCAGGGAGATGTGGATTTTGGTATTGTGATCGACCCCGGCCAGGTGAGCGACCTGGCGTGCGAAAGCGTGCTTTCTGAGCCTTTTTTACTGCTCTGCCGGGATGACGATCCGCTGGCAACCTTGCCGGCGGTCAACTGGCAGTCCCTGCAGGGCGCGAACCTGGTTTTGCAGGATTATGCCTCCGGCAGCCGTCCGCTGATCGATTCCGCGCTGGTTAATCAGGGCGTAAAGGCCACCATCGTGCAGGAAATTGGGCATCCGGCCACGCTGTTTCCCATGGTGGAAGCGGGAATTGGGATCAGCGTGTTGCCCGCTCTGGCGCTCCCCCTGCCGCAGGGGAGCCGACTGGCCGTGAAGCGTTTAACGCCTGTTGTCGAGCGAAAACTGATGTTAGTACGGCGCAAAAATCGTTCCCTCTCGGGGGCGGCGCAGGCTATATGGGAAGTGGTGCGTATCCAGGCACAGCGATTAACCGAGGCCCGCATACGCGACCCACTGTTTAACGCATCCGACGATTAAATATAGATATCGATCTGATGATCGTCTGTCGGGCTATTCACCCCTTCCACTTTACCCGGCGCTTGCTCCTGTTTCTTTTGCTCCTCTTCAGCCTGCTGGTGCTGCAGCGCGGCGAGCTGCGCCTGTAGCACGGTGATTTGGGTCTGAATGAGCTCCTGCTGCTTTTTCTTTTCATCTGCACTGCCGGAACTGTCCGCCAGCTCTTTTAACTGCTGAGTCAGCTGTTGGATTTTGTCGAGAATACGGCTGATTTGCGCAGCAATATCGTTCCCGCCGGAAGCCCCACTCCCGCCGCCGCTGGTTTGAATGGGTGGGGCTGAAGCCTGGATAGTCGTCATACTTTTTCCTCGCGTTATAAAACAGAGGTATCGGCACTGACGGGATTAGCTTGAGCAAAACTGCCATATCTGGCAGGACATTACATTGATACAAAAACAGTATTGATGGTGCCGGGAAAGTGTATTGGAGGTCACCCGCAGGCTCCGGATATAAGACTAGGGTCATGCGATCCATGCTATCGCGATCTTCATTCTCAAGGAGCCTCTATGACCCTCTCAAATAACCCGTGGTATTGCGCCGATATTATCCGTGCGGCTAAGCCTGACTTCACGCCTCGCGTGGCGTTTATTCTCGGATCTGGCCTTGGCGCGCTCGCCGACCAGATTGATGATGCCGTTTCTCTGAGTTATGAAAAGCTGCCGGGCTTCCCGGTGAGCACCGTCCACGGCCACGCCGGCGAGTTGGTGCTGGGGCATCTTGCCGGGGTGCCTGTTGCCTGTATGAAAGGGCGAGGGCACTTCTATGAGGGGCGCGGGATGACCATCATGACCGATGCGATCCGCACGTTCAAACTGCTGGGATGTGAGTTGCTGTTTAGCACCAATGCGGCAGGCTCATTGCGCCCGGAAGTTCTGCCGGGGAGCCTGGTTGCCCTGAGCGACCATATCAATACCATGCCTGGCACGCCGATGGTGGGGCTGAACGATGAGCGCTTTGGCGACCGTTTTTTCTCCCTGGCCAATGCTTACGACGCGGATTACCGTGCGATGCTGCAAACCGTGGCGGCGAAAGAGGGTTTCCCGCTGCATGAAGGGGTATTTGTCTCTTATCCGGGCCCGAACTTCGAGACGGCGGCAGAGATCCGCATGATGCAAATTATCGGCGGCGATGTGGTCGGCATGTCCGTGGTGCCGGAAGTGATTTCCGCACGCCACTGTGGCCTGAAGGTTGTAGCCGTTTCTGCAATTACCAACCTCGCCGAAGGTCTGGGCGAGGTAAAACTGTCGCATGAGCAGACGCTCGCGGCGGCTGAGCTCTCACGCCAGAATTTCATCAATCTTATCTGCGGCTTTCTCCGCCATATTGCCTGAGTAAAACAATAAAGTGGCCCGTCAGGGCCACACTGCTATAAGGAATGGGCTATGAACATCACGACTCGCTTAAAGATGATGTCCTTTATGCAATATTTTATCTGGGGGAGTTGGCTGGTTACCCTCGGTGCTTACATGATCAACACCCTACACTTTACCGGCTCCGACGTGGGCATGGTCTACAGCTCCAAAGGCCTTGCCGCGATCGTGATGCCTTCGCTGGTGGGAATCATCGCCGACAAATGGCTACGGGCAGACCGCGCCTACGTCATTTGCCACCTCGTCTGTGCCGCCGCACTCTGTTACGCCGCGCAGGTGAATGAGCCCGGCCTGATGTTCTGGGTCATGCTGGTCAATGCGATGGCCTTTATGCCCACCATTGCGCTGTCGAATACGATCTCCTATTCCTGTCTTGAGCAGGCGGGTCTGGCACCGTGGGCTTTATTGCAGCAATGTGGGCCATAAGCCTGATGGGGGCGGAGCTAAGCAACGTGCAGCTTTATATTGCAGCTGGCGCGTCTCTGCTGCTGGCGCTCTATTCTTTGACGTTGCCGGCCATTCCCGTGGCGAAGCAGAAAACGGCCCAGTCTCTGGCCAGCAAGCTGGGCCTTAATGCCTTTGTTCTTTTTAAACAGCCTCGCATGGCGGTGTTCTTTTTGTTCGCGATGCTGCTGGGTGCTGTGCTGCAGATCACCAATACCTTCGGTAGCCCCTTCCTGCATGATTTTGCCCGTAATCCGGCGTATGCAGATAGCTTTATCGTCAGGTACCCGTCCATTTTGCTCTCCGTTTCGCAAATGTCAGAGGTGTTCTTCATTCTGACCATTCCGTACTTCCTCGGACGGTTTGGTATTAAAGCCGTGATGCTGATGAGCATGGTGGCCTGGATGCTCCGGTTTGGTCTGTTTGCCTTTGGCGACCCCTCCGCAACGGGCTTTGTGCTGCTCATGCTTTCCATGATTGTCTATGGCTGTGCATTTGACTTCTTCAATATTTCCGGCTCGGTGTTTGTCGAACAGGAGGTCAGCACCGATATTCGCGCCAGCGCACAGGGGCTGTTTATGACGACGGTTAACGGTATTGGGGCTTATTTCGGATCGGTATTGAGCGGTATGGCAGTTGATTATTTCTCGGTGGATGGGGTGAAAGACTGGCAGACGATCTGGCTGGTGTTTGCAGCCTATGCCCTGGTACTGGCCGTAGTGTTTTATTTCAGCTTTAACTACCACCACGCCAGTAAAAACAGCGAGATGCGCACAGTTGCGCACTAAATTTCCCCTCTCTGCGGTGAAAGGCTTTAAGGTAGGCGCTTAAGTGTTATCGCCAGGATATGTTTTGATGGAACGCGTCTATCGAACCGACCTCAAGCTGCTGCGCTATTTTCTGGCCGTGGCGGAGGAACTGCATTTTGGACGGGCTGCGGCCCGTCTCAATATGTCCCAGCCGCCATTAAGCCTGCACATTAAAGAGCTGGAAAGCCAGCTGGGCACGTTACTGTTTATTCGCCACTCGCGAAGCGTCGCGTTGACGCATGCGGGTAAAGTGCTGATGGAAGAGTCTCGTCGGCTGCTTGCCAGCGCAAATCAGGCTCTGGCGCGCGTCGAACAAATTGGCCGGGGTGAGGCAGGGCGTATTGAGCTGGGTATTGTCGGTACCGCCATGTGGAGTGAGGTGCGCACGGTTATGCGCACTTTTTTGAAAGAACATCCGAATGTTGATGTCGTTTTTCGCGAAAAGTCGCCGGTCATGCAGATGGCGCTGCTTGAGCGTCAGGAGCTGGATATTGGGATCTGGCGAATGGCAACGGAACCCACCGCGGGGTTTACCAGCGTGCGGTTGCGCGAGGCGGCGTATCTTGTGGCGATGCCGGAAGATCACCGGCTGGTTAGGGAACCCTCCGTTGCGCTTGCTGATTTACAGGACGAGTATTTCGTCACGATGCCGTCAGCACATTCTGACTGGGCATTTTTACATCGCGTCTGCCAGCAGGCCGGTTTTTCACCGATGATTGTACGCGAAGCCGTAGAGCCACAAACGGTACTGGCGATGATAAGCATGGGGATGGGGATTACGCTCGCTGCCGACAGTTACGCGCAAATGCAGTGGCCGGGCGTGGTGTTTCGCCCGCTGAAAGAGCGTATTCCGGCAGATTTGTATGTCGTGTATAACGAGAAACAGGTGACGCCGGCGGTGAAGACGTTGATTGAGACGTTGACGGCAGGAAAGTAGACAAACTGCAGATGCGCAGATAGCAAAAAAGCGCCTTTAGGGCGCTTTTTTTACATTGGTGGGTCGTGCAGGATGACTCGCTTCGCTCGCCCTTCGGGCCGTCGCCGTAAACGACTCCGGTGCCTCACTGCGTTCGGCCCGAACCTGCTGCAGGTTCGAATCATCCATATCGCAGAATAGCAAAAAAGCGCCTTTAGGGCGCTTTTTTACATTGGTGGGTCGTGCAGGATTCGAACCTGCGACCAATTGATTAAAAGTCAAC
>OKOB01000290.1_pt1 | contig 13025 bp, 9 predicted proteins | sample 1613511 | NCBI WGS metagenome assembly OKOB01 (sample SAMN04436861, study PRJEB24849) | human gut metagenome | biome: human gut; feature: NICU; material: stool | host: Homo sapiens | place: USA: Saint Louis, MO | collected 2011-09-08 | reverse complement strand
ACTGGTATAAGTATGTGGGGCTGAAAGGGGCGATTGTCGGTATGCGGGGCTACGGTGAGTCCGCCCCTGCCGACAAGCTGTTCCCGTACTTCGGCTTTACCGTTGAGAACGTGGTGGAGAAGGCGTTGAGCGTGCTTTAGTGCGGTCTTCGTTGCCGGGTGGCGACTACGCCTTACCCGGCCTACAACACCATCAAATCGTAAGCCGGACTACCGCGTGATCCACAGCGTAGGCCAGGCGTCCGGCCCGTTCCAGTTATCGCAGCTTGGCTCTTCCGCATACCGCACCAGGCGGAAGCGCTGGCCGTCAAAACGCCAGCGCGTCTGGATCCCACAATCACCGATCCCACGCCCCAGTGCGAGCGTCGTCAGCTCGCGTGTTTTTTCATCGAAGCTGGCGTTCATCAGTTCCATATCGCTACTCTGACTGGACGGGGTAAACGGCAGACGCAGCCTGACGCTGAGCGCGGTGAACGGTTTTTTACGCGATACCAGCCACGCCAGATCGACCGTATTGTAAGCCCCCGCCTCGCAGCTGACGATCAGCAACGCTTTATCATCCGTTAATGCGGTGACGCGCACTTCGCGGCGGTTAGGATCCAGCGAGCACTGGCTGTTGTTCATCCGCCAGGTGCCGTAATCCAGCAGATCGTTCAGTTCAGCGTGGGAGAGTGGCGTTGGCGTGGGGTTCACCACGGCCACCTTTTTTAATGCCGGAGCTGGAGGCACGCTCAGCGGCGGGCTATCCCCTTTTTTAATCCATGCTGTTTCGCTGCCCACGCGCTTTTGCTGAGCGTCGATAAACAGCAGCGCCGCTTTCAGTCCGACCAGAGAGATCGTCTGCTTCCCTCCGCGCAGGGTCAGCCTCTGTCCTTCCTGAATCGTTTTCAGAAACGTGGTGAGGGTACCCGTATCGTCAGTCTTGAGATGCCAGGGCGTTAACTGCCAGTGCTGGGCATTGAGTTTTAAGGGAACGTCGTCGAGCAGCAGTCGGGAGGCGATGTCAGGCTCTTTTACCGGAGGAGCCGAAAGCCCGCCGAGATCGATACGCAGGCTGGCGTCCGTTTTTGCCCCAGCGCTACGGCTCAGCGTCATCACCAGCCCGCGGTGTTCACCGGTATTTCGGGCAACGCAAAAATTCTGGTTATTGCAGGTGACCTGCCAGTCAGAGAAAGACTGCTGCGCAGGTGCAGCCCACACCAGAGGTGCGGGTAGCACGCAAAAAAAGAAGAGAAGCAAAACGCAGTAGCGCATGAATGGCACAGCCCCGGAAACGAAAAGGTCAATCTGGGGCGTATCTTCGTGCCCTGGACGGGCGGGCTCAATCGGATTTATCGGATAGATTTATCTGAAATATAACTTATCACCGGACCTGCGCGGCGTTCATCACGCCGCTGGTTTGCAGATACTGCAGCAGGATCACCGCTTTACCGTCGCGTATCTCGCCGCTTTTCACCATTTCCAGCGCCTGAATGAAGGGCATTTCAAGCACTTCAATATCTTCATCCTCGACCCCGCCGCCGCGGTGAGTACGCTGAGCGTCGGTGTATTCCGCAACGAAGAAGTGGACCAGCTCGGTCACCCCGCCTGGAGACATGAAAAGCTCAAAGACTTTTTGTACCGCACCCACCTCAAAACCCGTTTCTTCTATGGCTTCTTTGCGAATACAGACTTCCGGCTCATCGTCATCAAGCAGACCGGCGCAAGTTTCAATCAGACGCCCGTCCGCGTTGCCATTGACCCATGTCGCCACCCGAAACTGACGAATCAATACCACGCTTTGCTTTTCGCGGTTATACAGCAGAATGGTAGCGCCATTGCCCCGGTCGTAGACTTCGCGTTTATGGCGAATAACGTCCCCGTTCTTACGGGTTAAATCGTAAGTGATGTTACGCAGGACAAAGTAATTTTCAGAAAGGATTTTGTCTTTGATAACGGTAATGTTCAGGGACATACGGGCTCCACGGCAAAATGAGTCTGTTTATACTACGCCGTGACGCTCGCTTTGTCGCCCGCGGGTTCAGACGGCGCGTTTCTCGCTGGATGATGTTTCCAGCTGCGCCAGGCGCAATAACCTTACTGTACGTATGAATAAAGTGTTTACTCATCACGGCGTTATCAGGCAATGTACACCTGCCCGAAACGTCTGATTATTTCTCCCAGAGAGCCGTTCTGTGACCGTTAAGCGACCCGTTTCCGGAAGCCTTGCCTGGGCTTTCTTTTCGATAATTGTTCTCTCCGTGCTGACCAGCAGCGTCGCGCTACTGACGCTTGCCAGCAGCCAGCGCGACGCTGAAGCCATCAACGTTGCGGGTTCACTGCGCATGCAGAGCTATCGTCTCGGTTACGAGATGCAGCGTAACAGCCCTTCCCTTATGGCGCATCGTGAGAACTGGCGGCAGACATTAAGCGCACCTTCCCTGCAAAATCTGAACCGCTGGTACGTTCCGGGCAATGTCAAAACGCGCTACCAGCAACTGCAGTTTGCCTGGCTGGAAATGGATAAGCACATCGCCCGCGGTGACAGCGCATGGTATGCCGCACATATTGAGGATTTTGTCGGCCGCATTGATGCCTTTGTGCTCGCCCTCCAGCATTACAGTGAACATAAAATCCAGACAGTGACCCTCCTCTCTCTGGCTGGCGCCCTCGGGATCCTGATGCTGACGCTGTTTACCCTGCGGCGTATCCGCCGCCAGGTCGTATTACCGCTGAATAATCTGGTGGCGGCCAGCGAGCGGATTGAGCGAGGAGAATTTACGACGCCTGCGCCGGATACCGCCCTACCCAACGAGCTGGGCCAACTTTCCCGCGCTTTCAACCATATGTCGGGGGAGCTACACACCCTTTATCGGTCGCTTGAAGCTTCCGTGGCGGAAAAGACACGACATTTGCACGAAGCCCACCAGCAGCTCGACATGCTGTTTAAATGCTCCCAGGCGTTGAATACGGGGCAGATAGACAGCCATTGTTTTCGGCACATATTGCAGATTGTCCATGAATACACTCAGATGAATTACCTGGAACTCCGCACCAGTGACGACTGGCGACTGTGTGAAGGGACCGCGTCGGGCAGCATCCCGATGCAAAATCTGCCGGTACTGATGCAGGACACCCTTTACGGTGAGCTGCGCTGGCAAAGCGAGACGGACAGCGTTCCCCTCCCGCTGATGAGAAGCGTGGCGACCATGCTCGGGCGCGGGCTGTACTTTAACCAGGCGCAAAAGCATTACCAGCAGCTGCTGCTGATGGAAGAACGCGCCACCATCGCCCGGGAACTGCACGATTCGCTGGCGCAGGTGCTGTCTTATCTGCGGATCCAGCTTGCCCTGCTTAAACGCGCGGTGCCAGCGGATAATGCTCCCGCGCAAACTATCATCACCGACTTCTCTCGCGAGCTGAACAACGCCTGGCAGCAGTTGCGCGAGCTGCTGACGACCTTCCGCCTGACGTTAAATCATGCGAATTTACCCGCGGCGCTGCAGGAGTCTCTCGATGCCCTGCAGAGCCAGACGCAGGCCAGGCTGCACCTCGACTGTCGTCTCTCCTCCCTGGCGCTTGACGCCCAGAAACAGGTGCATTTGTTGCAGATCGTCCGGGAAGCCGTTCTGAATGCGATTAAGCACGCCCAGGCCAGCGAAATTACCGTTAGCTGCTTAACGGCGGTGGATGGCACGCACAGCGTCAGCATTCGCGACAACGGCATCGGGATTGGCGAGGCAAGCGAACCGCCCGGACACTACGGACTGAACATTATGCGTGAGCGCGCACAACGACTCGGAGGCATGCTGCACTTTTCGCAACCGCAAAACGGCGGCACGCTGGTCTGCGTGACGTTCCCGGTACCTGCGCCGTTAACGGGTAAATAACGGTAAAGAGGCAAGCGCAGGGAAAAGCGCATGATAATTTACACTATCTCCTTTATTTCTCCACGTTTGACCTGGGCCTTACCGCTAAAGTTAGGCGGGCAATAAACAATAATGACGTGCAGCAAAACGAGGTCACTTTTACATGGCGAATTTTTTCATCGATCGCCCCATTTTTGCCTGGGTGCTTGCCATCCTGTTGTGTCTGACAGGTGTCCTGGCGATTACTTCTCTTCCTGTTGAGCAATATCCCGATCTGGCACCGCCTAATGTGCGTGTCACCGCAAACTACCCCGGCGCTTCCGCACAAACGCTGGAAAACACCGTGACGCAGGTTATCGAGCAGAACATGACGGGTCTGGATAACCTGATGTACATGTCCTCGCAAAGCAGCGCCACGGGACAAGCAACGGTTACCCTGAGCTTTAAGGCGGGCACCGACCCGGACGAAGCGGTGCAGCAGGTACAAAACCAGCTTCAGTCGGCCATGCGTAAGCTGCCCCAGGCGGTGCAGAACCAGGGCGTTACCGTACGTAAAACCGGTGATACCAACATTTTGACCATCGCGTTTGTCTCCACCGATGGCTCAATGGATAAACAGGACATTGCGGACTACGTCGCCAGTAATATTCAGGACCCGCTCAGCCGTATTAACGGCGTGGGGGATGTCGACGCCTACGGCTCACAATACTCCATGCGTATCTGGCTCGATCCCAACAAGCTGAACAGCTATCAGATGACGGCCACCGACGTGACGGATGCCATCAAAGCCCAGAACGCACAAATTGCCGTGGGGCAACTGGGAGGAACGCCTTCCGTTGATAAACAAGCCCTGAACGCCACCATTAATTCGCAATCCCTGCTTCAGACACCGGACCAGTTCCGCAACATTACCCTGCGCGTGAATCAGGATGGCTCAGAAGTGCGTCTGAGCGATGTGGCGACGGTGGAAATGGGTGCTGAGAAATACGACTACCTGAGCCGATTTAACGGCAACCCGGCCTCTGGCCTTGGGATTAAGCTGGCCTCCGGCGCAAATGAAATGGCGACGGCGAAACTGGTGCTGGACCGTCTGGATGAGCTGTCGCAGTATTTCCCGCACGGGCTGGAGTATAAAGTCGCCTATGAAACCACTTCCTTCGTAAAAGCCTCGATTGAGGATGTGGTAAAGACCCTGCTGGAAGCGATTGCCCTGGTGTTCCTGGTCATGTATCTGTTCCTGCAAAACTTCCGCGCCACGCTGATCCCCACTATTGCCGTCCCCGTGGTGCTGCTGGGTACCTTTTCGGTGCTTTACGCGTTCGGGTACAGCATTAACACCCTGACGATGTTTGCCATGGTGCTGGCAATTGGCCTGCTGGTGGATGATGCCATTGTGGTGGTCGAAAACGTCGAGCGCATCATGAGCGAAGAAGGTCTTTCCCCGCGCCAGGCCACGCGAAAATCCATGGGTCAAATTCAGGGGGCGTTAGTCGGCATTGCGATGGTGTTGTCGGCGGTCTTTATCCCGATGGCCTTCTTCGGCGGCACGACCGGCGCGATTTACCGCCAGTTCTCGATAACCATCGTCTCAGCAATGGTACTCTCCGTTCTGGTGGCCCTGATCCTCACCCCTGCGCTTTGCGCCACCCTCCTCAAGCCGCTGCACAAAGGGGAACATCACGGTCAGAAAGGGTTCTTCGGCTGGTTTAACCGGATGTTCAACCGCAATGCCGCCCGGTATGAATCTGCGGTCGGTAAAGTGCTGCACCGCAGCCTGCGCTGGATGATGATTTACGTTGTACTGCTGGGCGGCATGGTGTGGCTGTTTCTGCATTTGCCCACCTCGTTCCTGCCGATGGAAGACCGGGGGATGTTCATCACCTCGGTGCAGCTCCCGAGCGGCTCAACGCAGCAGCAGACGCTGAAAGTGGTCCAGAACGTAGAGCAGTACTTCTTCACCCACGAGAAAGATAACGTTGTGTCGGTCTTCTCGACCGTTGGCTCCGGCCCGGGCGGGAACGGGCAGAACGTCGCCCGTATGTTTGTCCGTCTGAAAGACTGGAATGAACGGGACACCCAAACGGGAACCTCATTTGCCATCATTGAACGTGCCACTAAAGCCTTTTCCCGTATTAAAGAGGCGCGCGTCTTTGCGAGCAGTCCGCCAGCGATCAGCGGCCTGGGGAGTTCTGCCGGGTTTGATATGGAGCTGCAGGATCACGCCGGCGCGGGCCACGATGCGCTGATGGCCGCACGCGACAAATTGTTAGCGCTGGCAGGTAATGATTCTGGCCTGACCCGCGTGCGCCACAACGGCCTGGACGACAGCCCGCAGCTTCAGGTGGATATCGACCAGCGTAAGGCGCAGGCGCTGGGCGTCTCCATCGACGATATCAACGACACCCTGCAAACGGCGTGGGGCTCGAGCTATGTGAACGACTTTATGGATCGCGGTCGCGTGAAAAAAGTGTATGTTCAGTCCGCCGCGCCGTACCGCATGCTGCCGGATGATATTAACCGCTGGTTTGTACGCAATAACAGCGGCGGGATGGTTCCCTTCTCGGCGTTTGCCACCTCGCGCTGGGAGAGCGGTTCGCCGCGTCTGGAGCGCTATAACGGTTACTCTGCGGTGGAAATCGTCGGGGAAGCCGCGCCGGGCGTAAGTACCGGCACGGCCATGGACACCATGGAAAAACTGGTGCAACAGCTGCCCGCCGGTTTTGGTCTGGAATGGACGGCCATGTCTTACCAGGAACGTCTCTCCGGCGCGCAGGCCCCCGCGCTTTATGCCCTTTCTCTACTGGTGGTGTTCCTCTGCCTTGCCGCGCTGTATGAGAGCTGGTCGGTTCCGTTCTCGGTCATGCTGGTGGTGCCGCTTGGAGTTATCGGTGCGCTGCTGGCAACCTGGATGCGCGGCCTGGAAAACGATGTTTACTTCCAGGTCGGGCTGCTGACGGTGATCGGCTTGTCGGCGAAAAACGCCATTCTGATCGTTGAGTTTGCCAACGAGATGAATGCCAAAGGCCACGAGCTGATGGCCGCCACGCTACATGCCTGCCGTCAGCGACTGCGCCCGATCCTGATGACCTCGCTGGCCTTTATTTTTGGCGTATTGCCAATGGCAACCAGCACGGGTGCAGGTTCCAGCAGCCAGCACGCGGTCGGTACCGGGGTAATGGGGGGCATGATTTCGGCCACCATCCTGGCCATTTATTTCGTGCCGCTGTTCTTTGTGCTGGTGCGTCGTCGCTTCCCGCTCAGAGAGCGGCAGGAATAACATTCAGCCATAAAAAAGGCGGCTTTATCAGCCGCCTTTTTATTGTGTGATTAATTCACACTATGATTATTTTACTTATTTAAGTGCTCTTGCAATTCTTACTGAATGTCATTTACGAAGCATGCCTTCGATAAAATCTTTCCAGTTCCCCAGTTCACGTTCAATCATAACAACCTCTCTTATTATTATGCGCATTCTACGAAAACGTATCATCATTGTGAAGACTATTTAACCAATTGCTGTGATTGTACCCCGCCACCGTTGGGGATTTATGATAAATATGAATGGAGAATCTTAAATTTTGTGTGACGGCCAGCAATATTTTGAAATAACCCTACGAACGGGTGAGCTTTATTTTACCCGCTGAGTTTGTTAGCAATTTATACCCGGTGGACATCTATGCTTAAATGATGAAAGAATATTCAGCGTACAGATGTGCGTTGAATTAAGCAGACGTGTAAATCCAGAGTATTCCTGAATGTGTTATATTCTGCTTAAGGATATATCTTCGAATTTATTGAACATTTAATGGTCATAAGGACAAAAGGATTCACCATGGTTGTGATGTACGGCATTAAAAATTGCGACACCATCAAAAAAGCCCGCCGCTGGCTGGAAGCGAACCACATCGAGTACCGCTTCCACGATTACCGTGCCGATGGGCTTGATGCAGATTTTCTGCATAACGCCATCAATGAACTAGGCTGGGAGGCACTACTTAACACTCGCGGTACCACCTGGCGTAAACTGGACGAATCCCTGCGCGCCAGCATCGTTGATGCCGACAGCGCGGCAAAACTGATGCGTGAAATGCCGGCAATTATCAAACGCCCATTGCTCTGCAAGCCAGGTCAGCCTATGCTGCTGGGTTTCAGTGAAACCCTTTATTCTGACTTTTTCGTTGAGGTGTAGTGTATGTCATGCCCGGTCATTGAGCTGACTCAACAGCTTATTCGCCGTCCTTCCCTTAGCCCGGACGACGCAGGTTGTCAGGCATTAATGATTGAGCGCCTGCGTGCCATCGGTTTTACCGTTGAACGCATGGATTTTGGCGATACTCAGAACTTCTGGGCGTGGCGCGGCCAGGGTGAAACGCTGGCGTTTGCCGGGCATACTGACGTCGTTCCCGCAGGTGACGCAGATCGCTGGATTAACCCGCCGTTTGAACCGACCATCCGCGATGGCATGCTCTTTGGCCGCGGCGCGGCAGACATGAAAGGCTCGCTGGCGGCGATGGTGGTCGCGGCTGAACGCTTTGTGGCTCAGCATCCGAACCACAAAAACCGTCTCGCGTTTTTGGTCACCTCCGACGAAGAAGCCAGTGCCCATAACGGTACCGTGAAGGTGGTTGAAGCGCTGATGGCGCGCAACGAGCGTCTCGACTACTGTCTGGTCGGCGAGCCGTCCAGTACCGAAGTGGTGGGCGATGTCGTGAAAAACGGTCGCCGTGGCTCACTGACCTGTAACCTGACCATTCACGGCGTTCAGGGACACGTTGCTTATCCACATCTGGCCGATAACCCCGTTCATCGCGCTGCGCCAATGCTGAGCGAACTGGTGGCGATTGAGTGGGATAAAGGTAACGAGTTCTTCCCCCCGACCAGCATGCAGATTGCTAACGTCAAGGCCGGGACCGGCAGCAACAACGTAATCCCGGGGGACTTCTTCGTCCAGTTCAACTTCCGCTTCAGTACCGAACTGACCGATGAGATGATCAAAGCGCGCGTTGTCGCGCTGCTGGAAAAATATCACCTGCGCTACACCGTGGACTGGTGGCTTTCCGGCCAGCCGTTCCTGACGCAGCGCGGCAAACTGGTTGATGCGGTAGTGAACGCCATCGAGCACTATAATGAAATTAAGCCACAACTGCTGACGACGGGTGGCACTTCAGACGGACGCTTTATTGCCCGTATGGGAGCTCAGGTTGTCGAACTGGGGCCGGTAAACGCAACCATTCATAAAATAAATGAGTGTGTTAATGCGGCAGATTTGCAACTGCTGGCTCGTATGTATCAACGTATTATGGAGCAACTCGTCGCCTGACGAATGCTCTGAGAGGAATAGCGAATGGATTGGCTTTCAAAGTACTGGTGGATTCTGGTGCTGGTGTTTCTGGTCGGCGTACTGCTCAACGTGATTAAAGACCTTAAGCGCGTTGACCACAAAAAGTTTCTTGCGAACAAGCCGGATCTCCCGCCACACCGCGATTTTAACGACAAGTGGGACGATGACGACGACTGGCCGAAGAAAGACCAGAAGAAGTAATTGTTAATCTCACCCCTCCCCCTAACCCTCGCCCTCGCCCCTGTGGGGAGAGGGGCTGGGATGAGGGGGAAAGTGCCTACATAAACTCAACAATATTATCGTCATTCGGCTTGCCGCCGCTGAGCGCTTCATCAAAGTAGTGCTTCGGTACGGTATAACGCAGATGATCGAGCGCGAATTGCATGCTGCGGTCGTCAATCGCATGGCCCAGATCGTCAACGATATCCAGCGTCACATCCCCACCTTCACGAATCAATGCTTCCTGAGCGGCAACCGCATGTGAAAGCTCAATGACCCGGTCTTCACCACCGTGGATCAGATGGATCGTGGTCTGCGTGGTCGCACTCGTCGGCAGCGTCGCAAAGCGGCCGTTAAACGCGATCACCCGTGAAACCAGACCCGGCTGCGCTTTCACACTTTCCAGGGACATGATAGATCCCTGCGAGAAGCCAATCAGCGCGGTCGCGTCAGCACCCACGCCGCTCTGCTGCTGCCAGTAGCGTACGATGTCGATAAACGTGGGCATGATGGCATCAATGCGCGCCTGACGGTTCTCCTCCGTCACGCCCTGAACCGGGAACCACTGTCGTCCGTTCGGACCACACGGTTCTACGCCGCCGATGCTGACAATCAATGCTTCAGGGAAAACAGGCGCAAACCAGCTACCAATCTGCCCCATATTGACGGCATTATCGCCAACACCATGAAACAGAAGCAGTAACTGTTTAGCCGGTTTGTCAGGGCTTTGAACAACAAAATGGTCGTGTTTCATGGCGGTCTCCTTAATTGATGAGCAGGATTTTACGCCTCTGCGGGGTAATGACCATGCCACTTTACTGAAGAAGTCATTGAAAAAATTGCCATTGCAAAATGTCTGCTTTCAACTGCTGGCAGCGCGAATAATCAAGGTTCTCAAGCGCTTGCGCGGTTTCTTCGCGAAGCTTTGCCAGTAACGCTTTTCGCCCGACCGCTTCGCTTCTCCCCTCGATTTTCCCGCGCAGCGCCGGAAGCAACATATCTGTGGCTAACAGCAACCGCGTCAGCGCGGCTACCGAGGTTGAAAACGCCCGGTGCGCAAAAGCAAACCCCGCCAGCTCCAGCCAGTCGTCACTATTAAGGGTAGCTTCCCAGGCATCAGTCACCGGGATCTTTTCGCCATTCCAGGCCGACAGGACGCGCATATCGCGGCATAAACGCCGATGTGCCTGCGTACACAGTTGATGCCCGGCTTCGCTCTGCGGCAGCAGCGCCATCGCCGTGTAACACCCGCTGCTGGCTTCCCGATGGCTGCCCATTCGCACCAGCACAAACCCGCACCGCTGCCAGAAACGCCACAGCTCGTCGGTATAACCAAAACTCACGGAGAGATAATCTTCACCGCTGGCGTTCAGGATCAGCCGCTGACCAATGCCTTCCCGCTGACGACGGGGATGAACCGCAATGCGGCTAATCCGTCGGCCTTTCAGCGTCGCCGCAAGAGGCGTTCCGCCGTGCGCCGCCAGCGACTGCGCCACAAGGTTCCCGCGTGGACGACGAGAGCCAGCCCACACCGCCCGGCTGAGTTCGGGGGACAATCCGCCCTCGTCCACCAGCCAGAGCGCGCCCGCAATATCAGACCCCGCAACCGCAAAGTGCTGGCCGGGGGCGTCCATCATCCGGCGTAAATCGAGCGGTGAGGTCCGGTAGTGGGCAGCACAGAGCAGTTCATAAACGCTTGCCACTCGTGCCGGGTCGCTCTCCCACTCTTGTGGCTCCAGAGACCTTACAGACACCTCACCTTCCGGTTTGTGGTCGATAAGCGCATCGTCAAACAGCAGCGTATTCGCCACGATCCGTTCAAGCGGACATCCGGCCGCCCAGCGAATGGGGGTGGATAAGGTATAACGCTGCAGCCCACTGAACCGGGCGCAGAACTTCAGCAGAAATCCCCTGCCCGTCCCTTCGTAACCCTGAACCGTAGTGGTCAGTAATACGCGGGGAAAGCGTGTCACCAGCTTCTCCAGCAGCGGGCCTGGGATGGCTGCCGCTTCATCGACAATCAGCCAGTCGGCCTGCAGTGTGGAGTCCAGCAGTGCATCGGGTGCCATAAAGTGAAAACGCTCGCCCGCGAAACGCGCGATGACATCTGCTGCGCCTTTCGCCGGGGCCGTCACCACCGCACTCCCCTGGATGCTGCCCAGCAGCATCCCCGCCAGCGCCGTCACGGCAGCGATGCCCGCAGGCATGACCAAAAGCGCGTCGAGGATCGCCGCCTGCTCACGCTGCGGCTCACCGCTGGCGGGCTGCCAGGCGGGTAAATCTGGCGCAGCGGGAAGCGTCAGGGGATGATGCTGTTGCCAGACGATCGCATCCGTATCGGCGGCAAGCTTCCGGCAAAAATGGTGAACAAAGTGCGGGGTAGCGATCGGCTCTGCGCTGTCACACCAGCGCACAGAATCGCTGTCTGGCCTGTCGGCCCAGCCAGAGAACGGTGGTACTCGCAGTACGAGGAGGCTCCCGGCGCGCAACGTTCCGCTGAGTGCGGCGAAGGCGGAGACGTCAAACCCGGCATGCGCGTCAAACACAGCATGCAGGTATTCGCGTCCCAACAGTCCGCTGATGGCTTTAGACGGGTTTTCATTCAGCCACAGCCAGTCTCCCGGTAAAGCATCACGCAGGGCGGTGGCCTGGCTCAGAGTCCACGGCTCATCGCCCGTGAGCACCACCAGACGGCGGTGCCCGGTTCGCTCAAGCTCGCGTATCAGATGTGCAAACGACACCATCACATGGCTTTGCCGAAGGTATTACACTGGGCAGGATCACCGCTGTCAAAACCGCGTTTAAACCAGCTGTAACGCTGTTGCGACGTACCGTGAGTGAAGCTGTCCGGCACGACGCGTCCCTGGCTTTGCTGCTGAAGACGGTCATCGCCGATGGCCTGCGCCGCGTTTAATGCCTCTTCAAGATCGCCGGATTCCAGTACGCCCTGCTGCTGCATGCTGTGCCCCCAGACGCCTGCGAAGCAGTCCGCCTGCAGTTCCATCTTGACGGAAAGACGATTCACTTCAGCCTGAGACGCATTTTGCTGTAGCTGACGCACTTTTGGCTCAATGCCCAGCAGCTTCTGCACATGGTGCCCGACTTCATGCGCGATCACGTAGCCCTGGGCAAAATCACCGTCAGCGCCAAGCTTGCGTTTCATGTCATCGTAAAAAGAGAGATCGATATAGACGGTGCCATCTGCCGGGCAGTAGAACGGCCCCATCACAGATTGACCGGTACCACATCCGGTACGGGTTGCGCCCCGGTACATCACCAGTTTCGGCTGCTGATAGGTGCGCCCCATCTTCTCGAACTGCTGACCCCATGTATCTTCAGTGGTCGCGAGAATAACGGAGGTAAATTTGGCCGCTTCATCTTCGTTCGGGCTGATGGAGCGCGGAGACTGTGGTTGCTGTTGCAGCGGCTGACCGGTCATCAAACCGGTGAGGTCGACCCCGTAATAGCCAGCGACCAGCACCACAATCAGCAGGATGATACCGCCCTTGCCGCTGGGTAGCCGAAAGCCGGGTCCCCCCATTGAAGGACCGCCGCCGCCATCACTGCGCCTGTCTTCTACATTGTCACTTTCACGACGCCCTTGCCAGCGCATAACCA
>OKOB01000278.1_pt1 | contig 13461 bp, 10 predicted proteins | sample 1613511 | NCBI WGS metagenome assembly OKOB01 (sample SAMN04436861, study PRJEB24849) | human gut metagenome | biome: human gut; feature: NICU; material: stool | host: Homo sapiens | place: USA: Saint Louis, MO | collected 2011-09-08 | reverse complement strand
CACCTTGTGGTAGCCGGTAATCAGGCGAATGACGCGCGCTTTGTGCGACAGCGGCGGCGTGAAGTCCGGGCTGCTTGGACCATACAGCGCGACCAGCGGGCGGTCCAGCGCGGCAGCGACGTGCATCAGGCCGGAATCATTGGTCACCACGGCTTTACAGGCGGCGATCAGAATAACAGCTTGTTCGAGCTGCGTTTCCCCGGCCAGGTTTCGGCACCAGGCCTGCTGCTCTGTGCTGAGCGTGGCGAGAATTTCATTGCCTGCTTCGTGGTCTTTTGCCGAGCCAAACAGCACAATCTGATAGCCTTCGTCGATCAGCTGTTTTGCCAGCTCCGCATAGTGATAGTGCGGCCAGCGTTTTGCCGGACCGAACTCCGCACCAGGGCAGAAGCCAATCATCGGGCGTTCAGACGAAAGACCAAACGCGTTGCAGGTCTGGGATTTCTCGCCGTCATTAACCTGAAGCTGCGGCCAGAGCAGCGGCTGCGGCAGATCTTTCGCACTGCGCATCACGCCTTTGTCGTAGGCCAGCGCCACGTAGCGCTCCACCATTAGCGGCCAGGCCTCTTTGTCCAGCACCCGCGCGTCGTTCAGCAGGCCGTAGCGCATTTCACCGCGCCAGCCGGTACGGTGCGGAATACCCGCAAAGAAGGGCACTAAGGCAGATTTGAAAGAGTTCGGCAGGACATACGCGCGATCGTAGCGCTTCTCGCGCAGGCTATGGCCGAGCTTGCGGCGTTCGCCGATTTCCAGCGCACCGTGGCCGAGCGGCATCGGGATCGCCTCGTTCACTTCCGGCATACGCGATAACAGCGGACGGCACCACGCGGGTGCCATCACGTCGATTATCGCCTGGGGATAGCGCGCCTTGAGCGTGCGATAGAGACTTTGCGACATCATCATGTCGCCCACCCATGACGGGCCGATCACCAGAATTCTCATACTTACGCGTCGCGGTTCAGCCAGGCCATATATTCCGTTACGCCTTCGGCAACGGTCTTGAACGGCTTGTCGTAGCCAGCTTTACGCAGGTTAGTCAGGTCTGCCTGGGTGAACGCCTGGTAGCGGCCTTTCAGCTTATCCGGGAACGGAATGTACTCAATGCTGCCTTTTTTGTGGTACGCCAGCGTCGCGTCTGCCACTGCCTGGAAGGATTCCGCGCGGCCAGTCCCCAGGTTGAAGATGCCGGACACACCGTTTTCCCAGAACCACAGGTTGACTGCAGCCACATCGCCCACGTAGACGAAGTCGCGCTTAAAGCCGTCGCTGCCTTCGAACAGTTTCGGGCTTTCGCCATTATTCAGCTGGGTATTCAGGTGGAATGCCACGCTCGCCATGCTGCCTTTGTGCCCTTCGCGCGGCCCGTAGACGTTGAAGTAACGGAAGCCGACAATCTGGGAGTTCGCTTCTGGCAGAATCTGACGCACGTATTCGTCGAACAGGAATTTGGAGTAACCGTAGACGTTCAGCGGTTGCTCGTATTCGCGGGATTCGATGAAGTCTGAGGTACGCCCGCCGTAGGTGGCAGCAGAAGAGGCGTACAGGAACGGAATTTCACGCTCCAGGCAGTAGTGAAGGATCTCTTTGGAGTACTGATAGTTGTTGTCCATCATGTACTTGCCGTCCCACTCGGTGGTGGATGAGCACGCACCTTCGTGGAAAATGGCTTCAATCTCGCCAAACTCTTCACCTGCCATAATCTGGATAAGGAAGTCTTCTTTATCCATGTAGTCAGCGATGTTCAGATCCACCAGGTTAACGAACTTGGTGCCATCTTTCAGGTTGTCCACCACCAGGATGTCGGTGATGCCTTTGTCATTGAGAGCCTTAACAATATTGCTGCCGATAAAGCCTGCGCCGCCGGTAACGATGATCATAACGGTAACCTTTGAAGTGTGGAGTCCGGGGACAATCCCGAACGCTAATGTTTCTATCATATCATCACAATGCCCTGTCTTCAGCCATTCACCGATATGCGGTAGGGGTACACGTGATTTATGCTGCAAAAACGACAAGAGATACTGCGTCATCTCGTCATGAACTATAGGTTTGGGTAATATGTCCCGAAATTTGCCGAGTCTGGAGAATTGCAATGCGTGGTGATTTTTACAAACAGTTAAACAGCGACCTCGACACCGCACGTGCGGAAGGGTTGTTCAAGGAAGAGCGTATTATCACGTCTGCTCAGCAGGCGGACATCACCGTTGCCGACGGCAGCCATGTGATCAACTTTTGTGCGAACAACTACTTAGGTCTTGCGAATCACCCTGAGCTGATTGCCGCAGCGAAAAACGGCATGGATACTCACGGTTTCGGTATGGCCTCCGTACGCTTTATTTGCGGTACCCAGGATAGCCACAAGCAGCTTGAGCAAAAGCTGGCGAGCTTCCTTGGAATGGAAGACGCGATTCTCTACTCCTCCTGCTTCGACGCCAACGGCGGTCTGTTTGAGACCCTGCTTGGCGCAGAAGATGCGATTATCTCCGACGCCCTGAACCATGCCTCCATCATCGACGGCGTACGCCTGTGTAAAGCGAAGCGTTTCCGCTACGCCAACAACGACATGGTTGAACTGGAAGCGCGCCTGAAAGAGGCCCGTGAAGCGGGTGCTCGCCACGTGCTGATCGCCACCGACGGCGTGTTCTCCATGGACGGTGTGATCGCTAACCTGAAAGGTGTCTGTGACCTGGCGGATAAATACGACGCGCTGGTCATGGTCGATGACTCTCACGCGGTCGGTTTTGTGGGCGAAAATGGCCGCGGTTCCCACGAATATTGTGACGTGATGGGCCGCGTGGATATCATCACCGGTACGTTGGGCAAAGCGCTCGGCGGCGCGTCCGGTGGTTATACCGCTGCGCGTAAAGAGGTGGTTGAATGGCTGCGTCAGCGCTCCCGCCCGTATCTGTTCTCCAACTCCCTGGCGCCGGCCATTGTTGCCGCCTCCATCAAGGTACTGGAGATGGTGGAGTCCGGCGCGGGGCTGCGCGATCGCCTGTGGTCGAACGCCCGTCTGTTCCGTGAAAAAATGAGCGCCGCAGGTTTCACCCTGGCCGGTGCCGATCACGCCATCATCCCGGTGATGCTGGGTGATGCGGTCGTGGCGCAGCAATTTGCTCGTGAACTGCAGAAAGAAGGGATTTATGTCACCGGGTTCTTCTTCCCGGTGGTACCAAAAGGCCAGGCGCGTATCCGCACCCAGATGTCTGCGGCGCATTCGCCTGAACAAATTGAACGTGCGGTGGAAGCTTTTACCCGCATCGGCAAACAGCTGGGCGTAATTGCCTGAGGACGTGTGATGAAAGCGTTATCCAAACTGAAAGCGGAAGAAGGGATTTGGATGACCGACGTACCGGAGCCGGAAGTCGGTCATAACGATCTGCTGATCAAAATTCGTAAAACCGCCATCTGCGGTACTGACGTTCACATCTACAACTGGGACCAGTGGTCACAGAAAACCATTCCGGTCCCGATGGTTGTCGGCCACGAATATGTGGGTGAAGTGGTTGGCATTGGTCAGGAAGTCAAAGGCTTCCAGATTGGCGACCGCGTCTCCGGTGAAGGCCATATTACCTGCGGCCACTGCCGCAACTGCCGCGGCGGGCGTACGCACCTGTGCCGTAATACCATTGGCGTGGGCGTAAACCGCCCGGGCTGCTTCGCGGAATACCTGGTGATCCCGGCGTTTAACGCGTTCAAAATCCCGGACAATATCTCTGACGATCTGGCCTCCATCTTTGACCCGTTCGGTAACGCGGTACACACGGCACTCTCCTTCGACCTGGTGGGTGAGGATGTGCTGGTGTCTGGCGCGGGCCCCATTGGCATTATGGCGGCAGCCGTGGCGAAGCATGTGGGCGCGCGTAACGTGGTGATCACCGACGTGAACGAATACCGTCTGTCGCTGGCGCGTAAAATGGGCGTCACCCGCGCGGTGGATGTTTCCAAAGAGAGTCTGACCGACGTGATGGAAGAGCTGGGCATGACCGAAGGCTTTGACGTAGGCCTGGAGATGTCCGGTGCGCCACCGGCGTTCCGCACCATGCTCGACACCATGAACCACGGTGGCCGTATCGCGATGCTGGGTATTCCGCCATCAGATATGTCTATCGACTGGAACAAGGTCATCTTCAAGGGGCTGTTCATCAAAGGCATTTATGGCCGTGAAATGTTCGAAACCTGGTACAAGATGGCGGCATTAATTCAGTCAGGTCTGGATCTGTCCCCGATTATTACTCACCGCTTCTCAGTTGATGAGTTCCAGAAAGGCTTTGACGCGATGCGTTCAGGCCAGTCTGGGAAAGTGATCCTGAGCTGGGATAAGTAATCAAAAAGGGGCCAGCGGCCCCTTTTTTTACTGATTTTTTTTCTCTTCGTCCGTCAGGTAACGCACCTTGCGGGTATAGTCCTGACCTTTGAACAACAGTTTGTTTTCAGGTGATTCAAGATACTTTTGCCATTCTGAGAGCGGAAAACCACCGTGCGCACCAATCACCTCTTTCGGCACAACGGCTTCCTGTCCGCCAATCTTCTTGGACACCGGCCAGTTCATCCAGTCGCCCAGGTTAACCGTTTTTAAATCCAGCATGTCCAGTAGCGCGGCGAGCGGCAGCTGATCCGTCGGCGGTTGCGTGTCTTCCATCAGTTCCCAGGTATCCTGGAACAGCGTGAGCCACAGCGGGCAGATACGGCGCCAGGTCTTTTTAGTGGCCGCAAGAAACGCACCGTTAACATGATCAACCAGATACGGGCGCACCGTCTCTTTGTAATACGCCGGGACTTTCTCCGCTGGCGCGCCGTCCAGCTTGGCAATCATTTTGCCCTGGCGGAAGCTGGAGTAGATGTGCATCTCGGCCATGTTGATTTCTGGCATCTTCAGGAGGTTGAGATCGGAATCGATCATCAATACGCCTTCACCGCGCGCCTGCAGCGGGGCGTTAAGCTTCACCAGGCGGCTAAGGTAGATCTGCTTGTAGCGATAACCTTCTTCACGTTTTGGTAGGTCGAGGGTCACTATGCGGGTTTTCGGCGGCAGATTGCCAAACGCGGATTCTGGTTGATCGCTGACAATCACAATCTCGCTGACGTCGGTGGCATATCGCTCTGCAAAGGTCGCGGACAATAACGCCTCTTCGACGAAATCCGCACCGGTGCAAGGGATCACGATAGAGTCAACCGCCACGAGATCGCGCGTGACCGGAAGGGAAGCGTAGGGAATGTTATGTCGCCCGGTGATGTGGCGGTAGCGAGCATTCAGGAATTTAAACATGTTCTTCTCGTTTGGTTATTGCGCGCCAAGAACGGCCTCGACACCGTTAACATAGCTTTCAATGGCATACACGTTGCAGACATTCTGATGCGCAGCGGCGGCGAGCCGGGTGCGCAGATCGGGATCCTGCCAGATATTATCCAGGTGTTGAGCAAGTTGCGACACATCGCTCCACGGGAAAAGCAGCCCGGTCGATGCATGATCGATCAATTCTGCCGTGCCGGTCACCTTTGAGCCAATGACGGGGATATTCAGCAGCATCGCTTCCAGCACGACGCGGGGCAAGCCTTCGCTCTGCGAGGCCAGAATAAACGCGTCAAAGGTCGCGAGGTAGTCAAAAGGCGTGTTCTGGAAACCGGTGAAAATCACATGCTCAGCAATACCCAGCGCATCAGCTTGTGCCGCCAACGCACCGCGTTCAGCCCCCTCACCGACCAGCACCATCTTCCACCTCGCCTCGGGATGTTTCTGGTTGAATTGTGCCAGCGCTTCCAGCGTGTGGTGGTTGGCTTTGCGAGGGATTAATGAGCCAATGCTGCCGAACACGAACGTGTCGTCATCAATGTTCAGGCGATTACGCATCGCGCGTCGGTCGGGTAAAGGCTGATGGATGTCGATGGCATTGTTGACCGTCGTACACAGCTCGGGTCGGACCCCATGCTGAACTAACACGCGTTCTACGCCATGTGAGACGGCGATGATTTTTGTGGCATGGGTATTCACCAGCTTCACCAGCGGCGGGGTCAAAACAGGTTCAATTCGACAGTGCTGGATTATCCGCGCATGCACGTTTGCACCTGCCAGATAACCCTCTTCGTTAGAGCCCGGCTGGTTGTTCATATAAAGCGTATCGAAACCGCCATCCCTGAAAATCGTCTCGATTTTGCTAACGTTGGGTCGAATACGCCAGAGCGTATCAACATGACGTGTAAATGCCTTCCGGGCGCTGCGGGAGAAAAACAGCAGGCTACGTCCCAATTCTTTGGCAATCTTCGCCCATGCGGGCTGCTTATGTTGAGGGATGACAATTAAGGGAATGCCAATACTGTTCAGCACCTGGCCGATGGTTTGCCCTTCGGCCCGGCTGTAGTCACTGTAAAAACAACAGGTAATATCGAACTTTTCGCGGTTAATGCGCTTCAGAAGTTCGAGCATACTGTTGGTGCCTCCTCCCCATTCTTTACCGGTATCGAGGAGCAGAATTTTGTGTCGCTGCGGCATTTTTCTACCTTAATCGCCTGTCACTGAGAATGGCTCACTGATACTTTCTTACCCCATCCCTGCCACTGGTGCTGGAAGTATTGCACCAGCGTACTCTGGCTCACGCTTTCGCTGATGACCGCGAAGAAGCGGGTTGCATGCACCGGTTCAGGCGGTTGTTTCAGCTTGCAATTCTTCACGCCACGGAACGGGTTACGCGGCTGCGTTGCGGGTGGTTGTGCGCTACCCGGGCGAGACGTATCGACCTGCGGCTCATTGAGCAGATCGCTCGGACGTACCAGTGTGATATCTGGTGGCAAGGTCGGCAACATCTGTTGTAAAACGCGCACCGTAGAAGGATGCGGGTGGCCGATGGCAATGGCTGAACCATTGCGTCGGGCGAGCTGCACGGCGCGATTGAACTGCGCGCGAATGTCGGCCTCGTTCTGAGTATCATCCAGGAACACCTTGCGCTTGATCACCTTCACCCCCGTTCCCTGAGCGGCACGCATCGCCTGGCTGTTGCCGATGGTCATGCTGTCGAGGAAGTAGAGGTTGTAGCGTTCCAGCGCCTGCATCACTTTTAGCATGCCGTACAGGCTGGAGGTCATCGCGCTACCCATATGGTTGTTCAGGCCAACGGCATACGGCACGTTGTTGTAAGCGTCACGGATGATGCGCTCGATCTCATCGCTGCTCATATCTGGACGAAGCGTATCTTTTTCCAGCGGCTGTTTACTGAGCGGTGCCATCGGCAGATGGATGAGGACCTGATGTCCGCTGTTGTGGGCTTTGGTCGCCATCTCACGGGCGTGAGGCGCATTCGGAAGGACGGCGACAGAGATGGCTGGCGGCATCGCCAGCACCTGATTTTCATAGTGCGGACGATAACCGAAGTCATCAATCACGATGGCGAGTTTACCGGCGTATACCGGTGCAGCCAGCGCCAGCGCGCTGACGACGGAGAGAACCATTCGACGAAATTGAAGCAAAACTTATCTTCCCAACCACGGCTGTGGATTGACCGCCTGACCCTGACGACGAATTTCGAAATAGAGTGACGGGCGGCCCTGACCGCCACTGCTGCCCACAAGGGCGATGGGTTGGCCTGCGCGCACCTGTGTGCCAACGCTGACCAGTGCGCTCTGATTGTAGCCGTAAAGACTCATGTCGCCTTTACCGTGCTCAACCACTACCACAAGACCGTAACCCTGCAGCCAGTCGGCCAGAATCACTCGTCCATCGGCAATGGCTTTCACTTCACTACCTTCAGACGCACCGATAACGATCCCTTTCCAACGTAGTTCACCCTGCAGCTGTTCGCCATAACGATGCAGAAGCGTACCGCGAACGGGCCAGTAGGCCTGACCGCGTGGGGAACCCAGACCGCCGGTACGCGACATCAGGGAACGTTCGCTTTCGCTTGGCTTGTAGGTGGTACCTTTGCGGGAGGCTTCCTGCTGCTTGTCGCGAACGGCCTGCGCCTCGCGGGCCTCTTTTTCGGCACGCGCTTTCGCCGCGGCTTCGGCACGGGCGATACTGTTACGCAGTTTTGATTCGTTGGCACGCATTTCACTCAGCTGGCTCTGACCTTGCTGAATGGAGGACTCAAGACCGGAAAGGGTTTTCTTGCGCTCGTTACGGGCCTGCTCAAGTTTCGCCTGCTGCGCTTTTTGTTCGTAGAGCAACGTCTGCTGCTGACTCTGCTTCTCTTCCAGCTCAGCTTTTTGGGTGGAGACCTCTTCACGCGTCTGTTTCAACTGCGCAATGGTCTCCTGACGCGCCTGGTTCAGATAGCCAAAGTAGGCCTGCAGACGCTGACCGCGCTGGCTCTCTTCTCCGCTGAGGATTAACTGAAGGCCGGTGTGTTCACCCTGTCGGAAAGCGGCATCAAGCTGTGCGGCAAGATTGCGCTCCTGAGCATCACGCTGGCGCTCCAGTTTGGCAATCGACGCGTTCATCTCGTCGATCTGTTTATTCAACTGAGCGAGGGTATCTTGCGTTTCACGGAGCTTACGGGCTGCGGCCGAAATAGCTTCTTCCTGCTGCTTAAGCTGGGCGAGCAGGGCTGAGCGTTGCTGTTGTTGCTGGCGTACCGCACGCTCTTTAGCGGCGATATCCGCCTGAATGGATTTCAACTGGTCGCGATCGTCCGCGTGGGCGGATGCGGCGCACAGCAATACGCCAGCGCTGAGTGCGCTGGCGCAAAGCAGGGGTCTGACTGATAACCTAAGCGGCTTCACGACCCATGTGATTGAAAAAATCGCCTTTCCCCTCATGGGGAGGGATTATTCCACGATGAACAGCGGCTTACCAGTCATCTCTTCAGGGATCGGCATACCCATCAGCGACAACATGGTTGGCGCGATGTCAGAAAGCTTGCCGCCTTCCACTGCTTTCAGTGATTTATCACCGACATAAATCAACGGAACAGGCAGGTTGGTGTGAGCGGTATGCGCCTGGCCCGTTGCCGGGTCGCGCATCTGTTCCGCGTTACCGTGGTCAGCGGTGATCAGCAGCTGACCGCCTACGGACTCAACCGCTTTTGCAACCTGCTCAACGCAGTGATCCAGTGCTTCAACCGCTTTCACGGCGGCTTCCATCACGCCGGTATGACCGACCATGTCGCCATTCGGGTAGTTACAGATGATGGTGTCGTACTTGCCGCTCTTGATGGCCGCGACCAGTTTTTCAGTCAGCTCAGCAGAGCTCATCTCTGGCTGCAGATCGTAAGTCGCGACTTTCGGTGAGTTGATCAGAATGCGCTCTTCACCTTTGAACGGCTCTTCCACGCCGCCGTTAAAGAAGAAGGTCACGTGCGCATATTTTTCGGTTTCGGAAATACGCAGCTGCGTTTTGTCATTCTTCGCCATCCACTCGCCGAAGGTATTAGCCAGCGAGGCTGGTGGATACGCGCATGGGGCTTTGATGTCTGCCGCGTATTCGGTCAGCTGGATGAAGTCGAGGTTTACCACTTTCTTACGGGCAAAACCGTCGAAGTCGCTGTTGACGAAAGCACGGGTGATTTCACGCGCGCGGTCAGCGCGGAAGTTCATGAAGATCAGCGCATCGCCATCTTCCATGGCGGCATCGGGCTGGCCTTCAGCACGAATCACGGTCGCTTTCACGAATTCATCGTTTTCATCACGTGCGTATGCGGCTTCCAGGGCTTCAACGGCAGTCGTGAACTGGAACTCACCTTTTGCCAGGGTCATCAGGTCATAGGCCTGTTCAACGCGATCCCAGCGGTTGTCGCGGTCCATGGCGTAGTAACGACCAATGATGGAGGCGACGCGGCCTTTGCCCAGTGCGGCAAATTTCTCTTCGAAGGCTTGCAGAGAGCCTTTTGCGCTGCGTGGTGGCGTATCGCGACCATCCAGGAAGGCGTGCAGATAGATTTTTTCTGCACCGCGCTCGGCGGCCAGTTCAACCATCGCCATGATGTGATCTTCGTGGCTGTGTACACCGCCCGCGGAGAGCAAGCCCATGATGTGAACGGCTTTACCTGCCGCAACGGCTTTATCTACCGCGCCGCAAAGAACCGGGTTCGCGAAGAAGGTGCGTTCTTTGATTTCGACATCCAGACGGGTCAGGTCCTGATAGACGATACGGCCCGCGCCCAGGTTAACGTGACCGACTTCGGAGTTGCCCATCTGGCGGTCAGGCAGACCGACTTCCAGACCGGATGCATCGATCAGGGTATGGGGACGTTTCGCCCACAGCGCATCCATCACCGGGGTTTTTGCGCTGAAAATAGCGTTATCCTGGCTGTCTTCACGGTAGCCATAGCCATCCAGAATCACCAGTACCATAGGTTTTTTAGAAACCGACATTGCAACAACCTCATGCTCAAGAGTCAAAATTTGCGTAATTTTACTACAGCTGAATCGATCAAATAGCCGCAGAAGATCAAAGAAAGCGCAGGGGCAAGGCGCTGACCGGACTATTTTGAGGCATTTTTTTAGGTGGCATGCCGCAGAAAATGGATTAGGTTAGGGTCGCTGGCTGTATTTGCCAGAACGCACAGGTATACTCCTGTCCTGGTTTTTTTATCACTTAGTCGGGAGTAGTTACCCTCCATGCAAGAAATTATGCAATTCGTTAGCCGCCATCCGGTTCTGAGCATCGCGTGGATTGGCCTGCTGGCTGCTGTGCTGTTCACCACATTTAAGAGCCTGACGTCTAAGATTAAGGTTATCACCCGTGGTGAAGCGACGCGTCTGATCAACAAAGAAGATGCCGTCGTTGTCGATTTGCGTCAGCGTGACGATTTCCGTAAAGGTCACATTGCAGGCGCAATCAACCTGTTGCCAGCTGAAATCAAAGCGAACAACGTGGGTGAGCTTGAAAAACACAAAGCCCAGCCAATTATCGTTGTTGATGCAACCGGTATGCAGGCGCAAGAATCTGCCAGCGCGCTTTATAAAGCGGGCTTCGAAAATGTAACGGTACTGAAAGAAGGGATCTCCGGCTGGAGCGGGGAAAATCTTCCTTTGGTTCGCGGTAAATAAGGAGTTCAGTCATGGCCAATATTGAGATCTACACCAAAGCGACGTGCCCGTTCTGCCACCGTGCGAAAGCGCTACTGAACAGCAAAGGCGTCACGTTCAAGGAACTGCCGATCGACGGTGACGCGGTTAAACGTGAAGAGATGATCCAACGTAGTGGTCGTACGACGGTTCCGCAGATTTTTATTGATGCGCAGCACATTGGCGGCTGTGATGACTTGTATGCGCTCGACGCCCGTGGTGGACTCGATCCGCTGCTGAGCTAAGAGACTTTAGGACAATTAAAAAGGGTTTTTCCATGTCAGAACAAAGCAATAATGAAATGATTTTCCAGATCCAGCGCATCTACACGAAAGATGTCTCTTTTGAAGCGCCAAATGCGCCGCACGTTTTCCAGAAAGACTGGCAGCCAGAGGTTAAACTTGATCTGGATACCGCATCTACCCAACTGGCAGATGACGTGTATGAAGTTGTACTGCGTGTGACCGTGACCGCCTCTCTGGGCGAAGAAACCGCGTTCCTGTGTGAAGTACAGCAGGGCGGTATCTTCTCCATCGGCGGCATCGAAGGCAACCAGATGGCGCATTGCCTGGGTGCATACTGCCCGAACATCCTGTTCCCGTATGCGCGCGAATGCATCACCAGCCTGGTTTCTCGCGGTACATTCCCGCAACTGAACCTTGCGCCAGTTAACTTTGATGCGCTGTTCATGAACTATCTGCAGCAGCAAGCTGGCGAAGGTGCTGAACAACATCAGGATGCCTGATGAGCACTGTTAATGCTTCAATGACTGTGATCGGTGCCGGCTCATACGGCACCGCTCTTGCCATCACGCTGGCAAGAAATGGTCACGACGTGGTCCTGTGGGGCCACGATCCAAAACATATCGCCACGCTGCAGCACGACCGTTGCAATGTGGCGTTTCTCCCGGACGTTCCGTTCCCTGACTCCCTGCACCTGGAAAGCGATCTTGCGACCGCGCTGGCGGCCAGCCGCAACATTCTGATTGTCGTCCCGAGCCATGTGTTTGGCGAAGTGCTGCGTCAGATTAAGCCGCTGATGCGCCCGGATGCCCGTATTGTCTGGGCAACCAAAGGTCTTGAAGCGGAAACCGGACGGCTGCTGCAGGACGTTGCCCGCGAAGCGCTGGCAACCATTAGCAGGCTCTTTGAAACAAGGCCTAGACTTGCAAGGTGGTACGCATATCGTATTGGAAGCAGAGGACTCTGCGACTGGTACAGCTGACAATGATGCAGTGGAACGGGCGAAGCAAATCTTAGAGCGTCGTATTAATGAAATGGGTTTATCTGAACCATTGGTACAACGTGAAGGTGCTCGTCGTATTATCATTGAATTGCCAGGTGTAAAAGATCCTGACGAAGCGATTAAACGTATCGGTAAAACAGCGGTCTTGGAATTTAAAAACGACCAAGGTCAAACCGTTATGACTGGTGATGACTTAAAAGATGCTAAAGAAGAGTTAGGTCAAAATAAACAACCACTCGTTGCTATTGAATTAAGTGATGAAGGGGCTAAGAAGTTTGCTGATTTAACATCTAAAAATATTGGTCGTCGTATTGCCATTACATTGGATGGTAAAGAATTGACTAATCCTGTAGTACAACAAGCAATTACAGGTGGTAAAGCCACTATTTCTGGTAGTCAAAGTTTAGAAGAAGCTAAAGACTTAGCTATTTTATTACGTTCCGGTGCATTGCCTGTTAAAATTAATGTATTGGAAGTGCGTACAGTAGGTCCTTCTTTGGGGCAAGACTCCAAGGATAAATCTGTTGTAGCCTTCAGTGCTGGTATTGCAATGATCATGATTTTCTTGGTTATCTTATATCGTTTTTCTGGCATCGTAGCTAATATAGCATTACTTGTATATGTTATGCTCTTATTACTCGTGTTGGGCAAGGGCTTTAATGCGACTATGACATTGCCAGGTATTGCTGGTATTATCTTATCCATGGGTGTTGCGGTAGATGCAAATATTCTTATCTTTGAACGTTTTAAGGAAGAGGTATTTTCCGGCAAATCTATGCGTGTTGCTATGGAAGCAGGCTTTAGCCGTGCGTTAGCCACAATTACTGATGCAAACGTATCCGTTATCATTACAGCTGGTATCTTAACTATTTTAGGCTCTGGTCCTGTAAAAGGCTTCGCTATCAGCTTAGGCGTAGGTGTTGTGGTGAGTATGTTCACTGCGATTACTGTGAGTCATTTCTTATTGCGCTTATTAATCGATTGTAACTTTACAAACCATCCATTCTGGTTTGGTGCGAATATTTCTCCGAGCACAAGTGCTGACGCATTTGCACCTAAATCTTTGAAAGGAGGTAAACGCAAATGACATTAGACGTAATTAAACATCATCGTTGGTGGTTTGCTATTTCCTCCACACTTGTTATAATCAGCTTAATTTCCATATTTACTAAAGGGTTTAACTTTGGTATTGATTATACTGGTGGTACGATTGTTGAA
>OKOB01000266.1_pt1 | contig 13682 bp, 14 predicted proteins | sample 1613511 | NCBI WGS metagenome assembly OKOB01 (sample SAMN04436861, study PRJEB24849) | human gut metagenome | biome: human gut; feature: NICU; material: stool | host: Homo sapiens | place: USA: Saint Louis, MO | collected 2011-09-08 | reverse complement strand
TCCCTACACGACGCTCTTCCGATCTATCCAGTTCTCACTAATTTACCTTGAAGTGAAGATAAAATCATGGCTTTTCTCTCACGTAATCTGATTCTCGACCTGCTGCTCACCGCGCTGGCGCCCGCTATCTGGGGGACAACCTACATCGTCACCTCCCAGTTTCTGCCCCCTGACCGCCCATTTATTGCTGCGCTGCTGAGGGTGCTGCCGGCAGGTATCGCTCTTCTGATCTGGAGCCGTCGTTTTCCGCAACGCGGCGAATGGGCAAAGCTGATCGTTACCGGCATCTTAAATATCGGCGCGTTTCAGGCGCTGTTGTTCATCGCCGCCTATCGCTTACCCGGCGGGCTGGCGGCGGTGATCGGCGCGATCCAGCCGCTGCTGGTGATGCTCCTCGCCTGGTGTGTCGACCGGCAGCGCTCGCCCTGGCTGGCGGTGTTCTCCGCCATCGCCGGCATACTCGGTATGGCCATGCTGCTGCTGTCGCCGCACACCGTCCTCGACCCGCTGGGCATCGGCGCGGCGTTTCTCGGGGCGATCAGTATGGCGCTGGGCACCTGGCTCTCCCGGCGCTGGGCGCTCTCCCTGCCGATCGTCGCGCTGACCGGCCGGCAGCTGACGATCGGTGGGGTGGTGCTGGCCCCGGTGGCGCTGATCGTTGACCCTCCTTTGCATCAGGTAACAGTGCTGCAGGCGGCCGGCTATCTGTGGCTGTGCCTGGCGGGCGCCATGCTGGCCTATGGCCTGTGGTTTCGGGGGATTGGCCGCCTCTCACCGGTGGCCGTGTCGGCGATGAGTCTGCTGAGCCCGGTGACCGCCGTGGTACTGGGATGGATATTCCTCGGACAAAAGATCCAGGGAATGGCGCTGATGGGATTGATCGTGGTGCTGGCGAGCGTGATGTCTATCCAGCGCGCGCTGGCGCGTCAGGCGGCGGGAGCAAAAACGAAAAAAGCCCCGTAACGGGGCTCGACATTGCTGCGTGCGGGGTGGGCGGCGGGAGCCAGACCAGCCACCCGCAGGCGGCCTGTCCGGCAGCTCCCTCTGCAACCATTCGCTTATTTAGACAGCTCGGCGGTCATATGGACCTGGTTGCCGGTATAGGCTTCGGTGATGTGGTAGGAAGCGCCTTGTTCTTTCGCAATGGTTGCGATTTTCGCTTCTGCGCTGTCCAGGGTGTCTGCTGTCACGCTCACCGGATGAGCGAAGCTAGCGAAAGAGACCAGGGAGAGCATACCGGCAGCGGCGAGTAATTTTACGTTTTTCATGGTGTTTGTCCTTTTAACTTTTATGGTGGAAAGCATGTTTGCTTTCGATGGACTTATAATAAGCCTGCTAACTATAACGTGCGTGGCAAAAAGTGCGATTTAGATCACATTTTTATGGCGGTTTGATGGCGTAAACATGATCGTTTATCTATTTTTTAATTTAAAAACAATGAATTAATGATTTGTTTCTGAAAGGGGGGATCACATGGGCTGCCCTTGTTCAGGGAGAGGAATGCGCCTCATTCATGCTTTCATCATTCGTTGTGTGAATGGTTTGGTGCTGTTTTCACCACCGCAAAGGCAGATTCAGACTTATCGCGATGGCCTTCCGAGGGCTTTTTCTGCATGCTGTTGCGGTCACTTTCTCTCGCTCTGGCGTTAGGCTTGCTGCGCTGTAAACAACCACCCTCGCGTTTTCATCTATCAATGACTGTTTATTAATAGTCGATGGTTATCTGTTATATAACTTAATGAAACGTGAACAAATGTATATTTGTCGGCGAGTAAATAGCATTCTTTGACGCCGATAGCACCAGCGAACTTATATTTTTAAGTTCGTTACCTGACGCCTTAAATATTGCGGCTCCCGGTCAGTCGAAGATTCTATTAGCAGTGGCATAAATCAGCATCGCCTGATGTTTCTGGTTCTATGCGAATTCACAGTGTGCTCATTGATTCGTAATTCACTCTGACAAGGAAATGGCAATGAAAAAGGTTCTTCTCTCTGCAGCAATGGCAACCGCGTTTTTTGGCATGACTGCTGCCCATGCAGCTGATACCAATGTTGGCGGCGGCCAGGTTAATTTCTTCGGTAAAGTTACCGATGTATCCTGTACTGTTTCCGTTAACGGCCAGGGCAGCGATGCGAACGTTTACCTGTCTCCGGTAACCCTGACTGAAGTTAAAGCGGCAGCAGCGGATACTTACCTGAAACCGAAATCTTTCACCATTGACGTCTCTAACTGCCAGGCTGCTGATGGCAATAAACAGGATGACGTAAGCAAACTGGGCGTGAACTGGACCGGCGGTAACCTGCTGGCTGGCGCAACCAGCAAACAACAGGGCTACCTGGCGAACACTGAAGCTTCCGGTGCTCAGAACATCCAGCTGGTGCTGTCTACTGACAACGCTACCGCGCTGACCAACAAAATCATCCCGGGTGACAGCACTCAGCCGAAAGCGAAAGGCGACGCTTCCGCTGTAGCTGATGGCGCGCGTTTCACCTACTACGTAGGCTACGCCACCAGCGCGCCGACCACGGTAACCACCGGTGTGGTTAACAGCTACGCGACTTACGAAATTACTTACCAGTAATTCCGTCAGAAAATAAAACTGCCCCGCGATGGGGCAGTTAATAACAATAATAAAGCGGCAATGTCCGCCGCTTGTATTTTTATTCTGAGGTCAGCATGAAGCGTATTGCCCTTTTTTTCTGTTTCATTTTTAGTTTTGCGGCCCATGCCAACAATATTATTGTTAACGGTACCCGCTTTATTTATCCAGGAAATGAAAAAGAAATAACGGTACAGCTTTCAAATAACGCCGACCGTCCGGCGCTGGCGCAGGCCTGGCTGGATAACGGCGATGCCGATGCCACACCGGATACCATTACCACCCCGTTTATTATCACCCCGCCGATTTCGCGCGTTGACGCCAAGAGCGGCCAGACGCTGCGTATTAAGCTCGGTAGCAGCGCCGGTCTGGCGAAAGATAAAGAGACGCTGTGGTGGCTGAATCTGCTGGAAATTCCGCCGGTGGTGGCCAATCAGAAAAATGAAGGCCAGAACGTGCTGCAGCTGGCGATCCGTTCGCGCTTTAAATTTATTTATCGTCCTGCCGGACTGGGCAACCGCGATGCGGCGGCCGAGAAGCTGACCCTGACCGCCAGCGGCAGTAGTCTCGCCATCAACAACCCGACGCCGTTCTACATTACCGTCAGCCGTATTTCCCGCGACGGCGGTAAAGCCCTGAACAGTAAAACCGTGATGCTGGCGCCGCAGTCCAGCCAGACGGTGGCGCTCTCCTCCGCCGTCAACCGCGGCGAAACCCTGACCGTTAACAACATTAATGACTATGGCGCCGATGTCGCAGTGAAAGTGGCCGTTAAATAAGGGAAAAGCTAATGAAGCAGAGGTCATTCTGCCCGGGAAGATTAAGCACCGCGATCGCCATCGCGCTGTGCTGCTTTCCGCCATTTTCCAGCGGACAGGAAAACCCGGGAACGGTATATCAGTTTAACGACGGCTTTATTGTCGGCAGTCGCGAAAAGGTCGATCTGTCGCGCTTTTCGACCAGCGCGATTACCGAAGGCACTTACTCCCTTGACGTCTACACCAACGACGAGTGGAAAGGGCGCTACGATTTACGCATCGCGCGCGATAAAGATGGTCGGCTGGGCGTCTGCTACACCAAAGCGATGCTGGCCCAATATGGCATCGCGGCGGAAAAGCTCAATCCGCAGCTGAGCGAGCAGGAGGGCTACTGCGGTAGCCTCAAATCCTGGCGCAACGAAGAAAACGTCAAAGACAACCTGGTCCAGTCCTCCCTGCGGTTGAACATTTCGGTACCGCAGATCTATGAAGATCAACGCCTGAAAAACTATGTCAGCCCGGAGTTCTGGGACAAAGGTATTACCGCGCTCAATCTTGGCTGGATGGCGAACGCCTGGAACAGCCATACCTCTTCGGTGGGCGGGTCGGATAACAGCAGCGCCTATCTGGGCGTCAACGCCGGACTGTCGTGGGACGGCTGGCTGCTGAAGCACATCGGCAACCTGAACTGGCAGCAGCAGCAGGGTAAAGCGCACTGGAACAGCAACCAGACCTATCTCCAGCGCCCTATCCCACAGCTCAACTCCATCGTCAGCGGCGGGCAGATTTTCACCAATGGTGAATTTTTCGACACCATCGGTCTGCGCGGGGTTAATCTTTCCACCGATGACAATATGTTCCCGGACGGCATGCGCTCGTATGCTCCGGAAATTCGCGGCGTGGCGCAGAGCAACGCCCTCGTCACCGTGCGTCAGGGCAGCAATATTATCTATCAGACCACCGTTCCGCCCGGACCGTTTACCCTGCAGGATGTCTATCCTTCCGGCTATGGCAGCGATCTTGAGGTCTCGGTGAAAGAAGCGGATGGCTCGGTAGAAGTGTTTAGCGTGCCTTACGCCTCCGTTGCTCAGCTGCTGCGCCCGGGCATGACCCGCTACGCGCTCTCAGCCGGTAAAGTGGACGACAGCGCGCTGCGCAACAAGCCGATGCTCTATCAGGCGACCTGGCAGCACGGGATCAACAACCTGTTGACCGGCTACACCGGGGTCACCGGTTTTGACGACTATCAGGCCTTCCTGGTGGGGACCGGGATGAACACCGGCATCGGCGCGCTCTCTTTTGACGTCACCCATTCGCGGTTGAAGAGCGATGCCCATGATGACTCGGGTCAGAGCTATCGCGCGACCTTTAACCGCATGTTTACCGATACCCAGACCAGCATCGTGTTGGCGGCGTATCGCTACTCGACGAAAGGTTATTACAACCTCAACGACGCGCTGTACGCCGTCGATCAGGAAAAAAATAGTCGCAGCAACTACACCCTGTGGCGGCAAAAAAACGGCATGACCTTCACGGTGAACCAGAACCTGCCGGACGGCTGGGGCGGGTTTTATCTCAGCGGCCGTATCTCCGATTACTGGAACCGCTCCGGGACCGAGAAGCAGTATCAGGTCAGCTACAACAATTCATTTGGTCGTCTCTCCTGGTCGGCGAGCGCGCAGCGCGTCTATACGCCAGACAGCTCCGGTCATCGCCGCGACGATCGTATTTCACTCAACTTCAGCTACCCGCTGTGGTTTGGCGATAACCGCACCGCCAACCTGACGTCGAACACCTCGTTCAATAACTCGCGCTTTGCCAGCTCGCAGATTGGTATCAACGGTTCGCTGGACAGTGAAAACAACCTTAACTACGGCGTGTCGACCACCACCGCCACCGGCGGTCAGCATGATGTGGCGCTCAACGGCAGCTACCGTACGCCATGGACCACCCTCAACGGCAGCTACAGCCAGGGCGAAGGCTATCGTCAGAGCGGCATTGGCGCCAGCGGGACGATGATCGCCCACAGCGGCGGCGTGGTGCTCTCACCGGAAAGCGGCTCGACGATGGCCCTGATTGAAGCCAAAGACGCGGCCGGGGCGATGCTTCCGGGATCGCCGGGCACCCGTGTGGACAGCAATGGTTACGCCATCCTGCCGTATCTGCGCCCGTACCGGATTAACGCCGTGGAAATCGACCCGAAAGGCAGCCATGACGACGTGGCCTTCGATCGCACCGTGGCGCAGGTTGTGCCGTGGGAAGGCAGCGTGGTTAAGGTCGCGTTCGGCACTAAGGTGCAGAACAACCTCACCCTGCAGGCGCGCCAGGCGAACCACGAGCCGTTGCCGTTTGCGGCAAGTATTTTCTCCCCCGACGGCAAGGAGATCGGCGTTGTCGGCCAGGGCAGCATGATGTTTATCAGCGATGCGAACGCCAAACGCGCGATTGTGAAGTGGAGCGGCGGGCAGTGTTCGGTGGATCTGGGACAGCAAACAACAAAGGATAGCGTATGTCGCTGAGGAAATTACTAACGCTTTTTATCGTCTTAATGGCGCTGGGAACCACCTCGTCCTGGGCCTCCTGTACGCGTCTCTCATCGCCAACGGTGATGCTGGACATGGTGGTGGGCAGGGTGGTGGTGCCCCCGGATCTGCCGGTGGGCTCGGTGATCCTTACCCACGACTGGACGATGAGCGCTCCCGGCGGGGCAAGCTATCGCTGTACTTCCGGCACCAACCGCTTTGCGGCGAAGATCGTGTCGCCAGGGGCCACGGACCTTGGAAATAAAATCTACTCCACCAACGTGCCGGGAATCGGCATGCGTTTCAGCCGCGGCGGCGCAACGGTAAATATCGTCTATCCCGACGTCTTTTCGTCCCGGGTATATAACACCACCGACTATTCCCTCGAAGGGTCGCGCTTTACGCTGGAGATTATCAAAACCGCGGCAACCACCGGCAGCGGCACCCTGGCGGCGGGTAAGTACACCTCCTACGACTGGGAGAGCGGCGGTAACCCGATCCTCGAAACCTATCTGAGCGCCAACGCCATCACCGTGGTCTCGCCCTCCTGTTCAGTGCTGAGCGGGAAAAATATGAATGTCGATGTGGGTTCCATCCGGCGCACCGACCTGAAAGGGGTCGGCACCACCGCCGGCGGGAAGGATTTTAATATCGACCTGCAGTGCAGCGGCGGCCTGAGTGAAACGGGATATGCCAACATTAGCACCTCGTTCTCCGGTACCCTGGCCACCAGCACTACCGCTACCATGGGCGCCTTGCTGAATGAAAAAGCCGGCAGCGGGATGGCGAAAGGCATTGGCATCCAGGTGCTGAAGGATGGCTCCCCGCTGCAGTTTAATAAGAAATACACCGTCGGCCGCTTGAATAATCAGGAGACCCGCTACATCACCATACCGCTGCACGCGCGTTTTTATCAGTATGGCCCGACGACCAGCACCGGCGAGGTGGAGTCGCATATGATCTTTAACCTGACGTACGATTAATACGGGAGGGGGAATGAAGGGATTGCCGAAAAACACTATCGCGTGGCTGCTATTTTGCGGCAGCCTCGCCGCCCCCTCGGCGTGGGGTTTTGAGACCAATTACGATCGCGGACGGGTCGATTTTGCCGGGCGGGTGACGGATATTTCCTGTAGCGTCGCGCTAAACGGCGGCCAGCATGCCGGCAGCGGTAATGTCTGGCTGGCGCCGGTCAGCCTGGCGGAAGTCCACGATCGCGGGGCCGGGGCGTTTATGAAGCCGCAGCCTTTTACCCTGGCGCTGTCAAACTGCCAGCTACGTCATGATGGTGGAGCAGCTTCGCAGGATGAGGTGCGTCGGGTCAGCGTGCGCTGGGTCGATGGTTTTTTACTGACGGCGGTCGGTAACGAAAACGCCGGGTATCTGGCCAATACCTTGCCGGATGGAGCGCAGAATATTTATCTGGCCCTATCGACTAACGATAATAATACGCTGGATAAGAGTAATAAAATTGTCCCGGCGGACCCGCAGCAAAATCAGGTGCGTTTGCAGGAAAGCGCGGTCAGCGGCGGCCTGTTCACCTATTACGTTGGCTATGTTTCGCCAACGCCGAAAAGCGCCACCAGCGGGCCGATTACCAGCTGGGCAACGTGGGAATTAGTTTATAATTAAGTGACGTTAAAAAGCCGGGAATTCCCGGCTTTTTTTACATGGCAATATCATCGGCGACCAGTTGTTCAATACTGACTTCCCGCCAGTAATGTCCCTGGATAGCAAACCACTCCATTCCCTGCAGCCATTCTTTATGGGCTTCGCTTTCGACACCTTCAATAATCACATTATGATGGTTGCGCGATAAAAAGGTCACCAGCGCATCCATCAGCTGGCGGCCGGACTCTTTGCGCATCAGGTGCCAGAAAAAATCCTTATCAATTTTCACATAGTCAAAGTGATAACCGCGAATAGCGTTAATTCCCGCGTAGCCGGAGCCGAAGTCGTCGAGCCACAGTGAGGTATCCTGTGAGCTCTGCCAGGCGGCAAGAGAATTATGCAGCAGATTCTCGGCGTTTTCGGTTACCTCGAAATGGACGCAGGTCAGGGCGGCGACTTTGGCTTTTATATCCTTCTGGCGCAACAGGTTCAGGATATGGTCATCAACGTTAATTGTTGCGGAAATATGGTTACGTAAAAACCAGGCTTTATGCTTTTCAATCAGTGCCAGTTGTTCGAGAAAAATACGTTCACGAACGGCGGCGGTAGCATGGCGGAAAAAATCTTCGGGGGAAATAGAAAGATTATCAAAGCGGCTTAAGCATTCCACCGCGACCAGAGTACCTTGTGGGGAAAACATTTTCTGAAAGACGTAGCGTACAGCGATATCATTACGAGATAAAATGTTGTCTTCGAATATTTTAGTGTTCATTATCCCTCTTCACGAGGTAAGTCAAACAATAGGCAGAGGATACATTAATTATAGGCTACCTGATGATTAATGGGAATGGCGGGAAATGTAAATCAACATCGAATAAGTACGCTTTATCCGCTACTGATTTACCGGGAGAACATTTAGCATTGATGGAGAGCGGCAATACGCTGATTCATAGTGCGGGAATTATCAATACCCAGTTTTTGCATGATATGGATGCGGTGGCTATGAACCGTTTTATGAGCAATGCCGAGCAGGGCGGCAATACGCTTATTATTATTGTTGGCAATGAGCAGTTCGAGGATCTGACACTCCCGTGGTGAAAGCTGTTTGCGCAATCCTCGCGGCGGCAGTTCGCTGACGCCTTTGGCGCGCTGGACGATAGATGAAAAAAGAGTTAGCGGAGATTTCTCACTAATAATCATAGCGTTGTCAAAGTTTATCAACTCTCTGCACAGCCCGACAATGTCGCTTTTCACCATTAGCACCGGCTGCTGGCAGCGCAGCAGGGAAAGGCGGAGCGCATTCAGCAGATCGACGATTCTGATGGCAGAAATATCCTTATTAATTAAATTGAAAATAATCGTCTGGGCCAGTGGCAGATGTTTCTCATGGATGACATCGGCATAACTCAGTCGGGTGGCATTTTCATGGCTATCAATAAGGTAGTGATAGATTGAGTGACCAATGAGATTGTCATTGGTGTACAGCAATATACTGTCGAAGGTTGTCAGATTCTCTTTTTGCGCTTGGCTTCTAAGATCAGGTCCAGCAGTATCTTCTCTATTCTGCGCTGGTCATCGAGATGGCGGAACTTAAACTGGCAGGATATCTGATAGTAGCTCTCACTCTCTTCATTAGCGTTATCCAGGGTGATAACAATGACATTTTTGACCACCAGGTCGATGGTGATCTCGCCATATTCTGCAAGCATCAGTACGGCGTTTTTCAGTAAGGCGTTGTGGCTGAGGAATTTAAGATTCGGCGTTTTGGTCATCAATGCGCAACCGCCATCTGAAATGTCTTTGATATCGAAAAGATAGTTTTCGCCGTTTTTATGGCGGCCGCGGCAATAAAAGTCATGCTCATGGCGTAAACGAAAGCGGGGATCGCGGCGACGCTGCACTACCTGCAGGCATTCAGGCAATGAAAAAGCGTAGCGGATACCTTTATCGACACCGCTATTGTCATGTTTTGTCAGGGCCGCATTAAACTCTATTTTCCCTGAATCGCTATGCAGGAGAAAGCGAATTTTATGCCCGGACGGGATTTTGCGATGGGTCTGAATATGAAACTCGGCAAAGTCCACGCGCGTCAGTTGGGTTATGATACTGGTGTTGTTAAAAAATATTTCAATTTCAGTACGTTTGCGCAACTCCTCTCTGAAAATAGCAATAATTTCATACTTACTGGTCTTTATCGTTCCCTCTGTCATATGCATCCCTTGTAAATAGTTGTCGTGAGGCGTTTGATTTTTCTTATAGCAATAGCAACATTCTGATTGGGTTAATCAGATGTTTTTATGAGCGTTTGATGTTATTGACTATCTTTGCAGCCAGATTGATATGTATAAACTTGGAATTTGATATTGTATTTCCTGTAATCAAGAGTTTCGAATTTTGGTCATGACAAAAACGACAACGGCCTCCAAGCTGGAGACCGGTCGAAGGATAAAAACTTAAGTTTAATTAACGGGGATAATGAGAGAACGATCGTCGATCACGCCCCATTTGTAGGATCTATAGTGCCAGTAGCGGTGAGGTTTTTCCAGGCAAATATTGAGGAGGGATAGGGTTCCCTCCATTTTGTCTGGCAGGTCAGCGGCGCGCGGCGGTGGCGATATTATCGAGGGTGCGCAGCGCTTCCGCGGGCAGGACCAGCTCGGCAGCGGCAATATTTTCCGCGAGGTGCGTGCGGGAGGAGGTGCCGGGGATCAGCAGAATATTTGGCGCTCGCTGGAGCAGCCAGGCGAGGGCGACCTGCATCGGCGTCGCCTCAAGCGAAGCCGCGACCTCGTTCAACTCCTGCGCCTGCAACGGCGTAAAACCGCCCAGCGGGAAAAAGGGCACCCAGGCGATGTGCTGGGCGGCCAGCGCATCCACCAGCGCGTCGTCGGCGCGATGGGCAACGTTATAAAGGTTTTGCACGCAGACGATGGGCGTCATTTTCTGCGCATCCGCGACCTGCTTTGCCGTCACGTTGCTGAGGCCGATATGGCGGATTAATCCTCGCTCTTTCAGTTCCAGCAGGGTGGCGAGTGGCGCCTCCAGCGAACCCTCCACCGGGCCGTGCGGGCTCAGCATACTGCGCAGATTAACCACTTCCAGTACCTCGAGCCCCAGGTGACGCAAATTGTCTTCAACGGCCTGGGTCAGTTCGGCGGGCGACATGGCCGGTAGCCAGTTGCCTTTCTCGTCACGGCGGGACCTTGGTGACAATGCACAGATCGTCAGGGTAGGGGTGGAGCGCTTTGCGGATCAACTGATTGGTGACATGTGGACCGTAGAAATCAGAGGTATCGATATGGTTTATCCCGGCCTCGACGGCGGCCTGTAGTACGCGCACCGCTTCTTCAGGATCTTTGGGCGGGCCGAAAACACCGGGGCCGGCCAGCTGCATCGCGCCGTAACCTAAGCGATAGACCTGGCGATCGCCGAGCGTGCCGCGACCGGATAAGGTGACACTGGACATAAGAACTCTCCTCACGGTGGCTAAGCCGTAAGTGTAATCCGCTCACAAGGAAGGCAAGGGGGAGAATATTGTCAGAATGTGCGACAGCAGCTCAGGCAGCCGCTGTCGCCAGAGGGGATTAGCCGAAGAACATCACCGACACGCAGAGCAGACCAACCACCAGCGTAATGGCGTTACCCACCGAGCGGTACGGCTTCAGCGCCGGAATGAGCCATGTCGACAGCGTGGGCATAATAAACAGGATCATGGCGATAAGCGGTCCGCTGATAGCGTAGATCATTGAGATCGCATTCGGGTTGATAAAGCACACCGCAAAAGTGAAGGCGGAGACCAGCAGGATCGACATCGCGCGGTTGAAAGCGCGGCTCTTACGCACGCCCAGCAGGCCCAGCGAGCTTTTGACGATTTCGCTGGCGCCTTCAATCACTCCGAAGTAGGTTCCGAGAAACGATTTCGACATAGCGACGACGGCGACGATGATGCCGGTCACCGCCAGCCATCCCGGCGCGCCTGGCACCATCGACAGGGCGGAGAGGATAGTCACCCCCTGATCGCGGGCGGTCTCTATATAGGTTGCCGGGATCGCCAGCAGACAACTGAAGACAAAAAACAGCACGCTGGCGCAGATGATGGTGTAGGCCACCTTCATGATTTTTTTGCATTTACCCATGGCCAGGTCGCCGTGTTTCTCCTGCTGATCGATAGCAAAAGTCGAGATGATCGGCGTATGGCTAAAAGCGAAAACCATCACGGGAATAGAGATCCAGACCTGGTGGAGCGTCTGCGGGCTGAACTGCATCTGGCTGGTGAGATGCTCCGGATGCCAGTCGCGGATTAAATAGAGGGAGAGAAACAGGAAACAGGCGATAAGCGGGAAGACCAGAAAGCCCATCACCTTGATGGTGACCTGCCGTCCCATGAGAAAGATCAGGTTGAGGACCAGCACGACCCCCAGACTCAGCAGCGCACGCAGCCCTGGGGTCATCGGCGTGCGATGCGCCACCTGTTCGGCCAGCGAGTTGGTGATGGCCACGGCGTAGATGAGCACCACCACAAAGAAGGCAAGGAAATAGAGGCCGGTGATCAGGTTGCCAATTTTCTTACCATAGTAGTGATTAACTGCGCCGGTGATCCCGGTTCCCGGCGCGATATTGGCCGAGAGAATAAACTGGCTCAGCGCTTTGTGGGGCCAGTAAGTGAGCGGCCAGGCGACCAGCGCGGTGATGAACAGCACAATGGCGCCAGCCGAACCCAGCTGGATCGGTAGAAATAGCGTCCCAGCGCCTACTGCAGTGCCATATAAGGCAAAACTCCATAGAGTTTCTTCTTTAGACCAAATTTTAGACATTATGCGACTTTATCAACCGTCAAACCAAAAAAAAGGAGTGCAATTTACCATATTTATGGTTCGTCTGTTGCGATAGTTTTTGGTGATAAAGTCGCGGCGGATCGTCGAAGATCCGCGCCGGGATTAACCGCGCGCCGTCTGGCGCGGGCGGCGGTGACGAATAACGCGCTCGCGCAGGGTGTCCCATACCCAGTTAAAGGCCATGGTGTAGGGCAGGAAGAAAAGCATAAAACCGATCTCCAGCATAAACGCCTGCAGCAGCGAGACGCCCAGCACGATCGCCACCATGGTGACGCCAATGATGACGAATCCGGTTTCGAAACCGAGCGCGTGCAGGGCGCGTACTTTCAGCTGGCGGGGGAAGCGGGAGACCGGCCACAGGCGATCGAACGCCGCGTTATAGATAATGTTCCATACCATCGCCAGGGTGGCGAGCAGAATGCTCAGTCCGCCCATCTCCACTACCGAGCGCTGCATCAGCCAGGCGGCGGTAGGGGCGAGGATCAGCGTCGCCAGTCCTTCGAAGGTGATGGCGTGGATAACGCGTTCGGTGAGCGTCTTGCGCTGATGTGGGGTCTGTTGCATGGCGAGCTACCTCCAGTTTTAGCCTGAACAGGAAATTACCCGGCAGTTTATGGAAAAATATGATAAACAAAAGATAAGACCCATCGATATTGTAGATACATCATGCGTTATTCACCGGAAGCCTTAACCGCCTTTGTCGAGGCGGTCGACAGCGGATCGTTCTCCGCCGCCGCCCGCCGCCTGCGGAAAAGTCAGTCGACGATCAGTACCGCCATCGCCAATCTGGAGGCCGATCTCGGCGTAACCCTCTTTGACAGGGCAACGCGGCAACCGACGCTGACCCCGCAGGGGGAGCAGGTGCTGAGCTATGTCAAAGCGATTCTCGCCGCCAGCGAGCGGTTGGACGAACTGGCTGTGTCGCTGTCCGGCGAGACGGAGCCGCGGCTGACCTTCGTGCTCTCCGATACTCTGCACCCGGACGTGCTGGAAGATCTGCTGGTGCAGTTTGACCGCCGCTTTCCTCATACCGAGTTTGAGTGTTTGATTGGCGAAGACGAGGATGTGATCGATCTCCTGCAAAAATCCCGCGCCCAGGTGGGGCTGATTGAGGCGAGGGAGCGCTACCCCACCGATATCGGCAGCACCCGCCTGCCGCTGCAGACGGCGATGGGCATTTATGTAGCCCCTGGCCATCCGCTGGCGGCGCAGGGTAAGGTCGCCTGGGATGAGCTGCGCAGCTGGCGCGAGCTGCGTTTGAGCACCTTTCTGGCCAGCGCCACCGAACCTGCCGCAGGCCAGGTCTGGTCGGCGCCAAACTACCTGCTGCTGCTCAGCATGGCGGCGCAGGGGTTC
>OKOB01000241.1_pt1 | contig 14766 bp, 7 predicted proteins | sample 1613511 | NCBI WGS metagenome assembly OKOB01 (sample SAMN04436861, study PRJEB24849) | human gut metagenome | biome: human gut; feature: NICU; material: stool | host: Homo sapiens | place: USA: Saint Louis, MO | collected 2011-09-08 | reverse complement strand
CATTGATCCCAGTGACACGCGCAAAATTACGACGTCGGAAGGGCAAAGCTATGCGTTGTTCTTTGCCCTGGCCGCCAACGATCGCCGCGCGTTTGAGCAAATACTGACATGGACGCGCGATAACCTTGCCGGCGGCAATCTCAACGACCATCTCCCTGCCTGGCTCTGGGGGCAGAAAGACAAAGAAAACTGGGCGGTGATTGATACCAACTCCGCCTCAGATGCCGATGTCTGGATCGCCTGGTCACTGCTTGAAGCGGGCCGGTTATGGAAACATCCGGACTACACCCGCACGGGTAAGGCGCTGTTGAAACGCATTGCCGGTGAGGAACTGGTGAAAGTACCAGGGCTCGGCGCCATGCTGCTTCCGGGTAAAGTCGGTTTTGCTGATGAAAACGCCTGGCGCTTTAACCCCAGCTATCTTCCTCCGCAGTTAGCAAGCTATTTCACCCGCTTTGGTGCCCCGTGGACCACGCTTCGTGAAACGAACCTGCGACTGCTGCTGGAAAGCGCGCCAAAGGGGTTCTCGCCGGACTGGGTGCAGTATCAGAAAAACAGAGGCTGGCAGTTAAAGCAGGATAAAGCGCTGGTAGGGGGCTATGACGCCATTCGTGTCTATCTTTGGGTGGGCATGATGAGTGATAAAGACCCTCAGAAAGCCCGGTTGCTGACGCGCTTCCAGCCGATGGCGGCAAAAACAATGAAACAGGGCGTGCCGCCGGAAAAAGTGGACGTGGCGACGGGTAAACGCACCGGCAATGGTCCGGTCGGGTTCTCTGCCGCCATGCTGCCGTTTTTACAACAGCGCGATGCTCAGGCGGTTCAGCGCCAGCGCGTTGCAGACCATTTTCCCGATAACAACGCCTATTACAGCTATGTACTGACTCTCTTTGGTCAGGGATGGGATCAGCATCGTTTTCGCTTCACCGCTAAAGGTGACTTAATACCGGATTGGGGCCAGGAATGCGCAAGTTCACAGTAAATTTACTCACTTTATCGCTTGGGCTGGCACTGATGCCGCTGGCGCAGGCCGTTAACTCTCCGCAGCAGAAACAGCTGCTGGAGCAGGTTCGGCTGGGCGAGTCGACACAGCGTGAGGATTTGGTTCGTCAGTCGCTCTATCGTCTTGAACTGATTGATCCGAACAACCCTGATGTTATCGCCGCCCGTTTTCGTTACCTGCTGCGCCAGGGCGATACCGGCGGTGCGCAAAAAGAGCTGGATCGCCTGAAAGGGATCGCTCCGGGCTCCAGCGCGTATCAGTCCTCACGCAATACGATGCTGCTTTCCACCCCGGATGGCCGACAGCAGTTACAGCAGGCGCGCTTGCTCGCCACGACAGGGCACACTCAGGAGGCGATTGCCGCCTATGACAAGCTCTTTGACGGCAACCCGCCGGGTGGCGACGTGGCGACGGAATACTGGAATGTGGTGGCGAAAGATCCTGCCCGCCGCAATGCGGCCATTAACCAGCTGAAAAAAATTAACAGCAGCAGCCCCGGTAATACGCAGCTGCAGACGACGCTTTCCCTGCTCCTGTTCCAGAGCGGGCGCCGCGATGAGGGCTTTGCGGTCCTGCGGGAGATGGCTAAATCGACCGGCGGCCGCAGCCAGGCGTCTGACATGTGGTATGAGCAGATCAAAGACCAACCTGCCAGCAGCGCCAGCGTCAGCGCGTTGCAAGAATACCTGAGCGTTTTCAGCGACGGCGATAGCGTCGCGGCGGCGCGTGCCCAGCTTGAAGCGCAGCAAAAACAGCTCGCAGACCCGGCCTTCCGGGCGAAAGCGGAAGGTCTGGCGGCAGTGGATGCCGGGCAGGGGAGTAAGGCGGTTGCGGAGCTGCAAAAAGCCGTCAGCGCCAACCATGCTGACAGTGAAGCGGTGGGTGCTTTGGGACAGGCTTATTCCCAGAAAGGCGATCGTGCCCGCGCGGTGGCGCAGTTCGAAAAGGCCATAGCCCTCGACCCGCAGAGTGATAACCGGGGTAAATGGGACAGTTTGCTGAAGGTCAACCGCTACTGGCTGCTGATCCAGCAGGGCGATGCGGCGCTCAAGGCGAATAACCCGTCACAGGCGGAACGTTACTATCAGCAGGCACGTAACATCGACAATACCGACAGTTACGCGGTGCTGGGCCTGGGTGATGCCGCGGCGGCACGTAAAGATAACGATGCGGCGGAGCGTTATTATCGTCAGGCGTTGCGTATGGACAGCGGTAACAGCAATGCGGTTCGCGGTCTGGCCAATATTTACCGCGCACAGTCACCGGAGAAAGCCTCGCAGTTTATCCAGTCGCTTTCTGCCAGCCAGCGCCGGAGCATTGATGATATTGAACGTAGCCTGACTAACGAGCAACTGTCTGCCCAGGCCGAACAGCTGGAGAATCAGGGGAAATACGCCCAGGCAGCAGAAATACAGCGCCGCCGTCTGGCGCTCTCGCCAGGCGACGTCTGGATAACGTATCGTCTCTCGCGCGATCTCTACAGCGCGGGCCAGCGCAGCCAGGCGGACACCCTGATGCGCCAGCTTGCCAGCCAGAAACCGTCTGACCCGGATCAGGTGTATGCCAACGGGCTCTATCTCTCCGGGAACAATCAGGATCGGGCCGCGCTGGCGCATCTGGATACGCTGCCGCGTAGCCAGTGGAATGGCAACATTCAGGAACTGGCCGACCGTCTGCAAAGTAACCAGGTGCTGGAAACCGCCAACCGCCTGCGCGACAGCGGTAAAGAGCAGGAGGCGGAAAACCTTCTGCGTCAGCAGCCGACCTCTACCCGTATCGACTTAACGCTGGCCGACTGGGCGCAGCAGCGTGGCGATTTGGAATCGGCGAAAACGACGTACAACGCCGTCCTGCAGCGTGAGCCGCAGAACGAGGACGCGATCCTCGGTCTGACCGAGATTTATAGCGCGCAAGGTAACAAGGACGCTGCGCGTGCCGAGCTGGCGAAACTGCCTGCCGCGCAAAATGGCGAACCGTTATCCCTCAATATGCAGCGCCGGATCGCGATGGCGCAGGCGGGGCTGGGCGATTCCGCCGCCGCAGAGCAGACCTTCAACAACATCATTCCGCAGGCCAAATCGCAGCCTGCCTCAATGGAAAATGCGCTGGTGTTACGTGATGCCGCGCGCTTCCAGGCGCAGAACGGTCAGCCTCAGCAAGCGCTGGAGACGTATAAAGACGCGATGGTGTCATCAGGCATCACGACGACCCGTCCGGTGGACAACGACAGTTTCACCCGTCTGACGCGTAACGATGAAAAAGATGACTGGCTGAAGCGCGGCGTACGGAGTGACGCCGGTGATTTGTACCGTCAGCAGGATGTTAACGTCACGCTGCAGCACGATTACTGGGGCTCCAGCGGCACGGGCGGCTATTCCGACCTGAAAGCGCACACCACCATGCTGCAGGTGGATGCTCCGCTGTCTGACGGGCGCATGTTCTTCAGAAGCGATCTGGTCAACATGGACGCCGGTTCATTTGATAACAATAATGGGACCTACGATCCTAAATGGGGGACCTGCTACGAAACGCCGTGTAGCGGCAACACCCATCAGTCCGACAATGGCGCCAGCGTCGCCGTCGGCTGGCAGAATAAAACCTGGTCGATGGATATTGGTACCACCCCAATGGGCTTTGACGTCGTCGACGTGGTGGGCGGCCTGAGCTACAGCAGCGATCTGGGCCCCATCGGTTATACCGTCAACGCCCATCGTCGGCCAATCTCCAGTTCACTGCTGGCCTTCGCCGGGCAGAAAGATACCAATACCGGCACCACCTGGGGCGGCGTACGTGCGACCGGGGGTGGCGTAAGCATCAGCTATGACAAAGGTGAGGCGAACGGCGTCTGGTCAAGCCTGAACGCAGAAACGCTGACGGGTAAAAATGTGGAAGATAACTGGCGCGTCCGCTGGATGACGGGTTACTACTACAAGCTCATTAATAAAAACAACGAGCGCCTGACGGTCGGCGTCTCCAATATGCTCTGGCATTACGACAAAGACCTGAGCGGATATACCCTGGGTCAGGGCGGCTATTACAGCCCGCAGGAGTATGTCTCCTTCGCACTGCCGGTGACCTGGCGTAAACGCACGGAAAACTGGTCCTGGGAGCTGGGCGGCTCTGTCTCCTGGTCACACTCCAAAACCAAAGATGAACTGCGCTACCCAATTCAGAGTCTGATCCCGACCGATGAACCCGGCCGCTATACTGACCGGGGGGCGATGGAAACCGGCAGCAGCAGCTCCGGCACGGGTTATACCGCACGGGCGATTATCGAACGCCGGGTTACGTCCAACTGGTTTGTGGGCATGGGCGTGGATATTCAGGAAGCGAAAGACTATACCCCAAGCCATGCGCTGATTTATGTGCGTTACTCTGCCGCAGGCTGGCAGGGCGATATGGACTTACCGCCGCAGCCGCTCATTCCTTACGCGGACTGGTAATCGGATTTTCCTTAATCCATTTGTAAGTCTCTCTTAATAGCACAGCAATCGGGTATACTCAGGCGCGCCAGGTTTACACCCTGGCGCGCCCTGCGCTTCGAGTTTTGTGGAGAGTCATTTTGCGTGTCAGCCGTTCCTTAACGATCAAACAGATGGCGATGGTGTCTGCCGTCACGATGCTGTTTGTCCTGCTTTTCTGCGTCATTTTGCTGTTTCATTCCGTGCAGCAGAATCGCTATAACACGGCTTCGCAGTTAGAAAGTATCGCCCGCTCGGTGCGCGGCCCACTCTCCGCCTCGATCCTGAAAGGGGATATTCCCGAAGCGGAAACCATTTTAAAACGCATTCAGCCTGCTGGCATCGTGAGCCGCGCGGATGTCGTCTTGCCCAACCAGTTCCAGGCGCTGCGGATGAGCTTTATCCCGGAACGCCCCGTCCCGATGATGGTCATGCGCCTGTTTGAACTGCCGGTGCAAATTTCTCTGCCTCTCTATTCGCTGGAACGTCCTGCCAATCCTCAGCCGCTGGCCTACCTGGTCCTGCAGGCAGACTCGTATCGCATGTATAAGTTCGTCATGAGTTGGGTGGTTACGTTAGTGACCACTTGCTTACTTATGACCCTGATTCTCAGCGTGGCGTTAACCTGGTGTATTAACCGGTTGATTGTGCATCCGTTGCGCCGTATCGCCCGCGAGCTGAATGCGCTTGCGCCGCAGGATCAGATGGGCCACCAGCTTGAACTGCCGCGCCTTCATCATGACGATGAGATCGGGATGCTGGTACGCAGCTATAACCTCAACCAGCAGCGCATCCAGCGTCAGCAGGATGAGTTAAATAACAGCGCCACGCGATTCCCGGTGTCAGAACTTCCTAATAAGGCGTTTCTGATGGCGATGCTGGAGCAGACGGTTGCGCGCCAGCAAACCACGGCGCTGATGGTGATCGCCTGTGAAACCCTGCAGGATACGGCGGGCGTGCTCAAGGAGAGCCAGCGTGAAATGCTGCTGCTGACGCTGGTGGAAAAGGTGAAATCTGTCCTGGCCCCGCGCATGGTGCTGACGCAGGTCAGCGGTTACGACCTGGTGGTGATAGCCAACGGCGTGAAAGAGCCGTGGCATGCCATCACATTAGGTCAGCAAGTGCTCACTGTTATTAACGAGCGGCTGCCTGTTCAGGGGATCCAGCTGCGTCCAAGCGCCAGTATCGGTATCGCCATGTACTACGGTGATTTAACGGCGGAGCAGCTGTATCGCCGCGCGTTCTCGGCGGCGTTTACCGCCCGGCGCAAAGGCAAAAATCAGATCCAGTTCTTCGACCCGGAACAGATGGAAAAGGCGCAGCAGCGCCTGACGGAAGAGAGCGACATCCTGACCGCGCTGGATAACTGTCAGTTTGCTCTCTGGCTACAGCCGCAGGTGAATTTACAGACGGGTGAAGTAAAAAGCGCCGAGGCGCTGCTCCGTGTACAGCAGCCGGACGGCTCATGGGAGCTGCCGGAGGGGCTGATTGAACGCATTGAATCCTGTGGCCTGATGGTCACCGTCGGTTATTGGGTGCTGGAGGAGTCCTGCCGCCAGCTTGCCGCCTGGCAGGAGCGCGGCGTGACGCTGCCGCTGTCGGTCAATTTGTCTGCATTGCAGCTCATGCATCCGACGATGGTTTCCGAAATGCTGGAGCTGATCAATCGCTACCGGATCAAGCCTGATACGCTGACGCTGGAAGTGACGGAGAGCCGACGCATTGACGATCCTAACGAAGCCGTTGCCATTCTGAAGCCGCTGCGCAATGCCGGCATTCGCATCGCGCTGGACGATTTTGGTATGGGCTACGCCGGGCTGCGTCAGCTTCAGCATATGAAAACCCTGCCGGTGGATGTGCTGAAAATCGACAAAGCGTTTGTCGAAGGGTTGCCAGAGGACAGCAGCATGGTGCAGGCCATTATTCAGATGGCGCGCAGTCTCAATCTGCATCTGATTGCCGAGGGGATTGAAACCGACGCGCAGCGCATCTGGCTGGCAGAGGCGGGCGTAGAGAGCGGTCAGGGCTTCCTTTTTGCCGCTGCTGTTCCTGCGGATGTCTTTGAACAACGCTACCTTCCCGGTGCTGACAATCACGCAAAAGTGTAATTTTGTTGCTGGCTTGTGCGAGCCAGCTCAAAGTTCTTAACATTTGTGTTTCAAATTTGAACTGAGTTTATTTCTGTCCTGTTATACGGGTGTTATTTTAGAGCCGCAGGTTAACCATAACCTTACAAAACCTGTGGTTTTTCTTCCCAAGGACACCTTATGAAAACCTCACTCTTCAAAAGTCTCTATTTCCAGGTCCTGACAGCCATCGCCATCGGTATTTTGCTGGGGCATTACTACCCTGAGCTGGGCGCGCAAATGAAACCGCTTGGCGACGCGTTCGTGAAGCTCATCAAAATGGTCATCGCCCCGGTAATCTTCTGTACGGTTGTCACGGGCATCGCTGGCATGGAAAGCATGAAAGCGGTAGGCCGTACCGGTGCTGTGGCGCTGCTCTATTTCGAAGTGGTCAGTACCCTTGCGCTGATTATTGGTCTGATTATCGTTAACGTGGTCCAGCCTGGTGCGGGCATGAACGTTGACCCCTCAACGCTCGATGCCAAAGCGGTCGCGGTCTATGCCGAGCAGGCGAAGGATCAGGGCGTGGTGGCCTTCCTGCTGGACGTGATACCCGGCAGCGTCATTGGCGCGTTTGCCAGCGGAAACATTCTGCAGGTACTGCTGTTTGCCGTCATGTTTGGCTTTGCCCTGCACCGTCTGGGCAGCAAAGGCCAGCTTATCTTTAACGTGATTGAGAGCTTCTCACAGGTCATCTTTGGCATCATCAATATGATCATGCGCCTGGCGCCAATCGGTGCCTTCGGTGCGATGGCCTTCACCATCGGTAAGTATGGCGTCGGTACGCTGGTGCAGCTGGGCCAGCTGATTATCTGCTTCTATATCACCTGTATTCTTTTCGTGGTGGTGGTGCTGGGCTCCATTGCCCGTGCGACAGGTTTCAACATCTTCAAATTTATCCGTTACATTCGTGAAGAGCTGCTGATTGTGCTGGGGACCTCTTCTTCAGAATCGGCGTTGCCGCGTATGCTCGACAAGATGGAAAAACTCGGGTGCCGTAAGTCGGTGGTCGGGCTGGTGATCCCGACGGGCTACTCCTTCAACCTTGATGGTACGTCGATATACCTGACGATGGCGGCGGTGTTCATCGCTCAGGCGACCAACAGCCATATGGATATTTTCCATCAGATCACCCTGTTGGTGGTGCTCCTGCTCTCCTCGAAAGGCGCGGCAGGCGTAACGGGCAGTGGCTTTATCGTGCTGGCGGCTACCATTTCTGCGGTGGGGCATCTGCCGGTGGCGGGGCTGGCGCTGATTCTCGGTATTGACCGCTTTATGTCCGAGGCGCGCGCATTAACCAACCTGGTAGGTAACGGTGTGGCGACGGTCGTTGTCGCGAAATGGGTGAAAGAGCTGGATCACAAAAAACTCGACGATACGCTGAATAATCGCGTGTCTGATAGCAAAACTCCTGGTTTAACCTCCTAATCTTGTTACAAATGCCCGCATTCCCTTGTCGGGATGCGGGCTCCTGCGCATAATAACCCTTCATACCTGTCATAATTCGACAAGATTTTTTTTGGGTATATTTCACTTCGGACCGTGACGTTTTGCCGAACGCGCGGTCTAATCGACGTGTTTTCATCGTCATCTTTTAGAGTGCAGCGCGTCGCGAGACACTCTTTTTAACCAGGAATGTTGATCAGGGGTTCACATGCAGGGCACAAAAATTCGACTCTTAACCGGCGGTTTGCTGATGATGGCAGCAGCCAGTTATGTGCAGGCAGATGCGCTCCAGCCAGACCCGGCCTGGCAACAAGGCACGTTAGCGAACGGTTTCCAGTGGCAGGTTTTATCCACCCCGCAACGTCCGAGCGATCGTGTTGAAATCCGTCTGTCCGTTAATACCGGCTCCCTTACGGAAAGTACTCAGCAAACCGGTTTTAGCCATTTTATTCCCCGTCTGGCGCTCACTCAGAGCGGCAGCCTGCAAGCGGTTCAGGTGCGTTCGCTGTGGCAACAGGCCATCGATCCAAAACGCCCGCTGCCTCCGGCTGTGGTCTCCTATGACTACACCATGTTTAACCTGAGCCTGCCAAATAACCGTAACGATCTGCTCAAAGAAGCGCTGACCTATCTCGCTGATGCCTCAGGCAACCTGGCGATTACGCCGGATACCGTTAACTATGCGCTGAGCAACAGCGACATGGTGGCGACCTGGCCTGCGGATACCAAAGAGGGCTGGTGGCGCTACCGTCTGAAAGGTTCAACGTTGCTGGGTCACGATCCGGCGGAGCCGCTGAAGCAGCCGGTCGATGCCGAACAGGTGAAATCGTTCTACCAGAAATGGTACACCCCGGACGCCATGACGCTGATTGTGGTTGGCAATGTCGATAGCCGCGCGGTGGTTGAACAGATCAACAAAGCGTTTGGCGATTTGAAAGGCAAGCGTGAAACGCCTGCCCCGGTTCCGACACTCTCTCCGCTGCGCGCCGAACCTGTCAGCATTATGACGGACACCGTGCGTCAGGACCGACTCTCCATGATGTGGGATAACGCCTGGCAGCCTATCCGCGAATCCGCCGCGCTGCTGCGCTACTGGCGTGCCGACCTGGCGCGTGAAGCGTTGTTCTGGCACGTCCAGCAGACGCTCAGTAAGAATAACGTGAAGAATATTGGTCTTGGCTTTGACTGTCGCGTGCTTTTCCAGCGTGCGCAATGTGCCATTAACGTTGAATCGCCGGGCGATAAGCTGAATGCGAATCTGGGTGTGGTCGCCAAAGAGCTGGCAAAAGTGCGTAAAGAGGGCCTCTCTGAAGAGGAGTTCAATGCGCTGGTGGCCCAGAAAAAACTGGAGCTGCAGAAGCTGTTTGCGACCTACGCGCGTGCCGATACCGATATTCTGATCAGCCAGCGCATCCGCTCCCTGCAGAATCAGGTTGTCGACATTGCGCCTGAACAGTACCAGAAGCTTCGTCAGGATTTCCTGAACGGTTTGACCGTGGATATGTTAAATCAGGATTTACGTCAGCAGCTGTCGCAGGATATGGCATTGATCCTTATGCAGCCGAAAGGCGAGCCGGAATATGACATGAAGGAACTTCAGAAGACCTGGGATTCTATTATGGTTACCGCGCCGCAGCCGGCGACCGCAGCGGATGATTTACACCCGGACGCGACGGATATTCCTCAGGGACAGTAATGCGTAGACATGCCCTCTCCCTGTGGGAGAGGGCCAGGGTGAGGGCATCAGCCCTCACTTTGGTTAAACAGGCATCGCCTCACGCGGAATAATCGCCCCGCGATACTGAATCACGGTGCTGGCCGTCAGGTGTCCGCGCTGTGCCGCGGCTTCCGGCGTTCCCCCGGTCAGACGTACCGCCAGGTAACCCGCGCTGAAGGAGTCCCCTGCCGCTGTCGTATCAATCACGTTCTCTTTGGCCAGCTTCACCGCCGGGACTTCAACCACCGCTTCACCCGCCATCGCGACCAGGCATGATTCCGCCCCGCGTTTAATGACGACTTCGCTTACGCCCGCCGCCTGCGTGCGTGCAATCACGTCATCTACGGGCTTCTCACCCCACAGGGCGTCTTCATCGTCGAGCGTCAGGAACGCGATGTCCGTGCACTGCAGCATCTGCTGATAAACCTGCTGCGTCTCTTCACGGCTGGCCCACAGGCGTGGACGGTAATTGTTATCAAAAATCACCTTACCGCCGTTGGCGCGGCATTTATGCAGCAGCGACAGCAGCTTTTCGCGGCTGACTGGACTGAGGATCGCCAGGCTGATCCCACTCAGATAGAGATAGTCAAAGCTTGCCAGTGCTTCACAAATGGCCGGGGCTGCATCGCTCTCCAGCCAGAACTTCGCCGCGGCTTCGTTACGCCAGTAATAAAACGTGCGTTCGCCGGTGCTGTCGGTTTCGATGTAGTAAAGCCCGGGAAGGCGGTTTTCCATACGCTGGATCAGCGCGGTGCCCACATGTTCATTCTGCCAGGCTTCCAGCATCTGCTGGCTGAAGCTGTCCGTGCCGAGGGCGGTAACATAGTCCACGGAGAGTGCTTCTGGCGCAACCTGACGGGCGATATAGACGGAAGTGTTTAACGTGTCGCCACCAAATCCGCGGCTGACTTCCGCGCCTTTTTGGGACAGCTCAATCATGCATTCGCCAATCACGGCAATTTTTTTGGACATAGTCGTGAACCTGAACAGAAGAATTTATCAGCAGTGTGCGCTGAGTGAATTAGATGGTCAACTATATTAAAACGACGTTCCATTATTTAATTTGAGCCAGCACGTGTTCCGGCAAATTTCTGTCATCTTAATTTCATTTTCCCGGTGAATTGAACATAAAGTTCTCAATTGTCGCGCCGATAACCCAGTGACGAGTCCAGAAAGGCCATCCAACAACAGGACATCTGAAATGAAGTCAGAGCAGGTTATCCAGCGGCTGAGCACTACGCCTGAGGCAAGTATTGAGAACTTGCAGGAGCATCGCTACTGGCTGCAATGTGAGCGTGCGTATACCTATCAGCCGATCTACCGAACGGACGGTCGACTGATGGCCATTGAAATTTTGACCGTTGTTACGCACCCGTCAAACCCTTTACAGCGTATCGCGCCAGATCGCTATTTTGCCGAAGTTGCCGTTCGCCAGCGCCTTGACGTGCTGGAAGAGCAGCTTCGTATGCTGGCGACCAAACAGGCCTTTTTCGAGCGGCACCATATCCTCGCCTCGGTTAACGTGGATGGCCCGACACTGCTGGCGCTGCGTCAGAATGCAAAATTGCAGGAACTGATCGCCACTCTGCCGTGGATGCGTTTTGAACTGGTGGAGCACGTCCGGCTGCCGCAGGACTCCTCGTTTGCCTCGATGTGTGAATTTGGCCCGCTGTGGCTGGATGACTTTGGTACGGGCATGGCGAACTTCTCTGCGCTGAGCGAAGTGCGTTATGACTACATCAAAGTGGCCCGCGATCTGTTTATTATGCTGCGTCAGACCCCGGAAGGGCGAAACCTGTTTACGCTGTTATTGCAGTTGATGAACCGCTATTGCAAAGGGGTGATTGTCGAAGGTGTGGAAACGCTGGAAGAGTGGCGCGATGTGCAACACTCACCCGCTGCTGCCGCACAGGGTTATTTCCTCTCTCGTCCGGTTCCTATGGATACCCTCGATACCGTCATAACTAACCTCTGATCCGCCCGTTTCCCCTTGTCTGGACTATAGTTTTACAGGACAGGCCATCAGGAAAGGGGACAAAAATGACAAAGACAACCAGGGTTATCTCCTGGACTACAGGGATTTTCTTGTTGTTGATCGTGGTTATCGTCGTCATTATTGCGACGTTTGACTGGAATCGCCTTAAGCCGACCATCAACCAGAAAGTCTCAGCTGAGCTGAACCGTCCCTTCGCCATCCGCGGCGATTTGGGCGTGGTATGGGAACGTCAGAAACAGGAGACCGGCTGGCGAAGTTGGATCCCCTGGCCGCACGTCCACGCCGACGACATTATTCTCGGCAACCCGCCGGATATTCCGGACGTCACCATGGTCCATCTGCCACGCGTTGAAGCCACGCTGGCGCCGTTAGCGCTCCTGACCAAAACCGTCTATCTGCCGTGGATTAAACTCCAGCAGCCCGATGCGCGTCTGATCCGCCTTTCTGAAAAGAACAACAACTGGACGTTTAACCTTGCCAGCGACGGCGAAAAAGATCCCAATGCCCGGCCCTCTTCATGGTCATTCCGTCTGGACAATATTCTTTTCGATCGCGGGCGGATCGCCATCGACGATAAGGTCAGCAAGGCGGATGTGGAGATCCTGGTCGATCCGTTGGGTAAACCGCTACCGTTTAGCGAAGTGACGGGCAACCAGGCGAAAGGCGATAACGCCAAAGCGGGAGATTATGTGTTCGGCCTGACGGCCAAAGGGCGCTACAACGGTCAGCCGCTGAGCGGGAAAGGAAAAATGGGCGGCATGCTGGCGCTCAGGAGCGAAGGTACGCCGTTCCCGGTGCAGGCGGATTTCCGTTCAGGGAATACGCGCGTGGCATTCGTGGGCACGGTCAACGACCCGATGAACATGGGGGGCGTGGATCTGCGGCTGAAATTTGCCGGTGATTCGCTGGGTGAACTGTATGAACTGACCGGTGTGTTGCTGCCCGATACGCCGCCGTTCGAAACGGACGGGCATCTGGTTGCCAAAATCGACACCGAAAAATCGTCTGTCTTTGATTACCGGGATTTTAACGGCCGCATCGGTGACAGCGATATCCACGGATCGCTAACCTATACCACCGGAAAACCGCGCCCGAAACTGGAAGGGGATGTGGAGTCCCGCCAGCTACGTCTGGCCGATCTGGGCCCGTTGATTGGCGTGGATTCGGGCAAAGGCACGAAGTCGAAAGAGGTCAAAAAGGACGTTCAGCCTGCGGGGAAAGTGCTGCCTTACGATCGCTTCGAAACTGATAAATGGGACGTGATGGATGCCGATGTACGCTTCAAAGGGCGTAAAATTGAGCATGGCAGCACGTTGCCGCTGAGCGATCTCTCGACGCATGTCATTCTTAAAAACGCCGATCTGCGCCTGCAGCCGCTGAAGTTTGGTATGGCGGGCGGAACGATTTCCTCGAACATTCACCTCGAGGGCGATAAAAAGCCGATGCAGGGGCGCGCCGAAATTCAGGCCCGCAGGCTGAAGCTGAAAGAGCTGATGCCAAACGTGGAGTTGATGCAGAAAACCCTCGGTGAAATGAACGGTGACACGGACATTCGCGGGGTAGGAAATTCCGTGGCGGCGCTGCTGGGCAGCGGCAATGGTAACCTGAAACTGCTGATGAACGACGGCCTGGTCAGCCGCAACCTGATGGAGATCCTGGGGCTGAACGTGGGCAACTTTATCATCGGGCAAATTTTCGGGGATGACGAGGTGCGGGTGAACTGCGCCGCGGCCAATCTGGATCTGGTTAACGGCGTGGCGCGTCCGCAGATTTTTGCCTTCGACACGGAAAACGCGGTGATTAACGTGACCGGTACCGCCAGCATGGCCTCAGAGCAGCTGGATTTGACGATCGACCCGGAAAGTAAAGGGATCCGTATTATTACCCTGCGCTCGCCGCTTTATGTCCGCGGCACCTTTAAAAATCCGCAGGCAGGCGTGAAGCCCGGGCCGCTGATCGCGCGTGGTGCGGTGGCCGCAGCCCTCGCGACGCTGGTCACCCCAGCCGCCGCGCTGCTGGCATTGATCTCGCCGTCAGAAGGTGAGGCGAACCAGTGTCGGACAATTTTGTCGCAGATGAAGAAGTAAGATGCGGGATGTTTTTGCCGGGTGGCGCTGCGCTTACCCGGCCTACATGTTGAATCGTAGGCCGGGTAAGGCGTAGCCGCCACCCGGCATTAGCTTACAGTGCCTGATGCTTAGTCTCATGCGTCAGCAGCAGCGCAATCAGCGTCAGCGCCGCCATGGCCGCCAGGTAAACGCCCACGTAGAACAGACCATAATTTGCCTGCAGCCAGGTGGCGATGTATGGCGCAACGGACGCCCCCAGAATGGAAGAGACGTTGTAGGAGAACGACGCACCGGTATAACGCACTTCCGTCGGGAACAGCTCTGGCAGCAGCGCGCCCATTGGGCCGAAGGTCAGCCCCATCAGGCTAAGGCCAATCAGCAGGTAGGCCATCACCAGTGCCGGGCTACCCGAACCCAGCAGCGGCGGGAAGACGAACAGGGCAAACAGAATGATCAGCGTGGTGATCGTAATCATGCTCGCACGACGACCGAATTTATCCGCCAGCAGGCCGGCAATCGGCACCATCACACCAAACCCGATGACCGCCATCATCAACATCCACAGTACTTCGTTACGCGGCAGACCCAGCCCAACCGGCGCGGCGGCGGTACTGTAGGTCATGGAGTAAACCGTCATGATGTAGAACAGCGTATAGGTTGCCAGCATGATGAACGTGCCCAGCACGGTGACGCGGACGTGTTTGGTCAGCAGCGTGCCCAGCGGGACTTTCACCTGTTTTTTCGCCGCGGCCACTTTAGCGAACACCGGCGTCTCATGCAGGGACACGCGGACATACAGGCCAATCAGCACCAGCACGGCAGAGAAGACAAACGGAATACGCCAGCCCCAGTTCATGAACTGTTCATCAGTCAGCAGCCAGGAGAGGAGCAGGAAGGTGCCGTTAGCAAAGAAGAACCCAATCGGTGCGCCCAGCTGCGGGAAAGAGC
>OKOB01000239.1_pt1 | contig 14906 bp, 16 predicted proteins | sample 1613511 | NCBI WGS metagenome assembly OKOB01 (sample SAMN04436861, study PRJEB24849) | human gut metagenome | biome: human gut; feature: NICU; material: stool | host: Homo sapiens | place: USA: Saint Louis, MO | collected 2011-09-08 | reverse complement strand
GACCTCATTTCAGAACGATTTGATGTGGCGATACGCCTCGGTACGCTGGCCGATTCCCGCTATCGGGCGACGCGGATAGCCAGTTTCGCGATCCTGCCCGTCGCCTCTCCGGCCTGGCTGGCAAGCCATCCGGTGCAGACGCTGTCCGATCTGGCGCAAGCTGAGTGGATTATTCACGAGCGCCTGCCGACGCCGCTGCGCTGGCAGCTGCGCACGGATCACCAGACAGAGGTGGATTTCGCGATAGCCAGCGCGCCGCGGTTTTCTGCTGATAGCGCTACGGCGCTGATGAGCTTTGCTCTGGCGGGATGCGGCGTCGCCTTGCTGCCCGCATGGCTGGTAGCCAAAAAGGTGGCGCAGCGGGAGCTGGTGCCGCTCCTGCCGGAATACCATTTCCCACAGCAGGGCGTGTATGCCCTTTATCCCGACTCTCAGCATTTGCCGACCCGGGTGCGGGCATTTATTGACTTCCTGCGCGAGAAGGTCGGTTAAGCGCCCGTTCAGGGCGCCATCATTTTGTGCACCAGCCGGGAGAACTGCTCGCGCTCGTCATCGCTCAGGCGGCCGAGAAACTCGTCATCGACCTCATTGCCCTGCGGAATGGAACGGTTAAGCAACGCCTCGCCTTCGTCGGTCAGATAGACAAAACGGCGGCGTTTATCGGCCGGATCGTGCTCCCGACCGCCGCTTCAATCAGCGCCACCTGTTCGATCCCGGGGTGCTCCGCTACCGAGCGCATCACCGCATACTGAGGTTTAGTCAGGTCCGGCAACGCCTGCTGCCAGCGGGCGGTATGCTGTTGAAAAAGCTGGCGCAGCAGGTGGAATGCTTCGTTTCGTAACTCCATGAATACTCCGTAACAAAACTGTCACCTCTATGATAGCCGTTCGTACGCCTTTTTATACCCTTTCTGCGTTTTGATTAAAAATGCGCACGTATACGAACGATCTTGCCAATAAGGGCTGGAGGGGGTAGTTTAAATATAAGGTTCGTACACGAACAAAAGTAATGAGGTCTGGAGTGAAACTGATTATTGGGATGACGGGGGCTACCGGGGCACCGCTTGGGGTGGCATTGCTGCAGGCGCTGCGCGATATGCCGGAGGTGGAAACCCATCTGGTGATGTCGAAATGGGCCAAAACCACCATCGAGCTGGAAACGCCCTGGACGGCGCGCGAAGTGGCCGCGCTGGCGGACTTTTCCCACAGCCCGGCAGACCAGGCCGCCACCATCTCATCCGGTTCATTTCGTACCGACGGCATGATCGTTATTCCCTGCAGTATGAAAACGCTTGCAGGCATTCGCGCGGGTTATGCCGAAGGGCTGGTGGGCCGCGCGGCGGACGTGGTGCTCAAAGAGGGGCGCAAGCTGGTGTTGGTCCCGCGGGAAATGCCGCTCAGCACGATCCATCTGGAGAACATGCTGGCGCTGTCCCGCATGGGCGTGGCGATGGTCCCGCCGATGCCAGCTTACTACAACCACCCGGAGACGGTTGACGATATCACCAATCATATCGTCACCCGGGTGCTGGATCAGTTTGGCCTCGACTATCACAAAGCGCGCCGCTGGAACGGCTTGCGCACGGCAGAACAATTTGCACAGGAGATCGAATAATGGCTTTTGATGATTTGCGCAGCTTTTTGCAGGCGCTGGATGACCAGGGACAACTGCTGAAAATCAGTGAAGAGGTGAACGCTGAGCCCGATCTGGCGGCGGCCGCCAATGCGACCGGACGCATCGGCGACGGTGCCCCGGCGCTGTGGTTCGATAATATTCGCGGCTTTAACGACGCTCGCGTGACGATGAACACCATCGGCTCGTGGCAGAACCATGCCATCTCGCTGGGCCTGCCGCCTAACACGCCGGTGAAAAAGCAGATTGATGAGTTCATTCGCCGCTGGGATAACTTCCCGGTGACGCCAGAGCGCCGCGCCAACCCGGCGTGGGCAGAAAATACTGTTGATGGCGATGATATCAACCTGTTCGATATTCTGCCGCTGTTCCGCCTCAACGATGGTGACGGCGGTTTCTACCTCGATAAAGCCTGTGTCGTTTCGCGCGATCCGCTGGATAAAGATAACTTCGGTAAGCAAAACGTCGGTATCTACCGCATGGAAGTGAAAGGCAAGCGCAAGCTCGGCCTGCAGCCGGTACCGATGCACGATATCGCGCTGCATCTGCACAAAGCGGAAGAGCGTGGGGAAGATCTGCCGATCGCCATTACCCTCGGTAACGACCCGATTATTACCCTGATGGGCGCCACGCCGCTGAAATACGATCAGTCTGAATATGAGATGGCTGGCGCGCTGCGCGAGAGCCCGTATCCCATCGCTACCGCGCCGCTGACCGGCTTTGACGTGCCCTGGGGTTCGGAAGTGATCCTCGAAGGGGTCATTGAAGGGCGTAAGCGTGAGATCGAGGGGCCGTTCGGTGAATTTACCGGTCACTACTCCGGCGGTCGTAACATGACGGTAGTGCGTATCGACAAAGTCTCTTATCGCAGCAAACCGATTTTTGAATCGCTCTACCTCGGTATGCCGTGGACCGAGATTGACTATCTGATGGGCCCGGCGACCTGCGTACCGCTGTATCAGCAGCTGAAGGCCGAATTTCCGGAAGTGCAGGCGGTCAACGCCATGTACACCCATGGTCTGCTGGCGATCATCTCCACCAAAAAACGCTACGGCGGTTTTGCCCGCGCGGTGGGCCTGCGGGCGATGACCACTCCCCACGGCCTCGGCTATGTGAAGATGGTGATCATGGTTGATGAAGACGTCGACCCGTTCAACCTGCCGCAGGTGATGTGGGCGCTCTCCTCGAAGGTTAACCCGGCGGGAGACCTGGTGCAGTTGCCGAACATGTCGGTCCTTGAACTTGACCCAGGCTCCAGCCCGGCAGGCATTACCGACAAACTGATTATCGACGCCACCACCCCGGTTGCGCCGGACCTTCGCGGTCACTACAGCCAGCCGGTGCAGGATCTGCCGGAAACCAAAGCCTGGGCTGAAAAACTGACCGCTATGCTGGCCAACCGTAAATAAGGAGAAGAAGATGATTTGTCCACGTTGCGCCGATGAAAAGATTGAAGTCATGGCGACCTCGCCGGTGAAAGGGGTCTGGACCGTGTATCAGTGCCAGCACTGTCTTTACACCTGGCGAGATACCGAGCCGCTGCGCCGCACCAGCCGCGAACACTATCCGGAAGCGTTCCGCATGACGCAGAAAGATATCGATGAGGCGCCGCAGGTGCCGCACGTACCGCCGCTATTGCCGGAAGATAAGCGTTAATGAAAGGGGCCCGCTAAGTCGGGCCTTTTTTATATTTAGTACAATTATGGAAATTATTTTTTCATTAAATTAAAAAATTACGTGAAGGGTTAATATACCGGGATGACTTTGCGAGCCTGCATCCAGATTATTATAAAATTCGTCTGATTAATTCCTTGCAGATAAATTTCACGCCCTGACGAGTGTAGAATTGCGGCGTGTGCTTGAGGCTGTCTGGCCTTGAGCATTACCAGGACCCCAGACAGACGAAAGCCCCAGGAGATATTTCTATCAACTGAGGCTAGCGAATGAACATAGACAATTCAGATGTTAGTCTCTTCTTTGCAGGGAGGCAAGATATGCTGACAAAATATGCCCTTGTGGCAATCATCGTACTCTGTATTACGGTACTGGGATTTACGCTGTTGGTGCACAGCTCACTATGCGAGCTGAGTATTAAAGAGCGTAATATTGAGTTTAAAGCTGTTCTCGCTTACGAATCGAAGAAGTAGCATCCGCGCGGGGGCAACCCCGCGTATGGGTTGTCAGGACGCATCCTCTAGCACCCATTTTTTTGTTTACTAAAACGGCAGCGCTTCACAGCGCTGCCGTTTTTCACCTTAATGGGTGGCTAGACCAGGCTTTTCAGACGGTAGATCCACTCCAGCGCCTGACGCGGGGTCAGGGAGTCCGGATCAAGATTCTCCAGCGCCTCAACCGCAGGCGAGGTCTCTTCCGGGGCGGCGAGTAGCGACATCTGCGTGCCGTCGACCTGGGTCGCCGCCGCGTTGGGCGAGATACTCTCCAGCTCGCGCAGTTTCTGCCGCGCGCGCTTGATCACCTCTTTCGGCACCCCCGCCAGCGCGGCGACCGCCAGGCCATAGCTCTTGCTGGCCGCGCCGTCCTGCACGCTGTGCATAAAGGCGATGGTATCGCCGTGCTCCAGGGCGTCGAGGTGGACGTTGGCGACGCCTTCCATTTTCTCCGGCAGCTGGGTGAGCTCGAAGTAGTGGGTGGCGAACAGCGTCAGCGCCTTGATTTTGTTGGCCAGATTTTCCGCACAGGCCCACGCCAGCGATAGCCCGTCGTAGGTGGACGTGCCGCGGCCAATCTCATCCATCAGCACCAGGCTATGCTCGGTGGCATTGTGCAGGATATTGGCGGTTTCAGTCATCTCCACCATAAAGGTCGAGCGGCCGCTGGCCAGGTCATCCGCCGCGCCGACGCGGGTGAAGATGCGATCGATCGGGCCAATTTCTACTTTCTGCGCCGGGACGTAGCTGCCGATATAGGCCAGTAGCGCAATCAGCGCGGTCTGGCGCATATAGGTACTTTTACCGCCCATGTTCGGCCCGGTGATAATCAGCATCCGCCGCTGCGGCGCCAGCTGCAGCGGGTTAGCGATAAACGGCTCTTTCAGCACCTGCTCGACCACCGGATGGCGGCCTTCGCTAATGCGAATGCCTGGCTTATCGCTAAAGGTCGGGCAGCAATAGTTCAGGGTTTCCGCACGTTCCGCCAGGTTGACCAGCACGTCCAGCTCGGCCAGCGCGCTGGCGCTGGTTTGCAGATCGGCGAGATGCGGCAGCAGCAGGTCGAACAGTTCGTCATAAAGCTGTTTTTCCAGCGCCAGCGCTTTGCCCTTGGAGGTCAGCACCTTATCTTCGTATTCCTTCAGCTCAGGAATAATATAGCGTTCGGCGTTCTTCAGCGTCTGGCGGCGCACGTAGTGGATCGGCGCGAGGTGGCTCTGGCCGCGGCTAATCTGGATGTAGTAGCCGTGGACGGCGTTGTAGCCGACTTTCAGGGTATCGAGGCCCAGCCGCTCGCGCTCGCGGATCTCCAGCTTATCGAGATAATCGGTGGCGCCATCGGCCAGCGCCCGCCACTCGTCCAGCTCTTCGCTATAGCCTGGAGCGATGACCCCGCCGTCGCGGACCAACACCGGCGGGGCGTCGATCACCGCGCGCTCCAGCAGTTCGCGCAGTTCGGTGAACTCGCCCATTTTCTCGCGCAATTTTTGCACCGGCTGACTGTCAACGTCGGCCAGCAGCTCACGCAGCAGAGGCAGTTGCTGCAGGGCATGACGCATGCGGGCAAGATCGCGCGGCCGGGCGGTACGCAGCGCCAGACGCGCCAGAATACGCTCCAGATCGCCGACCTGGCGCAGCACCGGCTGCAGCTCGGTATAGCGCTCCTGCAGCGCGCCGATGGTCTGCTGGCGCTCCACCAGCACGGCGGTATCGCGGACCGGCATATGCAGCCAGCGCTTGAGCATCCGGCTACCCATCGGCGTCACCGTACAGTCGAGTACCGAGGCCAGGGTGTTGTCGGTGCCGCCGGCCAGATTCTGGGTGATCTCGAGGTTACGGCGGGTGGCGGCATCCATAATGATGCTGTCCTGCTGGCGTTCCATGGTGATGGAGCGGATGTGCGGCAGCGAGGTACGCTGGGTGTCTTTGACATACTGCAGCAGGCAGCCGGCGGCGCACAGGCCGCGCGGGGCGTTTTCGACGCCGAAGCCGACCAGATCGCGGGTGCCGAACTGCAGGTTTAGCTGCTGGCGTGCGGTGTCGATTTCAAATTCCCACAGCGGGCGACGGCGCAGACCGCGGCGGCCCTCGATCAGCGACGATTCGGCAAAATCTTCCGCATACAGCAGTTCCGCCGGGTTGGTGCGCTGCAGCTCTGCCGCCATGGTTTCGCGGTCGGCCGGTTCGCTCAGGCGAAAGCGCCCGGAGCTGATATCCAGCGTCGCGTAGCCGAAGCCCTTGCTGTCCTGCCAGATGGCGGCCAGCAGGTTGTCCTGGCGCTCCTGCAGCAGCGCTTCATCGCTAATGGTGCCCGGGGTGACGATACGTACCACTTTACGCTCGACCGGCCCCTTGGTGGTGGCCGGGTCGCCAATCTGCTCGCAAATGGCCACCGACTCGCCCTGGTTGACCAGTTTGGCGAGGTAGTTCTCCACCGCGTGGTGGGGGATGCCGGCCATGGGTATCGGTTCGCCCGCGGAGGCGCCGCGCTTGGTCAGCGAGATATCGAGCAGCTGCGACGCGCGTTTCGCATCGTCATAAAATAGCTCGTAAAAATCCCCCATCCGGTAAAACAGTAGAATGTCAGGATGTTGCGCCTTCAGCTTGAGATACTGCTGCATCATCGGCGTGTGGGCGTCGAGATTGTCAATTGTGCTCATGGGGTGTTATCCAGATCCCTGATTTGAAATGGCTGCGATTTTGTAGTTGTCGTCGTTATCACATGGATGAGACATAATAACGGAGATGGGCAGGTGAGGGAAACCGACGAAAGCACGCGGCGCGATCCGGATTCCAGTTGCAGAGGGGGCGGGGTACCGTCACAGTAATTGAACCGCCGCCACGCGATCGTCTTCATACATTACGTTCGCCGTCGATGTTGTTCTGCCTTCTGGCCGTAGACCTCGTTACGACAACGGCTTGTGGTTGCTAGTCGTAAAGCCATTTACCTGCTTTTGCTGATTCGGCAAACATTTTGATAGTTAAAGGTTTACGCGTTTTTTCTACATCTTCTCGTTTTACTTTAAACCACCGAGTTAGCATTGGAGTATTCTCCCAAGGGAAATAACACGACCATTTAACACTGGAAAGATCAACATTAAATTTTTGTTCAAATTTATTTAAAGCGTCATGCAGATCGTCGCCGGGAGCATCAAATAAGTCATAATCAAGTTCCAATGGGATTTCTTTCCAATTTTTATCTAAACGGGTTGAGATCTCATCTTTAAACAAGTCTAAAACCTGATCTTGAATGCTTTTCATTAAAAGGATGTCCATTGTATACGGTCTTTGGGGCGAGCTATTAGGTTGTATTTTTCCTGAGTTTTTCTTGAAACTTGATAAATTGAGTTTACAAGTCCTATCCAACCTAACCACGGAACATAACGGGCGATAACAGCAGCAAGACTATTCGTTTTTCTCATTCTTACACCAACGGGTGTAGGAACCCTAATACCAAATGGAGTTTTTGCATTTCTCAGAAGCATCCTTCCATATTTAGAAACAACACTTGTTCCTTTTATTGCCTCTCCTGGCTTTGTTCTGGTTTTTAGCCAAGGTTGCCCGGCGAGGATAGCGGCACCAGATTCAATACCAATGCCAAGTTCGTCACAAAATTGTTCAAGAAAAATGACATCAAAAAGTTCACCAGCCGAAAGATTGGATTGTCCGTGATAGAAATAGGTTCCATTTAGATCTTCTGTCGTATCCATTTGCTCATCTATTATGCTGTTTGTCTTTCATTCCAGGCATCGGTGAAAATTATATTTCCGTCACAATGTTTCCAGGTGATCTTCTCATATCTAAGTTCGACAGATTCAAGATGGTTGTTGTTCTTGTCTTCTGGGGAAGCCATTGTAGGAGATATTGATACGATTCGGACGCCTTCAAGTAGCATATTGAAGTATTCCACTTCTTGACCAGCATCGCTGATTTTATACCATTTGATTTCAGCAGATTTCAGGTTCTGACCAGTAGCTACTGCTTTGTAGAGGTATGGACTGGAATAGTCGAATTCTTTAACGATGATCATTGGTGAGTGCTGACGAGTGCCGGTAGGCTTGCCAGTGGCATTATCAGTGGGAATGGAGAGATTGTGATGAAACCCTTTAAATTCGATGCTGAACTCCCTGTCTGCAACATCACAACCACCTTTGATTAGTGCCCCACCGTCGTCGTATATCCACATATTACCTGGAATAGCCATGCTTCTTCTTCCCTCTATTATCATTAGTAAGAAAACAGTGTATCGAGTTGATTAAGCGCAGTAAATAATCAATGTGTCGTTTTTGGATTAATACGGGAAATATCTTCTCTGTAATGATGGTTTATATTTAAAAATAGCTGTCGTAAATATTTCATTGGGTTATTACGCCATTGGTATAGATTTTAAATATAAATGACCCTCAATAATATAATGCAGGCAATTATTGCCAGAAAGCGTAAGCGCGGCGCGATCCGGATTCCAGTTGCGCCGCGCGGGGATTATGGCGCCAGATAAACCTGGGGGACCGCGTTGTCCGGGTGCTGGACGAGGCGGACATCCGCCCCGTACCAGCGATGGATAACCGGCTGCTGGATCACCTCCTGCGGCGTGCCCTGGGCGACCAGATGTCCCTGGTGGAGCAGCAGGATGCGGTCGGCCCACAGGGCGGCGAGGTTAAGGTCATGCAGCACCACGCAGACGTGCAGTTGCCCGCCGGCGGTGAGCCGTTTGAGCAAACGCAGCAGGTGCTGCTGATAGTAAAGGTCCAGCGCCGAGGTGGGCTCATCGAGAAACAGCCAGCCCTGCGGCGCGCCGTCGCGCCATAGCTGCGCCAGACAGCGGGCCAGCTGTACCCGCTGCTGCTCGCCGCCGGAGAGGCCGGGATAGCGGCGGCCGGCAAGGCCATCGCAGCCGGTGACGGCCATCACCGCCGCCAGCACCGCCGGATCCGCCGTCGCGCCCCACGGTGAGCGTCTCCACCGTCCAGTCGGCCTGCAGGGCCGTTCGCTGCAGCATGACCGCCCGCCGGCGCGACAGCGCCTCGGGGGACCAGGCCTCCAGCGGCTTGCCTGCAAGATGGCGGGTGCCGCTGTCCGGAGTCAGATAGCCGGTCAACAGGCGCAGCAGAGTGGATTTCCCGGCGCCGTTCGGCCCGATAAGCGCCGTCATCTCGCCGCCGCGCAGCGCGACGGAGACGTTGTCGATAATCTGTCGTTTACCAAGGTGAAGTGACAGCCCCTGGGCGCAGTATTCATTAACCATGTCTGGAGTTCTCCCGACGAAAGACCAGCCACAGAAACCAGGGGGCGCCCAGCAGGCTGGTGAGCAGACCGACCGGTATCTCCGCCGGCGCCGCCACGGTGCGGGCCAGGGTGTCGGCCAGCAGAAGCAGGATCGCGCCGGCCAGCAGCGAGCCGGGGATCAGTCCGCGATGGTCCGGTCCCAGCCACAGGCGCATCAGGTGCGGCACCACCAGGCCGATAAAGCCGATGACTCCGCTGATGGCCACCGCGACGGCCACCAGCACCGCGCTGCACAGCAGCAGCCAGCGCTGCAGCGCCTGCACGTTGACCCCAAGATAGTGCGCCTCTTCATCGCCAAGCTGCAGCAGATTGAGGCGGGACGCCATCCACCACACCGCCAGCGCCGCCGGGATAATCAAGGTCGCGGCCACCAGCAGCGTCGGCCATTCGGCCTGGCCCAGACTGCCCATTCCCCACAGCGACAGCTGGCGCAGCTGGGCGTCATTGCTCAGCCAGGACAGGACGCCGACCAGCGCGCCGCACAGCGCGTTGATGGCGATCCCCACCAGCAGCAGGCGCGACAGCGAACCCTCCTCCGCCCGACTGAGGATGAAAATCACCACCATCACCGCCAGGCTGCCAATAAACGCCGCCAGCATCGGCATATACAGGGCGATCAGCCCCGCAGCGGAGAACGGGAGCACCAGCCAGCTGGCCACCGCCAGCGCGGCGCCGCTGCTGATGCCCAGCAGGCCCGGGTCGGCAAGCGGGTTGCGAAACAGCCCCTGCATCACGCAGCCGGCCCACCAGCAGGGCCAGCAGCACCCGCGGCAGACGGATGGTCAGCCAGATATGACGCAGCATGTCATCCCCGGAAGGCAGCAGGTTGACCAGCGGCAAGCGCATGGCGCCGAGGGTGGTGGCAAACAACGTCAGGGAGACCAGCAGCAGCGTCATCAGCAGCAAACGGCGAGCGAGGGCAGGGCGCATCAGGGCAACTGCTCCGCTTTGTTTCGCAGCGCGATTATCGCCTGCGGTGTGCGCGGCCCGAAGCCCAGCAGGGCCATATCGTCGATCGTCAGCAGCTGTTTATGACGCCCCGCCGGGGTCTGCGCCAGGCCGGGCAGTTTCCACAGCCCGGCTTCGCCGCCCATCCCTTTGAGACCATCGGCGGAGATCACCACCAGATCCGCCTGGCTGGCGGCGACCCCTTCCTGCGACATGGCGCGATAGTGGTCGAAGCCCTGCATCGCGTTCTGCAATCCGGCGGCGCGAATGGCGCCATCGGCCGCGGTATGCTGTCCGGCCACCAGGGTATTCATTCCGCCGTGGCTGAGAATAAACAGCACCCGCTTAGCAACCGGCTGCGTTGGAATGGCGGCGATCTGCTGCTGAAGCTGCTGGCGCAGCGCGTCGCCTGCCGCCGTTTTGCCTAACGCTTCGGCAATGACAGCCACTTTGTTATCGATCGCGGACAGACTTTCGCCGCCCGGCACGTTCACCACCTTCACCCCGCTCGCCTGCACTTTGTGTAAGACCAGCGAGGGCTGAGCCTGGGCGCTCGCTAACACCAGCTGCGGGCGTAACGCGAGGATCCCCTCGGCGTTCAGCTGTCGCAGGTAGCCGACGTCCGGCAACTTTTGCGCCGCCGGGGGCCAGCTGCTGGTGCTGTCCCGCGCCACCAGGCTCTCCTCCGCGTGAAGGGCATAAACGATCTCAGTGACATCTCCGCCGAGGGTGACGAGCCGCTCAACGGCGGCGTGACTCAGCAGCGGGAAAGCGATCAAGAGCAGTAACCAGCGCATCATGCGGGCTGCCCTTCACGGGTCAGGCGGTCTACCTGCTGGCGCCATTGCGTCTGCTCGGGGTGCCCCTCGCTGCGCTGGCCGTAGAGCTGGGCAATCTGGGTGCCGTCTTTAGCGAACAGTTCGACGCTGGTGACGTGTCCGTCCGAAGTCGGCTTGCGGGTCACCCACACTTCATCGAGGCTCTCTTCGCGCAGATGCAGGGTAAAAGTAGTATTGAAGATATTCAGCCAGCCGCGCATGGGGGCCAGCTTTTCCAGGGCGCCGGTAAAGATCTGCACGCAGCCGCGATTGCCGACGAAAATCATGATTTCATTGCCCTCCTGGCGCACCGTCTCCAGCAGCGACGGCAGCGCATGGCGAGCCACGCGGCAGGCGAGGTCGTCGCTCACCAGACGGAAGGCCTGCTGGCGGGAAAGCTGATATTTACGCAGCAGACCGAAGAACTGGTGAACGTCGGTCATCGCGCGCCAGTCGTTCTCCAGGGCGGCGCCGTCGGCGGTATCGGCATATTTCACCGGCTCCAGCGGGCGCAGGGTCAGCGGTGCCGGCGCCGCCACCCGATATTCCGCGATCAGGGTCTCCCAGGCCGCCATGTCGGTCTGCGTGGTCGCATAGACTTTCAGCAGGGCGTCGCCGTGGTGGTCGAAAAACTGGATGCTCTGACGGCCATTATCGTTCAGATGGAAGGCGCTGGCCCACTGGCTGAGGAACAGACGCAGGTCGAGCGCACGCGGGTTCAGCACCAGCCCGGCGTGGCCGCTGAGGTGCTGGTGCGTGAACTGGCCCACCTGCTCATGCACGGCATACTCGTTGCGGCAGATGCATTTGGTTTCGCCGACGCGCTCCAGGGCGGCAATCAGCGTCCGGGCGTCATCGCTCAGGCGCACGGCATCATGGCCGAGGCGGGCGGCGGTCAGCTCGGCTTCGCTGATCCCCATTTCCGCGGCGATATCGCGGGCATATTTCGCGGTACTGGCCGCTTTGGTGGCCTGGTAGCGCTGCCACAGGTCAGGGTGTGCATTTGGCATAATCATATCCTTCTCGACGATGAATATCCCCGGCCGGCGGGCCGGGGGCAGGTGCGTTATTATTCGGGCAATCAGAAGTCGACGTTGACGCCCAGCTGCCAGGTGCGGCCCGGCATCACCGCCAGCGCTTTATCGTTGGCGTCCTGGTTGGTGCCGGTCTCGATATTGCGGCTGCTCAGGTAATCCCAGTATTTACGATCGGTGAGGTTGTAGACCCCGCCATTGAGGCGCACGTTTTTCGCCACCTGCCAGTACGCGGTCCAGTCCAGCATGCCGTAGCCCGGCACGCGCATATAGTCGCTGCTGGCATCGGTGATGGCGGATCCGCTGTTGCTGTAGCTTTCGCGGTTGGTGGCGGTCGCCTGTTTCCCTTTGACAAAGGTCGCCGTCAGGGCGGTGCCGTAGCGTTTCGCCGGATCGTCCCACGCCACGCCGACGATGGCTTTCATTGGCGCCACGCTGTCGAGGTCGACGTATTTATCGCCGCTGTAGCTGGATTTCGATTTCCCTTCGCTATAGCCGAGGGCGAGGGTGGCGCTCAGGCCGTCCACCTGCTCAAACCAGGTGCCAAAGTTAAATTTAGTGCTAATCTCACCGCCGTAGATATAGGCTTTATCGCGGTTTTCCGCCTGATAAATGGTGTAGATGTTCGACGGCACATTCGTGAACTGGCCCGGATTGTTGGCGCGGGTATAGCGGGTATAGGCGATAAAGTTCTTATAGCTGTTGTAGAACAGCGCCGTGCGCAGGGTGATGCCTTCGGTAACTTCCCCTTTCAGCCCCCACTCGAGATTATCGCTGGTTTCCGTCTTCAGATCGGTATTGCCGATCAGGGCATACTGCTGGCTGCCGGCGTAGCTGGAGCCGAGGTTCCAGGAGCCATACAGCTGGCTGGCGTTGGGGAACTGCGCCCCGCGCTGGTACTGCAGGTAGGTCATCAGGCGCGGGGTGAGGTCGTACTGGAAGGTCAACGACGGCAGAACCTGGGTATCGCTGTTTTTGCCGTACAGATTCGCCACCGACGATTCGCTCAGCACGCTGCTGTTGGCGGCGAGATCGGACAGATTTTCCGGCTTAGTCGATTGATGCACCACGCGCACGCCGGGAATAACGGCGAAGTTGTGGCTGTCGAGATCGAAGTTGATCTTATCCTGGACAAAGCCACCGAGGGTGTAGCTGCGGCTGTCTGCCTCCGGCTGCATGATCTCGCTGTAAACGCTGGGGATCGGCGACTGGCTGAACGGCCGCTGGGTTTTGCTGGTGCTGGCGTTGAAACCGGCGCTCAGATCGTGGCGGCCCAGGGTTTTCGCCAGCGCGGTCTGCAGGCCCCAGGTGTCGGTATCGTAGTTAGAGTTCACCGTCTGCATTTTGCGGGTGACGCTGTCCGGCATATAAGTCCAGTCATGGGCTTCGGTATGCTGGTAGTAGATTTTTGTGGAGACGCTGTCGAGGTAGTCGTTCATCGGCGTCCAGTCATCCTTCAGGCTCAGGCCCCAGCGCCGGGTCTGGCTGGTCTGGTTGGCGGTGCCGATGGTGCTGTTGCCGCTGGAGTCCCAGGTATCGTAGTGGGTGTGGTTGGTTTTATGGTAATAGTCGAAGGTGCTGGTCAGCTTGTGCTCATCGTTAGGCTGCCAGATCCCGGAGGCCAGAAAAGCATCGGAGTGCCAGTTCGCCGGGTAGGCGTCGACGGTGCCGCTGTTGTTTTCGGTTTCCTGGCCGTCACGGCGGCTATAGACCAAAATCCCGCGCAGGAACTCATCGCCGCCGGCGACGGTCACCCCGTTGTGCCAGCTGCGATCCGCAGAGTCGTAACCGCTGCGGTAGCCGAAGGCGCTGGTCTTGCCCGGGCGCAGGTAATCATCCGCTGATTTCGGGCGGAAGGAGACATTCCCCCCGATAGCGCTGTTGGCCGTTTCCGTCGAGGTGGCGCCGGACTGGATATCCACGCTGCCGTACATATACGGGTCGATATAATCGCGGCCGATGCCGAAGGTGTTGAGCCCGGCGCGGCCGACGTAGCCGCGGCCGGTGGCGTTGGGTTGCGCGATACCGTCCACGTCGATGCCTACGCGGTTGCTCTCCATACCGCGAATGTTGTAGCCGGTGTAACCTCCGCGGTCGAAGCCGCTTTTGCCGTTGCCGGAGCCGCCGCTGGCCCCGGTGGCGCTGATGAGCGGCTCATAGCGCATGATTGAGCCGAAATCGTTAGCGCCTTTATTCTCCAGCTCCCGGGCGCTGATGCTGTGTTCGCTACCGGCTTTCTGCACCGGCGCGGGGGCGGTGACGGTCATTTGTTCCGAGGTGTCATCCACCGCCTCGCCGCTAACGGCGGAAGTATCTGCTGCGATGGCAGAAGTCTGATAAATTGCTGCAAACAAAGAGGTCACCAGCAGGCGTTTTTTACAGCATGCTGCTGACGGAGTCGATTTGTACATAGTCGCCACGCCTTGATCGTTATTAGTATCGGCTCACGCGTTACTTCCAGAGTTGCAGGTTGCTCCGTCTTTTCCGTTGCGGATAGGGTCTTACTCCATTTGTTGATTACGAATGGTAATGATAGGTATTATCGTTTGCAACAAAATAATCATGTGTTCTTCATTTAAACTGCACTTTGTTTACAATTTGCCCTTTCAGACTTAGCGAGACGACGATGAACTCAAAAGCGGCCATCACCATCACCTACTGTTCCCAGTGCAACTGGATGCTGCGCGCCAGCTGGATGGCGCAGGAGCTGTTACATACCTTCAGCACCGACATCGCCTCGGTGACGCTGGTGCCGGGGACCGGCGGGATCTTCACGATCGATGTCGACGGTCAGCAGATCTGGGAGCGCAAGCAGGATGGCGGTTTTCCGGATGCGGCCGAGCTGAAACGCCGGGTGCGCGATGTCTGCTTCCCGGAGAAGCCGCTGGGCCATGTGGATAAAGGTGACCAGAAGGGGTGACAACCCCCTCCGGACGACAAGCGCCCGGAGGAGAAGCCGTTAGCGGGCTAACTGCACGTCAACCAGCACGCTCTGTCGGCGGGTGCGTATGAGGGATACC
>OKOB01000233.1_pt1 | contig 15036 bp, 10 predicted proteins | sample 1613511 | NCBI WGS metagenome assembly OKOB01 (sample SAMN04436861, study PRJEB24849) | human gut metagenome | biome: human gut; feature: NICU; material: stool | host: Homo sapiens | place: USA: Saint Louis, MO | collected 2011-09-08 | reverse complement strand
TAATGGGAGACCAGTATATTGTTGAATCAACAGCACCGGAAGTTACCGGCGTCACGGGTATAAGGGGCAAACCAGTCTATGAAACCGGCATAGATGGAATTGGCTTTCAGTTTTCAGATCTTCTGAGCAGCAAAAATGGTTCTATTAATCCTGCTGTTGCTCAATCTACAATCGTACCTATTTTAGAATCGAATGAAGATTATAAATTTATGACGGTATGGTTAATTAAAACAAAGCAGGTCATCGATACATCCGGCACCAGTACAAACCCGGTATTTAAATTCTCAGCAGGTAACTTAAGCACCAACCCAAGGGCAGCTGACCGCCTTTTGTTAACAGCAACCCTGAAGTTCAAGACTATTTCATATAAAGATACCTCTTGCGATATTTCAGTATCAGGGCCTAGCCAAATCACCCTGAATAAAATTGAAAAAAACACATTAATGTCCATTTCTCGAGGAGGTACAACTCCATCACAAAAAACTATCAAAATGGATGTGACTTGCCCACAAGGTTCAGTTGGCAACAAGCTTTACTACTGGTTTAACCCTGTTAATGGCACCAGTTCTGCCGGGGATGGGATCATCGATAACATGATAACTGGAACCGAAGCCGCAAATAACGTTGGCGTTATCTTCAAAATTGACAACAAGCCTATAATATTTTACGACGCCGAAACTTATAGCTTCGCCAAGGCACAGGCATCACAAAACTTTACCTTCACCGCCGACTATTATCGCATGAGTGACAATAGCGCTGAAGTCTCTTCCGGTCATGTAAAAGCTATGCTTGAAGTTGTCATACAGGAAGAGTAAAAGTATAACCTCCATACCCCTACAAAAGGTGGATAATGACATCCACCTTTTTTATTTTTATGTCAACAACCAAAAAAATGTCATATATGAATGCAAGAATAAATCAATATATCTGCAGCACATCGATAATAGCTGCGTGCCACCACCTGCTGAATTAGTTACTGTTTTATGAACCTATAAATAGTTTAGATTTGATTCACTATTAACCTCTAATTTCATCAACAATTCATATTTAGTTGAGTTGATTCATACTACAGCAACGACTATCTTTTCTGCGGACCAAATTCTGGTCTGGAATGAATATATAATTTTAATTTTAGTTAAAGGACTAATCATGCACCAATTAACTGTATTTGAAATGGAAGAAATTTCTGGCGGTGCGCTGACCGATACTCTTACCGATATCGTCACCTGGGCCGCAAAAGAAGTTGGCGCTATCGCACTGGGCGCCTCTCTGGGCGCTATTTTTGGTACAGCGTACGCCGGACGTTGGGGTGGCGTAAGTGGCGGTATCTTCGGTATCGGCTCAATCGGCCAGGGTGTAGGGATGATCGCCGGGGTTATTCTCGGTGGCGTTTGCTTTGGTATTGCAGCGGGTATCGTTGGCTGGGATATGACTCTGGATTATGCTCAGGGCGTAATGGATGCTATTTATGACGGCACCCTGAACTTCTGGAGCAACTAAGTTTACGCGCCAATGATTAGCTCAACAGTTTGTTGACAAGCATTCATTAGTAATTAAGGCCTGACGTATCGGGCCTTTTCATTTTATAATTTAAGCGATAACTATGTTAAAAAAAATCTATCGCAAGGAAGCGATTGAGTATAAAAAGCATCACTGGAAAGGAAAGGCACTGCTGCTCGCAGGGCTTCCAGCATGGCTTGTTGCATTACTCTCTTTTGCTTTTCTTGCGATCCTGATAGCCACCACAGTATTTTGCTCCTTTACCCAGAGAATCGACGTTCAGGGAGAGGTCATTACTCTACCTCACTCTGTCAACGTTTATGCCCCGCAGCAAGGCTTTGTTATCTCCCAATATGTAAAAGTCGGCGATATTGTGACCAAAGGCCAGCCGTTATATGAGATCGACATTTCCCGGAACACCACAACGGGTAATGTTAGTGCGGTACAAATAGAGGTCATTAATGAAAAGATCGCAAATGCTGAAGATATCATTTCAAAACTGAATCATAATAAAGAAGAAACAACCATTTCTTTAGAGAAGCAGTTAAAAACAATCAATGATTCGTTAAAAGAAACTAATCGCATGTTGGCTAACGCCCAGGCTGGATTAAAGAAAATGCATGAAAATCTATCCAGCTATGATAAGTATTTAAGTGACGGACTGATTACCAAAGACCAATATAACTATCAACACTCTTTGTATTTTCAACAACAAAGCACTTACCAGTCTCTGGTGAGTCAGAAAATGCAACTGGAATCGCAGGTCACTCAGCTCAATAGTGATAAGATTACAAAAATAGCTGATTTTGACAATCAAATCTCGTCACAAGAAAACCAGATTAATGATTATAAAAATCAACTGGTTGAATCAAACGCAAACGGTAACATTATTATTAAAGCAACGACTGAAGGCCGTATTGAATCATTGACCGTCACTAAAGGCCAAATGGTTGATAAAGGCAGCAGTCTAGCACAGATAAAACCTACCGGTGATATAGAGTATTATCTTATTTTATGGTTACCTAACAATAGTATACCTTATGTAAAACCTGGGGATGAAATTAACATTCGTTATGCTGCATTCCCATCAGATAAATTTGGTCAATTCCCGGGAAAAATACTTTCAATATCTTCTGTTCCCACATCTCGACAAGAAATGTCTGAGTATACCAATGTTACGAACGGCACAAACCAGCAGGAACTGGCGCTCTATAAGACCATTGTGAAAATTGAAAACAAAACCTTTGAATATAATGGTAAAACGCTTTCGCTTTCAAATGGCCTCAAGGCTCAAGCTGTTGTATTCCTGGAAGAGCGTCCGCTCTATATGTGGATGTTTACCCCTGTGTATAAGATAACTCAAAGCATTACTGGGCCGATCCATGACTAACGAACTTTTCAAAACTGTTGTTGCAAAGTTAAATTTTTCTCTTGTTAACAAAACGCCCGTTATTCTTCAGTCAGAATCATCAGAATGTGGAATTGCCTGTCTGGCAATGGTCTGTGGTTTTTATGGGTTGAATATCGATCTGTTTAATTTCCGTCAGCGGTTTGGTAGCCCCTCCCAGGGCTCCTCACTAATGTCTCTAAGCAAAACTGCAAAGCATGCCGGCTTAAAAAGCCGGGCGTTAGCTCTTGACCTTGATGAAATAAAGCAGCTTAAACTCCCCTGCATCATCCACTGGGGGATGAACCACTACGTTGTTCTTACAAAGGTAAGGAAAAACGGATTTGTTATTCACGATCCGGCGTTGGGTAAAAGAATCATTGGCATCAATGAGATGTCAAACAATTTTACCGGTGTAGCGCTTGAACTTTGGCCCGATCATAACTTCCAGCAAGAAGAAGCAAAATCCCGATTACGATTGCTGGATTTAATGCATAAAATTGTTGGTTTAAAATCAGCACTGATTAAGATCTTTGCTTACTCTGTAGTGGTAGAAGCTATCGGACTCCTGTTACCGATTGGTACACAGCTAGTCACTGACCATGTGATTATGGCTCACGACCAAAGCTTACTGTCTGTTATCTGTATCGGGTTGATATTTTTTACCCTATTCCGCACGTTTATTAGCATGCTACGTGCATGGACGTCGTTAACGTTAAATACCCTGACAAATATTCAGTGGAAAACGACGTTATTCGATCATCTGACAAGTTTGCCATTATCCTTTTTTGAGAAAAGGCATTTAGGTGATATTCAGTCTCGCTTCTCGTCTTTGGATACGATTCGCTCAATATTTACCAATAGTATCGTTACCGGCATCATCGACTCGATAATGACAATCGGTTTATTGGTGATGCTGACCTTATATGGTGGTTGGTTAGTCTGGGTCGTCATCGGCTTTACCATTTGCTATGCGATTATGCGCTTTGCTACCTATAGCTTTTATCGTCGCGTAACGGAAGAACAGGTCGTCAAAGGCGCACGTGCTAACTCCCACTTTATGGAGTCACTTTATGGCATTTCTACGATCAAAGCACTGAATTTAAAAGAACGTCGCTCACAGCATTGGCTGAATCTTAACGTTGACGCCAGCAATGCAGGTATAAAGCAAACTCGATTCGATATGATGTTTGGTGGCATTAATACCTTTATCACCTCAATCGATCAGGTAGTGGTACTGTGGTTGGGTGCCATTATGGTAATTGATAATGAGATGACGCTCGGTATGTTTATGGCATTTAACGCCTATCGGGGTCAGTTTTCTCAACGTGCATCGAATCTCATTGATTTGGTGATGCAACTTCGTATGCTCTCACTGCACAACGAACGTCTATCAGAAATAGCATTTAGTGAACCAGAAAAAGAACTTCCATCGCGGCGTGTTTTTACGGAAAACACTGGCGTAAAACTTGAAGTGAGAAATCTTAGTTATCAATACGATCCTTTTTCACAACCCATCTTTACAAATTTGAACATAACCGTTGCTCCTGGAGAATCAGTTGCGTTAATTGGCCCATCTGGCGTAGGGAAAACCACACTATTAAAAGTTATGTGCGGACTGCTCTCGCCGGATTCCGGCGAAATACTGGCGGATAATCTGGAGATTAAAAAGATTGGTTTGAATAACTATCGTCTTGGTATCGCCTGCGTACTCCAGGAAGACCGTCTCTTTTCCGGCTCCCTTATTGATAATATAAGTGGCTTCGATGATAGCGCCGATCTTGATTTTGTGATGGAGTGTGCCAGACGGTGCAACATTCATGATGAAATTATGAAGATGGCTATGGGATACGAAACCATTGTCGGCGAACTTGGGCTGGGTATTTCAGGTGGGCAAAAGCAGCGTATCCTGATCGCCCGCGCACTGTATCGCAAACCGAGTATTTTATTCATGGATGAGGCTACCAGCCATCTTGACCTCAGAAATGAGTCGGTTATCAATCAGTCTATTTCAGCGCTAAGTATCACCCGCATTATCGTCGCGCATCGACCATCGACCATTGCATCCGCCGATCGTGTTATCGATCTCTCACAATCGAAGTCGGTGACTACTGCTTAATAAAGGAGAAGAATATGCAAGGAACGTTTATAGGTTTTAATACCGCAGGAATTACCTTTGAAGAGCGATTTTTAGCGTTGCTGCTGAAAGTTAAGAAGGAAAATGGCTTTTGCGAGATTTACTATCTTCAGGCACCGGTGCTAGCTGATCTGCTCCTGATACTGCAGAGCAGAATGGCTGTGATTTTCCAGCGGCTTGAAAACCAGGGAGAGGCCTATAAAGATGAGCTTATCACGTATAATGAGGCACTTGTTGCCAATATTCCTCAGGTTGAGACGGCTGAAATACAGCAACCATCCCCTGAGCGGCGAATCATGTCCATTACGCTCAAACCTGGCGAAACACAGTCAACGTTAATTCTTGTATTTCAGGATGAACAAATTAGTACTTTATGTATTGACGATCTGCAAATCGAAGCATTAATTATCGGTATTCAACAAGCATTAAAAACAGTCGGCGACCAGGAACTGGTTCAGTATTTAAGTTCAAATATGGATTTTTTAATGTGCTATACCGTCGACTTAACCACTCAGCCCAATATCGATTACCAGCAATACTCACACGAAGACTGGAAGCTAAACCTGTTTTCCCATTATCTGGGCGTGCTGTACTGCTGCGAGACAGACGAAGGCAAGAAAATTGTCTCCGGAGCGGTGGTCAAAACCAGCGCGCCGCATTTATCAGAACTGGAAAATAACGTTGTGACGCGGATTATCGAGAAAAGCCCCAAGCTCAAGGCGATGCACGCGGAGCTGGCGCCATGCCAGATCTTCAGTACTGTCATCCCTTCCCAGCCGGTAAGAATGCTCAGTCTGGAAGAGTGCCTGCGTCCTCTGCACGCCTTCTATCTGGAGAAGAAAGCGGAGCTTAACGCCTGATCCTCATCTAACGACCACGCCTCTCTCTGCGCTCGCAGAGAGAGGCGTCACGCATCAGTTCGGGCACTTATAAACCTGGCCGTTCATTTCGCTGTCGGTAGGTACAAAGCTCGACAACAGGTTTTGTGTCGGGCTGCTGACGCCGTAAATCACGTTGCCACCCATTGCTGCTGCCTGGTTACGCAAGGCGTTCGCCGCACCGCGCATGGAACCGCCCTCATCGCCATTCTGGCCGGAGAGCCAGTTGCTCTGTTTACCCGTCGCGGTCCCTAACAGCTGACATTCTGCGCCCGGCTTCTCCTGCACGAAACGCACATTCTGGCCGGCAGAGGTTAATTCATTGCTGGAACTGCAACCTGCCAACAGTAAGGCTGCGCCGACAATCCCTGCTAAATATTTTACCTGCATGTTATTCCCCATGATCGATGAGCTGGACGCACTGGCCCGGATGTAAATCTGTCATCCTTCAAACTGCGTCGGCATGAGCCGCGTTCATTCCCTCCCCGGCTGCGCTTACCAGGTCGCTACCGAAACGGAGGTGCTTGCCGCTCTGATGCAGCTTAAATGATTTTTATGTATAAGCCTTATACTAAAAAGCGCGCCAAAAGAAAAACCCCCAGCCATTGCTGGCCAGGGGTTTCTGCTTTTTTATGCCGTAGAGCGCACGATTACATCATGCCGCCCATACCGCCCATGCCGCCCATGCCGCCAGCAGCACCTAAGTCAGGCGCGTCGCCTTTCGGCAGGTCGGTCACCATGCACTCGGTGGTAATCATCAGGCCAGCCACGGAAGCCGCGTACTGCAGTGCAGAACGGGTGACTTTGGTTGGGTCCAGGATACCGAAGTCGATCATGTTGCCGTATTCTTCAGTTGCTGCGTTGTAACCGTAGTTACCGTCGCCTGCTTTCACGTTGTTTGCCACAACAGACGGCTCTTCACCGGCGTTGGAAACGATCTGACGCAGCGGCGCTTCCATTGCGCGCAGCGCAACTTTGATACCGACGTTCTGATCTTCGTTCTGACCGGTCAGGCCAGCGAGTTTCGCCGCAACGCGAACCAGCGCTACGCCGCCGCCAGCCACCACGCCTTCTTCAACCGCAGCACGGGTTGCGTGCAGGGCGTCGTCGACGCGTGCTTTTTTCTCTTTCATTTCAACTTCGGTAGCCGCACCGACTTTGATTACTGCCACGCCGCCAGCCAGTTTAGCGACACGTTCCTGCAGTTTTTCACGATCGTAGTCGGAGGTCGCTTCTTCGATCTGCTTACGGATCTGAGCTACGCGGCCCTGGATTGCGGATTCTTCGCCAACGCCATCGATGATGGTGGTGGTGCAGCAGGTGGCTGCGTCCCGCGCCTTCGCGTGACCAGATATAGATGTATCCGCTGTGCTCCTGGCGCAGCACGTTTTGCAGTGCAGCCAGTAAAGAGGGGTTATCACCCGGCCAGAAACTCGCAAAAGTTTCATCGTCAGGGAGATAGAGTGGCAGAGAGAGCTGTGCCGGTCCGTTCAGAAGTACCTCAACCAGATCTTACGTAAAATCGGAACGGAGTTTAACACGGAACCTGCAAGGAGAGAACCGGGCGGATCGTCCACCCGGTTAAAGGATCAATGTGGCGCTTTTTCGCTTTCGTCAGCGTCCAGGACCACCTCTTCCGGGCGGATCACCGAGATCAGCTTGAAAATCAGGCTCAGGCCCACGCCGACGATGGTCGCCAGCGCCATGCCTTTCAGCTCGGCCGCACCGATGTGCACCTTCGCACCGCTCACGCCGATAATCAGAATGACCGAGGTGAGGATCAGGTTCTGCGCTTTGCTGTAATCCACTTTCGATTCAATCAGCACGCGAATCCCGGAGGCACCGATTACCCCGTACAGCAGCAGCGAGACGCCGCCCATGACCGGCACCGGGATGATCTGAATCGCTGCCGCCAGCTTACCCACGCAGGAGAGCAGAATGGCAATAATCGCCGCGCCGCCAATAACCCAGGTGCTGTAGACGCGGGTGATTGCCATCACGCCGATGTTCTCACCGTACGTGGTGTTTGGCGTGGATCCGAAGAAACCGGAGATGATGGTGGAGAAACCGTTCGCAAACATGGAGCGGTGCAGACCCGGGTCGCGGATTAAATCACGCTTCACGATGTTCGCCGTTACCACCAGGTGGCCGACGTGCTCCGCAATCACGACCAGTGCGGCGGGCAGAATGGTGAAGATAGCAAACCACTCGAAGCGCGGGGTGTAGAAGGTTGGCAGCGCGAACCAGTGCGCCTCGGCAATCGGTGTGGTATCCACCACGCCCATCACGAAGGAGAGCGCATAGCCCGCCAGCACGCCGATCAGGATCGGGATAATCGCCATAAAGCCGCGGAACAGCACGGAGCCAAACACCGTCACGCCCAGCGTCACCATCGAGATAATGATGGTTTTAGAATCCGGCGATTGCCCGTCCGCAGGCAGCAGACCGGCCATATTCGCCGCCACGCCCGCCAGTTCGAGACCGATGACGGCAACGATTGCGCCCATCGCCGCAGGGGGGAACATCACGTCCAGCCAGCCGGTACCGGCTTTCTTCACAATGAAGGAGACCAGGCAGAACAGTACGCCACACATGATAAAGCCGCCCAGCGCCACTTCATAACCCAGCGGCAGCAGCAATAGCACCGGAGAGATAAAGGCGAAGCTCGACCCGAGATACGCCGGGATTTTGCCTTTACAGATAAAGAGGTACATCAGCGTACCGATGCCGTTGAACAGCAGCACGGTAGCCGGGTTAATGTGAAACAGGATTGGCACCAGCACGGTTGCGCCAAACATGGCGAACAGGTGCTGCAAACTAAGCGGGATAGTCTGTAAAAGCGGCGGTCTTTCACTCACCCCGATAGCACGGCGCGTCATAGTGTTTTCCTCTGAGTTTTGTTGTTGGTGTTTTATTCAAAAAAAAGCCGACTATCAAAGTCGGCTTTTTTATCGTTATTCGATTATTTCGTACCAAAGATCTTATCGCCGGCATCGCCGAGCCCCGGAATGATGTATCCGTGCTCGTTAAGACCCTGGTCGATAGAGGCGGTGTACAGCTCAACGTCCGGGTGCGCTTTTTCCAGCGCCGCGATCCCTTCCGGTGCCGCAACGAGTACCAGCACCTTAATGCTGCTGCAGCCCGCTTTTTTCAGCAGGTCAATGGTGGCGATCATTGAACCGCCGGTCGCCAGCATAGGGTCAACCACCAGCGCCATACGTTCGTCGATGTTGGACACCAGCTTCTGGAAGTAAGGAACCGGCTCCAGCGTCTCTTCATTACGGTAGATACCGACCACGCTGATGCGCGCGCTTGGTACGTGCTCTAGCACGCCTTCCATCATACCCAGACCGGCACGCAGGATAGGCACGACGGTAATTTTCTTCCCTTTGATCTGCTCAACCTGCACCGGGCCGTTCCAGCCTTCGATGGTGACTTTTTCCGTTTCCAGATCAGAGGTTGCTTCGTAGGTCAGCAGGCTGCCCACTTCAGAAGCCAGTTCGCGAAAACGCTTCGTGCTGATGTCATGCTCACGCATCAGGCCCAACTTGTGTTTAACGAGTGGGTGTTTCACTTCCACAATCTTCATTCTCTTTCTCCTCTGAGGTGGCATCCGCAAAAAAATCGCGGGATTATACCGCTTTTTTCGGATTGCGCCATACCCATCTTGCTTGACATATGTCAATCAAAGACAAAAAAGCCGGAGGCTGGGCTCCGGCTTGGGTGCGGGGTTCTGCCGGGTGGCGCTAACGCTTACCCGGCCTACAAATCCCGTAGGCCCGGTAAGCGCAGCGCCACCGGGCAATTATAGCTGCTCGCCGTTGCTCGCAATCACCTGCTTATACCAGTCGAAGGACTTTTTCTTGCTGCGGTTCAGCGTGCCGTTCCCTTCATTGTCTTTATCGACAAAGATAAAGCCGTAGCGTTTTTTCATTTCACCGGTGCCGGCAGACACAAGGTCGATACAGCCCCACGGGGTGTAGCCCATCAGATCTACGCCATCTTCCACCACCGCTTTTTTCATCTCGCGGATGTGCGCAGAAAGGTAATCAATGCGGTACCGATCGTTTACCGTGCCGTCACTCTCCTGCACGTCAATCGCGCCAAAGCCGTTTTCAACAATGAACAGCGGCAACTGGTAGTGATCCCAGAACCAGTTCAGGGAGTAGCGCAGCCCAACCGGGTCAATCTGCCAGCCCCAGTCGGATTTCTGCACATACGGGTTAGAGACCAGGCTCTTGCTCTCGTCGTAATCAAGCTGCGGGTTGTCCGCCGTCGCCTTGGTGGCAAAGGACATGTAATAGCTGAAGCCGATATAATCAACGCAACCCTGGCGCAGCGCTGCTTTATCCTCATCGGTAATATCCAGCGCGAACCCGCGACGTTCAAAGTAGTTGAGCAGATGCTGCGGGTACTTACCGCGGACGTGCACGTCGGTAAACCAGTAGCGACGGTGCATCGCATTCATCGCCATCATCATATCGTCCGGCGCGCAGGTCAGCGGATAGATAGGACACATAGCAATCATGCAGCCGATCTGCAGCGACGGATTAATTTCGCGTCCCGCCTTCACCGCCAGGGCGCTGGCCACCAGCTCGTAGTGCGCGGCCTGGAACATGACCGGCTCACGGTCTTCACCCGGCGCATACTTCAACCCGGAGTTGGTGAACGGCGCAAAATCTTCGTGGAAGTTAGCCTGGTTGTTGATCTCATTGAAGGTCATCCAGTATTTCACTTTATGCTGATAGCGCTGGAAGACCACTTTTGCAAAACGAACGAAAAAGTCGATCAGCTTACGGTTGCGCCAGCCGCCGTATTCCGTCACCAGGTGGAAAGGCATCTCGAAGTGAGAAAGCGTAATAACCGGTTCGATGCCGTACTTCAGGCATTCGTCGAACAGATCGTCATAGAATTTCAGGCCAGCCTCATTAGGCTCCCGCTCATCGCCTTTCGGGAAGATACGCGTCCAGGCGATGGAGGTACGGAAACATTTGAACCCCATCTCGGCAAAGAGTCTGATGTCTTCTTTATAACGATGGTAGAAATCAATGGCTTCATGGTTAGGGTAATTCTTCCCTTCCAGCACGCCGTTGGTGATTTCACGCGGTACGCCATGCGCACCCGCCGTCATGACGTCGGCAACGCTTACGCCCTTGCCGCCCTCTTTCCAGCCGCCTTCCAGCTGATGCGCCGCAACGGCACCACCCCACAGAAAATCTGCTTTAAATCCTGACATTCGCTTTCCCTCATTCTGCGTTATTTTCTGCAAAAACAATTACAGAAACCGGTTTCAGTTCGATGATGTGCAAAGGGGTTATCCGTTGCAAGCAGATCACCGAAACCGGTTTCATTTTCGTGAACAGAGTCAAGTTTGTTGCCCCGCAATGGCCAGAGAGAAAAAAAGATCCCTCCACCGAGAATAGGCTCGCAAACGTTTGCCTGGACTGTTAGAATTGCGCCGATTTTTCTTACTAGCTATGCAATCGCGTGGGGACTTGAGCCGTGACCAACAAAACTTCTCTCAGCTACAAAGATGCCGGTGTTGATATTGACGCAGGTAATGCGCTGGTTGACCGAATCAAAGGTGTGGTGAAAAAAACCCGCCGCCCGGAAGTGATGGGGGGTCTGGGTGGATTCGGCGCACTGTGCGCGCTGCCGCAAAAATATCGTGAACCTGTTCTGGTCTCGGGAACTGACGGCGTAGGCACCAAACTGCGCCTGGCGATGGATTTAAAACGTCACGACACGATCGGTATCGATCTGGTTGCGATGTGCGTGAATGACCTGGTGGTTCAGGGTGCAGAACCCCTGTTCTTCCTCGATTACTACGCGACCGGCAAACTGGATGTGGATACCGCAGCCAGCGTCATTAACGGTATCGCCGAAGGCTGTCTGCAGTCCGGCTGCGCGCTGGTGGGCGGTGAAACCGCGGAAATGCCTGGCATGTATCACGGCGAAGATTATGACGTCGCAGGCTTCTGCGTCGGTGTAGTAGAAAAATCAGAAATTATCGACGGCAGCAAAGTGGCTGATGGTGATGTGCTGATTGCGCTGGCTTCCAGCGGCCCACACTCCAACGGCTACTCTCTGGTGCGTAAAATTCTCGAAGTCAGCGGTTGCGACCCACAAACCACTGAGCTTGAAGGTAAACCGCTGGCTGACCATCTGCTGGCCCCGACCCGCATCTACGTGAAAAACGTGCTGGAGCTTATCGAGAACGTTGACGTTCACGCCATTGCCCACCTGACCGGCGGCGGCTTCTGGGAAAACATTCCGCGCGTCCTGCCGGATAACACCCAGGCGGTGATCGACGAATCCTCATGGCAGTGGCCGGCAGTCTTTAACTGGCTGCAGACCGCAGGCAACGTGAGTTCTCACGAAATGTACCGCACCTTTAACTGCGGCGTGGGCATGGTTATCGCCCTGCCAGCAAGCGAAGCCGATAAAGCGGTTAAGCTGTTGACCGAGAAAGGTGAAAACGCGTGGAAAATCGGTACGATTAAAGCCTCCGATTCCGAAGAGCGTGTGGTCATTGAATGAAAAACATCGTGGTGCTCATTTCCGGCAACGGAAGTAATTTGCAGGCCATCATAGACGCCTGCAAACAGAAGAAAATTAACGGCACCATTCGGGCAGTATTCAGCAACAAGGCCGACGCGTTCGGCCTTGAGCGCGCGCGGCAAGAGAGCATTCCCGCGCACGCGCTGGAAGCCAGCCAGTTCGCCGGGCGTGAAGCCTTCGACCGCGAACTGGTTAACGAGATTGATGCCTATGCACCGGACGTGGTCGTACTGGCGGGCTATATGCGTATTCTGAGCCCGGCGTTTGTCGAACACTTCGCCGGGCGACTGCTGAATATCCACCCTTCCCTGCTGCCAAAATATCCCGGCCTGCACACCCACCGTCAGGTGCTGGAAAATGGCGATGAGGAGCACGGTACCTCTGTGCATTTCGTCACCGACGAACTGGACGGTGGCCCGGTGATCCTGCAGGCGAAAGTCCCGGTCTTTGATGGCGACAACGAAGACGACGTGACCGAGCGCGTGCAAACCCAGGAACACGCCATCTACCCGCTGGTGGTCAGCTGGTTTGTTGACGGGCGTCTTGAAATGCGCGACGGTGCAGCCTGGCTGGACGGCGTTAAGCTTCCGCCTCAGGGTTATGCGGCCGAAGAGTAGTTTGTTATGTCGGGTGGCGCTACGCTTACCCGACTTATTGCATTACCCGATATTGCCTCCCCCAACTCTCTAAAATCCCCAATAAAAAAAATAACTGTCATACTTTTCTGGCACTGTTGGACATATCGTGGAAATGCTCGCCATAATAAGGACGAGACGGATTTACCACGTCCTGTGATTGAACTGGAGTGTGAGCTGTAATGGGTCAGGAAAAGTTATATATCGAGAAAGAGCTAAGCTGGTTAGCATTTAACGAACGTGTACTCCAGGAAGCGGCCGACAAAAGTAACCCGCTGATCGAACGCATGCGTTTTTTGGGCATTTATTCCAACAACCTGGATGAGTTCTACAAGGTTCGCTTTGCCGAGCTGAAAAGACGGATCATCATCAGCGAAGAACAGGGCTTAAATTCTCACTCGCGTCATCTGCTGGGTAAAATCCAGTCCCGCGTGTTGAAAGCCGATCAGGAGTTTGACGGCCTGTATAACGAACTGCTGCTGGAGATGGCACGCAATCAAATCTTCCTGATTAACGAACGTCAGCTTTCCGTTAACCAACAAAACTGGCTGCGCCACTACTTCAAACATTATCTCCGCCAGCACATTACCCCGATTCTGATTAACCGCGAAACCGACCTGGTGCAGTTCCTGAAGGATGACTACACCTATCTGGCCGTGGAAATTATTCGCGGTGAGTCCATCAGCTACGCGCTGCTGGAGATCCCGTCTGACAAGGTGCCGCGCTTTGTGAACCTGCCGCCGGAAACCCCGCGCAGACGCAAGCCAATGATCCTGCTGGATAACATCCTGCGTTACTGTCTGGACGACATCTTCAAAGGCTTCTTCGACTACGATGCGCTAAACGCCTACTCGATGAAGATGACCCGTGACGCCGAATACGACCTGGTCCACGAGATGGAAGCCAGCCTGATGGAGCTGATGTCCTCCAGCCTGAAACAGCGCCTGACGGCCGAGCCGGTCCGCTTTGTTTACCAGCGCGATATGCCGGACGCCATGGTGGAGATGCTGCGCGAGAAACTGACCATTTCGCGCTATGACTCCATCGTACCCGGTGGCCGTTACCACAACTTTAAAGACTTTATTGGCTTCCCGAACGTTGGCAAAGCCAACCTGGTGAACAAGCCGCTGCCGCGCCTGCGCCATCTCTGGTTTGATAAATTCCGCAACGGGTTTGACGCCATTCGCGAACGTGACGTCCTGCTCTACTATCCGTACCACACGTTTGAACACGTGCTTGAACTGCTGCGTCAGGCCTCTTTCGACCCGAGCGTGCTGGCGATCAAAATCAACATCTACCGCGTGGCAAAAGATTCCCGCATCATCGACGCGATGATCCATGCGGCGCACAACGGCAAAAAAGTGACCGTGGTAGTAGAGCTGCAGGCACGTTTCGATGAAGAAGCCAACATTCACTGGGCGCGCCGCCTGACGGAAGCGGGTGTGCACGTCATCTTCTCCGCGCCTGGGCTGAAAATTCACGCCAAGCTGTTCCTGATCTCCCGTAAAGAGGGCGAAGACGTGGTGCGTTATGCCCACATCGGAACCGGGAACTTCAACGAGAAAACGGCGCGGATTTACACCGACTACTCGCTGCTCACCGCCGACGCCCGCATCACTAACGAAGTGCGCCGTGTGTTTAACTTTATCGAGAATCCGTACCGCCCGGTGAGCTTTGACTATCTGCTGGTCTCGCCGCAGAACTCGCGCCGCCTGCTGTACGATATGATCGATAAAGAGATCGCCAATGCCCAGAAAGGTTTGTCATCTGGCATCACGCTGAAGCTTAACAACCTGGTCGATAAAGGTCTGGTGGACCGTCTGTATGCGGCGTCCAGCTCCGGCGTGCCGGTTAACCTGCTGATCCGCGGCATGTGCTCGCTGATCCCGGAACTGGAAGGCATCAGCGACAATATTCGCGTTATCAGCATTGTTGATC
>OKOB01000232.1_pt1 | contig 15056 bp, 14 predicted proteins | sample 1613511 | NCBI WGS metagenome assembly OKOB01 (sample SAMN04436861, study PRJEB24849) | human gut metagenome | biome: human gut; feature: NICU; material: stool | host: Homo sapiens | place: USA: Saint Louis, MO | collected 2011-09-08 | reverse complement strand
GGCGTGGCTGCGCCGCTGTCTGGAAGAAAACCCCGCCGGGCCGCTACAGGATATCGAACGGCATAAGCTGAATGCGATGGGGGCGTTTGCCGAAGCGCAGACCTGTCGCCGTCTGGTGCTGCTGAACTATTTTGGCGAAGGGCGTCAGGAGCCGTGCGGCAACTGCGATATCTGTCTTGACCCGCCAAAGCAGTACGATGGCTTAATGGACGCCCGCAAGGCGCTTTCAACGATTTACCGGGTCAATCAACGCTTCGGAATGGGTTACGTGGTGGAGGTCCTGCGCGGGGCCAACAACCAGCGCATCCGAGAGATGGGCCACGATAAGCTGCCGGTTTACGGTATCGGCCGGGAGCAAAGTCACGAGCACTGGGTGAGCGTGATCCGCCAGCTGATCCACCTTGGGCTGGTGACGCAGAATATCGCCCAGCACTCCGCGCTGCAGCTGACCGAAGCCGCGCGACCGGTGCTGCGTGGCGAAGTGCCGCTGCAGCTCGCCGTGCCGCGTATCGTGGCGCTGAAGCCAAAGGCGATGCAGAAATCCTTTGGCGGCAATTACGACCGTAAACTGTTCGCCAAGCTGCGCAAATTACGTAAAGCGATCGCCGACGAAGAGAACATCCCGCCATATGTGGTCTTTAACGACGCGACGCTTATCGAGATGGCCGAACAATCGCCGCTGACCGCCGGCGAAATGCTCAGCGTCAACGGCGTGGGGACACGCAAGCTCGAGCGTTTCGGGAAGCCGTTTATGGCGCTGATCCGGGCGCATGTTGATGGCGACGATGAGTAGTCAGCTGGCTGAAAAAGTGCCAGAATAGTTTCTCTCTTCATTATTTTCCTGCGAGTTAACTATGCTGATGCTTTTCCTCACCGTGGCGCTGGTGCATATCATTGCGCTGATGAGCCCGGGGCCGGACTTTTTCTTTGTCTCACAAACGGCCATCAGCCGCTCGCGAAGAGAGGCGATGATGGGTGTGCTGGGGATCACCTGCGGCGTCATGGTCTGGGCGGGAGTGGCGCTGCTCGGCCTGAACCTGATCCTCGCCCGTATGGCGTGGCTGCATAACATTATAATGGTCGGCGGGGGCCTGTATCTATGCTGGATGGGCTACCAGATGCTGCGTGGCGCGCTGAAAAAAGAGAAGGTGGCCTCGGCGGAGCCGCAGGTGGAGCTGGCCCGCAGCGGACGCAGCTTCGTGAAGGGATTGCTGACCAATCTGGCGAATCCGAAAGCGATTATCTACTTCGGCTCGGTGTTTTCGCTGTTCGTGGGTGACAGCGTCGGCGCCGGCGCGCGCTGGGGCATTTTCCTGCTGATTATCGTTGAGACGCTGGCCTGGTTTATGGTGGTTGCCAGCCTGTTCGCCCTGCCGGGGATGCGCCGCGGCTATCAGCGGATGGCGAAGTGGATCGACGGTATCGCCGGTACGCTGTTTGCGGGCTTCGGCATCCACCTGATTATCTCGCGTTAACCGGCATGCTGTTTCCCACCCGGTTGTTTCCGGGTGGGAAAGTATCAGTGGCGAAGCCGCTGCAGCTCGTCTTCAGACAGACCGGTCATTTCCATAATCGCCTGGTCATCAATACCGCGATTGCGCATCGCTTCGGCAACCTGCACCAGAGCCTGGTGTTTACCTTCTTTTATGCCCTGCTGTACGCCTTTCTCCATACCTTCTGCAAGCCATGTTTCCGCCAGCGTCATCAGTAATCCTCCATGCTGCGGCACGCGCTGTGCCAGCCCGTACAAGAGTGTCCGAGTATCTTCGGCATCCCCTGCCTGAGCCATATAGTTTACCAATACGGTGATTTGTTGTCCGCTCATCTGCTCCAGCATTAAGAGGTGGGTCAACTTATCCAGCAATTGCGCCATATCGCGCTGGCGGATGTGCTTTTGCACCAGCGTCAGGGCTGCCATGCTGCGGTGCTGCATGATGTCGTCGTCGGGGATCACCGTGATATCGACCAGCGGAAACGACCCGCTATAGAGCTGGCTGGCGGTCTCAGGATCGGCAAAATTATCCAGCCAGCGCATCGACCAGGGATAGGGGCTGCGTCGTCCCTGATAGAAGAGAATAGGGATAACCAGAGGCAGCGTTTTATGGCCGCTCTCCAGGTGCCGCTGCATGGCGGCGATGGCATAGCGCATTAAGCGAAAGGCCATCAGCTTATCGGGTGCGCTCTGGTGCTCGATCAGAACATGGACATAGCCCGCACCGCGGGTGGTTTCCAGCGAATAAAGGATATCGCTGTAGTAAGGCCTGAGATCGTCTTCAAGAAAGCTGCCGGATTCCAGACGCAGGGTGTCCAGTTTGCAGATCTGTGTTAACGACGGAGGCAGGTGGAGCTCGATAAAATCGCGCGCCGTCTCTACCCGTGAGAGAAAAGTTTTAAATACCGCATCATGAGGGGTCGCCGTTTCCGCCATTGCCGTTCATCCATGAATCACGTATCTGGCGGCATCCTGGCACGGCGGGTTCAGCGCCGACAGCGGGCAAAAAAATTAATTACCCACTTTGCGCGCCGGCTCGCGCAGAGAGAAAGCGTCGTTCACCTGGCGAGCCTCTCTTTGCGAGCGAGATTCCATGATTCAGGCATGGCGGGCGGAGGCGAGCAGCGCCCCGACCAGCATAAACAGTGAACCAAAGACTTTGTTCAACGCCTTCATCTGCTTTGGCCCTTTGATCCATGCGGAAATGCGCTGCGCCAGGGTCGCATAGCCAATCATCACAATGATATCGACGACGATGGTGGTGACGCCCAGAACGATATATTGCATCACTTGCGGCTGGTGCGGCAGGATAAACTGCGGAAACAGGGCGGCCAGAAAAACAATGCTTTTGGGATTGGTGAGATTTACGAACACCGCGCGCTGAAACAGTTTGCCGCGCGTCTGCGCCTTCGCCAGCGTATTCAGGTCGATCGCCCCTGCCGCCCGCCATTGCTGGATACCCAGCCAGATCAGGTAGGCGGCGCCGGCCCATTTCAGCACCTCAAAGGCCAGCACCGAGCGGGAGAAGAGAGTGCCGAGACCAACGCCAACCAGCACGATATGAATGGCCAGCCCAGTCTGCAAACCGGCAATCGACGCCGCCGCGCCGCGGTATCCGTGGTTAATGGAAGTGGTCATGGTATTAATCGCTCCGGAACCCGGCGACAGGCTGAGAATAATTGATGTCAGCAGGTAGGCGAACCACCACTCAATGGTCATGAGAAACTCCCTGATTGTCTGTTTTTATGCCACAATACGCTATTGTGTCAGCATTGTGTGATACACGGTAAAAAAACGATTTTCAGCGGTTAACAGGGGTGTAAACCCGATGTTTGGGCAGAAAAAGGACTGGGAAACACGAGAAAACGCGTTTGCGGCCTTTAGCATGGGGCCGCTGACGGATTTCTGGCGACAGCGCGAAGAAGCTGAATTTAAAGGCGTCGACGATGTACCGGTACGCTTTGTCCGCTTTTGCGCGCAACATAACGATCGTCTGGTGTTGATTTGCCCCGGGCGCATTGAAAGCTACGTGAAGTATGCTGAAGTGGCCTACGATCTCTTTCACTGCGGCTTTGACGTGATGATCATTGACCATCGCGGGCAGGGACGCTCGGGCCGCCTGCTCTCAGATACCCACCGCGGACACGTGGTTAACTTCAGCGACTATGTTGATGACCTGGCCGCGCTCTGGCAGCAGCAGGTGGTTCCTGGACACTGGCGAAAACGGTTTATCCTTGCTCATTCTATGGGCGGAGCGATTGCCACGCTTTTTCTGCAACGTTACCGGGCGCATTGCGATGCAATAGCGCTCTGCGCGCCGATGTTCGGGATTATCATTCGGCTGCCGGACTGGATGGTGCGCCATATTCTCGACTGGGCTGAGGGCCATCAGCGCATTCGCGAAGAGTATGCCATCGGCACCGGGCGCTGGCGGGCGCTGCCTTTTGCCGTTAACGTGCTGACGCACAGTCGGCAACGCTATCGTCGCAACCTGCGCTTCTATGCCGATGAGCCGCGGCTGCAGGTCGGCGGTCCGACCTGGCACTGGGTGCGTGAGGGCATGCTGGCCGGCGACGAAGTGCTGGCGAATGTGGAAAAAGATACCGCCCCGACGCTGCTTTTACAGGCGGAGGAGGAGCGGGTGGTCGATAATCTGATGCACGACCGCTATTGCGAATTACGGGCCGCTGCCGGCCATCCCTGTGAGGGCGGTAAGCCGCTCGTCATTGAAGGGGCATATCATGAGATCCTTTTTGAAAAGGACGCTATGCGCTCAGTCGCGCTCAATGCCATCGTCGAGTTTTTCAATCGACATACTTAATCCGACGATAACGCTCGTCGCCCTGCTTAGAGGTTAACTTTTTTATGTACCAGGTTGTTGCGTCTGATTTAGACGGCACGCTGCTTTCTCCCGATCATTTCCTGACCCCGTATGCCAAAGAGACGCTAAAGCTGCTTACCGCCCGTGGGATCAATTTCGTCTTCGCCACCGGCCGTCACTACATCGACGTCGGGCAAATCCGCGATAATCTCGGCATCCGGTCGTACATGATCACCTCTAACGGCGCTCGCGTTCACGATAGCGATGGTCAGCAAATCTTTGCCCATAACCTCGATCGCGATATTGCCGCCGACCTGTTTGAGATCGTGCGTAACGACCCGAAAATCGTCACTAACGTTTATCGGGAAGACGAGTGGTATATGAACCGCCATCGTCCGGAAGAGATGCGCTTCTTCAAGGAGGCGGTGTTTAACTACAAGCTGTATGAGCCGGGCGAACTGGATCCGCAGGGGATCAGCAAAGTATTCTTTACCTGCGAGGATCATGAGCATCTGCTGCCGCTGGAGCAGGCGATGAACGCCCGCTGGGGCGATCGGGTGAACGTCAGCTTCTCCACCTTAACCTGCCTGGAAGTCATGGCGGGTGGGGTATCGAAGGGGCATGCGCTGGAGGCGGTGGCGAAGATGCTCGGCTACACTCTTTCCGATTGCATCGCCTTCGGCGACGGTATGAACGACGCTGAGATGCTTTCGATGGCTGGCAAAGGCTGCATCATGGCCAACGCCCACCAGCGGCTGAAGGATCTGCATCCGGAACTGGAAGTGATCGGCAGTAACGCCGACGATGCTGTCCCGCACTACCTGCGTAAGCTATACCTCGACTGAAAAAGATTGACGACTGGCGAATAAGTGTCCAGTCGTCAACCTGACTCTTCGCTACAATGCCTGTTCTTTATCCAACGAGACGACCATTGTGGCGCTGTTAATTATCACCACTATCCTGTGGGCCTTTTCTTTTAGCCTGATTGGCGAATACCTGGCCGGTAGCGTCGACAGCTATTTTTCGGTGCTGATGCGCGTGGGCCTGGCGGCGCTAGTGTTCCTGCCTTTCCTGCGCACGCGCGGCCAGTCTCCGCGCACGATCGTGCTCTATATGCTGGTGGGCGCGATGCAGCTAGGCATCATGTACCTGCTGGCTTTCCGCGCCTATCTCTATCTGACGGTCTCGGAATTTCTGCTGTTTACCGTGTTTACTCCCCTGTATATCACGCTGATCTACGACCTGCTCAGCGGACGTAAGCTGCGCTGGGGCTATCTGCTGAGTGCCGCGCTGGCGGTGCTGGGGGCGGCGATTATCCGCTATGACAAAGTCAGCGATCATTTCTGGACCGGGCTGTTACTGGTACAGCTGTCAAACCTCTGCTTCGCCATCGGTATGGTGGGGTATAAGCGTCTGATGGAGGTGCGTCCGATGCCGCAGCACAATGCCTTTGCCTGGTTCTATGTCGGGGCCTTTATCGTGGCGGTGGCGGCGTGGTTTATGCTCGGCAACGCCCAGAAGCTGCCGACCACCACGCTGCAGTGGAGCGTGCTGGTGTGGCTCGGCGTGGTGGCTTCCGGGCTGGGTTACTTTATGTGGAACTATGGCGCCACCCAAGTGGATGCCGGCACGCTGGGGATCATGAATAACGTCCATGTCCCCGCCGGGCTGCTGGTTAACCTTGCCATCTGGCAGGAGCAGCCGCACTGGCCGAGCTTTATTAGCGGAGCGTTGGTGATCCTGGCCTCGCTGTGGGTCCATCGCCGCTGGGTCGCTCCGCACTCCGGACAAACGGCAGATGATCGCAGGCGTGGTTCCGCGCAGAGCGAATAAACGCTTCGGTGACCGGTTGACGCTGTTCGCCATCGCGAACGGCCGCGTACAACCGGCTCCATAATCCCTCACCCAGGGTTTTGGTGACCACCAGGCCCTGGCGTTCAAAGCTTTCCACCACCCAGTGCGGCAGCGCGGCGATGCCCATCCGGGCAGCCACCATCTGGATCAACAACAGCGTGTTATCGACGCTTTTCAGCTGCGGGCTGATGCCGGCCGGCTGCAGGAAGTGGCGCCAGATATCGAGGCGCCCGCGCTGCACGGGATAAATCAACAGCGTTTCCGCGGCCAGATCCTCCGGGGTAACCAGCGTCTTCATAGCTAACGGATGCTCGGGCGCCAGCACCAGACGCACCTCAAAATCAAACATCGGCGAATAGTGCAGGCCGCTGCGCGGCAGAATATCGGAGGTCATCACCAGATCCAGTTCACCCTGCTGCAGCGCAGGCTGTGGGTCGAAGGTGACGCCGGAATGGAAGTCGACCTCCACATGTGGCCAGTGGGCGCGGAAATTCTCCAGCGCCGGCGTCAGCCACTGAATACAGCTGTGACATTCGATAGCCAGCCTCAGCCGGGTCTGCTGTGGTTCGTTACAGTCCTGCAGGGCGCGAGCGATCTGCGGCAGCACCTGGTTGGCCAGCTGTAAGAGGATTTCCCCCTGAGGCGTAAAACGCAGCGGCTGGCTCTTACGCACAAAGAGACGAAAGCCAAGGCGCTGTTCCAGATCGCTGAACTGGTGAGACAAGGCGGACTGGGTCTGGTGCAGGGCCGCTGCCGCACCCGCCAGTGAACCGCTGTTCCGCAACGCTTGCAGCGTTTTCAGATGTTTAATTTCGATCATGAAAGTCCTTCACTTCGCCATGAGCAATTTGCGCTTGAGGAATATACAGTAACTGTCAATTATGGATGTGTAAACATCTGGACGTCTAAAACTCGTCATATTTCGACTTGCAGATGCGTTGGCTGCCTTGCTTACCCCAGTCACTTCCTTCAGTAAGCTCCTGGGGATGCGCATCGTTGCCGCCTTCCTGCAAGCCGAACTATTGAGATTTTTTCTTCAGATTCAATGAAATAAGAGAGGAACAAAAATGACAATTATTAACCACACCCTCGGTTTTCCTCGCGTTGGCCTGCGCCGCGAGCTGAAAAAAGCGCAAGAGAGCTACTGGGCGGGCAACGCCACTCGCGAGGAACTGCTGGCGGTAGGCCGTGAGCTGCGCGCCCGTCACTGGGAGCAGCAGAAACAGGCGGGCGTTGATCTGCTGCCGGTGGGGGATTTCGCCTGGTACGACCATGTTCTGACTACCAGCCTGCTGCTTGGCAACGTGCCGGCTCGTCATCAGAACAAAGACGGATCCATCGACATCGATACCCTGTTCCGCATTGGCCGCGGCCGCGCGCCGACTGGCGAACCGGCCGCCGCTGCGGAAATGACCAAATGGTTTAACACCAACTATCACTATATGGTGCCGGAGTTCGTGAAGGGCCAGCAGTTCAAACTGAGCTGGACCCAACTGCTGGATGAAGTAGACGAAGCGCTGGCGCTGGGCCACAAGATCAAGCCCGTGCTGCTGGGGCCGGTAACCTATCTGTGGCTGGGTAAAGTGAAAGGTGAACCGTTTGACCGCCTGACCCTGCTGAATGCCATCCTGCCGGTTTACCAGCAGGTGCTGGCCGAACTGGCGAAGCGCGGCATCGATTGGGTGCAGATTGATGAACCGGCGCTGGTGCTGGAGCTGCCGCCAGCGTGGCTGGAGGCCTTTCAACCGGCTTATGACGCCCTGCAGGGCCAGGTGAAGCTGCTGCTGACTACCTATTTTGAAGGCGTTAGCGACAATCTCGCGACCATTGCTGCGCTACCGGTCCAGGGGTTGCACGTCGATCTGGTGCACGGCAAAGATGATGTTGCCGAACTGCACAACCGCCTGCCGGCCGACTGGCTGCTGTCCGCGGGCTTGATCAATGGGCGTAACGTCTGGCGCGCCGATCTCACCGAAAAGTATGCGCAAATTAAAGACCTCGTCGGTAAGCGCGAGCTATGGGTCGCGTCATCCTGCTCTCTGCTGCATAGCCCGATCGATCTGAGCGTGGAGACGCGCCTTGATGCGGAAGTGAAGAGCTGGTTTGCCTTCGCGCTGCAGAAATGCGGTGAGCTGGCGCTGCTGCGCGATGCGCTGAACAGCGGCGATACAGCGGCGATTACCGAGTGGAGCGCGCCAATCCAGGCCCGTCGCCATTCGACCCGCGTGCACAACGCGGAGGTGGAAAAACGGCTGGCGGCGATCACTGCTCAGGACAGCCAGCGCGCCAGCCCCTATGAGGTTCGCGCGCAGGCACAGCGCCAGCGCTTTAACCTGCCGAAATGGCCGACCACCACCATCGGGTCATTCCCGCAAACGACCGAGATCCGCGGCCTGCGCCTGGACTTCAAAAAGGGTAACCTTGACGCCAGTCATTATCGGACGGGGATTGCGGAACATATTAAGCAGGCGATCGTCGAGCAGGAGCGGTTAGGTTTAGACGTACTGGTGCACGGGGAGGCCGAGCGGAACGACATGGTGGAATACTTCGGCGAACATCTGGACGGTTTTATCTTCACGCAAAACGGCTGGGTGCAGAGCTATGGTTCCCGCTGCGTGAAGCCGCCGGTGGTGATCGGCGACGTCAGCCGTCCGCAGGCGATCACCGTCGACTGGGCGAAGTATGCGCAGTCGCTGACCGACAAGCCGGTGAAAGGGATGCTCACTGGACCGGTGACCATTCTGTGCTGGTCCTTCCCGCGGGAGGATGTCAGCCGTGAAACCATCGCGAAACAGATTGCGCTGGCCCTGCGTGATGAAGTGGCGGATCTGGAGGCGGCGGGGATCGGCATCATCCAGATTGATGAGCCGGCGCTGCGCGAAGGGTTACCGCTGAAGCGCAGCGACTGGGATGCCTATCTGCAGTGGGGTGTGGAAGCCTTCCGCCTTAATGCTGCGGTCGCCAAAGACGACACGCAGATCCATACTCACATGTGCTATTGCGAGTTCAATGACATCATGGACTCCATTGCCGCGCTGGACGCTGACGTGATCACCATTGAAACCTCGCGGTCCGATATGGAGCTGCTGGAGTCGTTCGAAGCGTTCGAGTACCCCAATGAGATCGGGCCGGGAGTATATGATATTCACTCGCCAAACGTGCCGAGCGTGGAGTGGATCGAAGCGCTGCTGAAGAAAGCTGCGCAGCGTATCCCGGTGGAGCGACTGTGGGTTAACCCGGACTGCGGCCTGAAAACTCGCGGCTGGCCGGAAACCCGCGCCGCGCTGGCGAATATGGTGCAAGCGGCGCGAAATCTGCGCCAGTCCGCCTAATCGTTACGCGAAAAATCAAAAAGGAGGCATTTGCCTCCTTTTTTCATGCTTAGGGCGATTACCCTTTTTTACCGCCATACTGAGCAAACCAGGCGAGCATCCGCTGCCAGCCGTCTTTGGCTGACTCTTCATGATAGCTGGCGCGATAGTCGGCGTTAAAGGCATGATCGGCTTCGGGATAGACCACGATTTCCGCCGTGGCGTTGGCTGCCCGCAGCGCCTGACGCATAGTCTCGACGGTGTCCTGCGGAATGCTGGCGTCTTTAGCGCCGTACAGACCAAGCACCGGGGCGTTGAGATCGACGGCGATATCTACCGGGTGCTTCGGCGAATTCAGTGATTTTTCTCCCACCAGCTTACCGTACCAAGCCACTGCCGCTTTAAGCTGCGGGTTATGCGCGGCATACAGCCAGGTAATGCGTCCGCCCCAGCAGAAGCCGGTGATCAGCAGACGATGGGCATCGCCGCCGTGGCGCGCCGCCCAGCTGGCGACGTGGTCGAGATCCGCCAGCACCTGCGCGTCCGGCACCTTGCTGACCAGCTCTTTGAACAGGGTCGGGATATCGTGGTACTCATTCGGATCGCCCTGACGGAAGTACAATTCAGGCGCGATAGCCAGATAGCCTTCCTGTGCCAGGCGGCGACAAAGATCGCGAATATGTTCATGCACGCCGAAAATTTCCTGTACCACGATAACGATCGGCAGCGGACCGTCGGCATTTTTCGGGCGGGCGTGGTAGGCCGGCATGTTTTCACCCTGAGAGGGAATCGACGTCTCTCCGGCGATAATATGCTCTTCCGGCGTATGAACGGCGGTTGCGGCGTGTGGTGAAGCTGCAGGTGCGAATCCAGGTTGCTTGGTGGTGGTCATGGTATTCTCCGTACCCTTATTTATTAGCGCATCAGTAACTATAGACCCTTTACCTTTAGTTCGGGCGGTAATAAAGCACAGTGCCTGAAAGCGGCTATCTTTTGTTCTGTGATGATGAATATAACTTGTTAATGTGATGTGTATCACTATTTACTGAAAAACAACTGCAATCATTATTGGTCTTGGTGACTATCATCACAAAATGTTGCCAGGGGCTTCTGTACAGTACCGTTTTGCTTCTGCTGATAATTCGACCCACAGAGGAGTTTTTTATGTCCAAGTCTGATGTTTTTCATCTCGGCCTCACCAAGAACGATTTACAAGGGGCTACGCTGGCTATCGTCCCTGGCGATCCGGAGCGTGTGGAAAAGATCGCCGCGCTGATGGATAAGCCGGTTAAACTGGCATCTCACCGCGAATTTACCTCCTGGCGCGCGGAGCTGGACGGCAAACCAGTGATCGTCTGCTCTACCGGCATCGGCGGCCCGTCGACTTCCATCGCCGTGGAAGAGCTGGCGCAGCTGGGGGTGCGTACCTTCCTGCGTATCGGCACCACCGGCGCGATTCAACCGCACATTAACGTTGGCGATGTGCTGGTGACTACCGCCTCCGTTCGTCTGGACGGCGCCAGCCTGCACTTCGCGCCGATGGAGTTCCCGGCCGTCGCAGACTTCGCCTGTACCACCGCGCTGGTGGAAGCGGCGAAATCAATCGGCGCGACCACGCATATCGGCGTGACTGCCTCCTCGGATACCTTCTACCCGGGCCAGGAGCGTTACGACACCTTCTCCGGCCGCGTGGTGAGCCGCTTCAAGGGCTCAATGGAAGAGTGGCAGGCAATGGGCGTGATGAACTATGAAATGGAATCCGCCACGCTGCTGACCATGTGCGCCAGCCAGGGCCTGCGCGCCGGGATGGTGGCTGGGGTTATCGTGAACCGTACCCAGCAAGAGATCCCTAACGCCGAAACCATGAAGCAAACCGAAAGCCACGCGGTGAAAATCGTCGTGGAAGCGGCGCGTCGTCTGCTGTAACTCAACACTTTCCCTGTCAGGCCGGATCCTCCGGCCTTTCTTTTTTGCGTCGCCTCTCGCAGGAAATTCCTTTTAAACTGGACGTTTGTACAGCACAATTCTATTTTGTGTCATCAGGTTATCGCAGGGGGCGTCGTGGATCTCTCCATTATTATCAGCGCGGTTATCGCACTGGCAGCCGGGTTAATGGTCGGCTGGCTGGCGACCAAAGCGCGCGCCGATCAAATTCGGGCCGATCTCATCGAGGAACGGCGAGAGTTGGATATTGAGCTGAGCGCCGCCCGCCAGCAACTGGCGCAGGAGGCCCACTGGCGTGAGGAGTGTGAGCTGCTGAACAACGAGCTGCGCAGCCTACGGGATATCAATACCTCGCTCGAGGCCGATCTCCGTGAGGTCACCACCCGGCTCGAATCCACCCAGCTGCATGCGGAAGATAAGATCCGCCATGTAAAAATGCCTGGAAGCTGCTTTCGCTCCACGGTTCGCCCTGTTGGTCATGCATCCTGACGCCATTGAGGCCGTTCACCAGTTCACCGAGACTTTCCGCGCCCTGCTCGAACAACGTTTCCAGGGTGGCGATAAGCTGCAGTTCCCAGTTTTCCGGTACCCGGCTGCGGGTTTGCCAAATCAGATTGTGATAGTCGCCAGGCTTATGGATATTGCCGTTTCCGCCTTCCGCCGGTGGCGTAAACTGGCGGCTTTCCGGTAGCGCCGGGTTGAAGTCCAGGGATTCGCTCATGCCACGTTCTCCTCGATAAAGGTAATCTGGATCTGATTGTCGTATACCCGCACCGGGTAACGATTAAGGTTGCGACCGCCGGGTCCATGCAGGCACTGGCCGGTTTTCACGTCGAATACCGCCTCATGCAGCGGGCATTCCACCTTGCCATCTTCGACAAAGCCCTGGCTCAGGAGCGCATAGGCATGAGGGCAAACGTCTTCCAGCGCGTAATATTCGCCATCAATCAGATAAATACCGATTTCCTTACCGTCGATATTGCCGCTATATGGGAAATCTTCCTGTACTTGCTCCGCGTCACATACGCCTATCCAGCTCATCGTAATCCTCCAGGCTTTTGTTTCATATATGAAACTCTGTTTCTTATTTAATACGGTCAATATAAAAGCGGTGAATGTTTCGTCAAGCATTAATGTGACGAATTTGTTAATGAGTGGCTTTTAAATTAGCTAAGTGTGCAATTGATCACGAAAAACTGCATTCAGATGAAATGATGATATTTAAAGCGGTGATCCATTATAAATAAAAATGCCGATTTAAATTTCACATACGACTATTGACTTCTTTTCAAATCGATCATTAAAAATGGGCAACAGCGGAAACCATGGTGTTTCACCCATGAAACAGCTATTTATTTAATCATTTAAAAACAATGAGTTTCATAGGTGAACCATTTTACTCATGTAACTATTTCTGGCGTTAAAAAATAATAACTGGCAATCATTAAATTAATCGTGGAGCCCACTCATGGCGGCAAGATGGCAAGGGGTAATAGCATTACTTTTGTTAATAATTATTTCCTACGTCGATCGGGTAAATATCTCGGTGATGATCCTTAACCCGGAATTCGCTGCCCATTTTCAGTTAAATGAAAACAGAATGTTACAAGGTATGCTAATGACATGCTTTCTTCTGGGTTATGGTTTTTCGGCATTATTATTAACCCCAGTTATAGAAAGTAGATGGCATTATCGTCAGGGACTCTTAAGCAGCATTGCTATATGGGCGCTGGTGTGCGCCATTTCCCCGCTACTCGGCTCACTGCTGGGAATGCTGATCGCGCGCATCGTTCTTGGCGTGGCGGAGGGGCCGCTGTTCTCTCTGAAAACGCGCTTTATCAACGACAACTTCGCCGCTGATGAAATAGGCAAGCCGAATGCGCTGACCGCCCTTGGCGTATCGTTGGGGCTGGCGGTAGGCTTCCCGCTGGTCACCTGGCTGATGGCGCACGTTGGCTGGATCGGTTCCTTCTATGCGCTGGCGCTGATGAATCTCCTGCTCGGCGGAGGGTTAATTTGGCGGTTTCTCCCCGCGCCAAAAGTGACTGCACAGCGCGCGAAGCCTGGCTTTAGCCAAACTTTTGCCCTCGCCTGGCGTACGCCGCTGCTAGGCTGGATCCTGCTGGTAGAAATCGCCACGCTCAGCTATCTGTGGGGGAGTAGCGCCTGGTTGCCCGCCTGGCTGCGCGACGAGCACCACTTCTCGCTACAGGCTACCGGCCTGCTGGCGGCAGCCCCCTTTCTGTTAAGCCTGGGCTCAAAGTTTCTTGGCGGCGTGCTCCTCGACAAAATGCGCCCGGAGCAGGCGCCGCTGTTGTTTATTATTGGCGGTCTACTCACCGCCGGTTCCGTGCTGGCGCTAATCCTCAGCCAACAGCCAGCGATGCTGGCGCTGTTTATGCTGGCGGCGAACGTGTTCTGGGGATTACAGGGGGCGGCGATCCCTGCGGTGGTTCAGCATCACGCCCCGCGCGAAGCGGTAGGCAGCGCTTATGGGATCATTAACGGCATTGGCAACATCTGCGCGGCGTTTATTCCGCTGCTGATGGGAGTGGTGATGAAATCAGTGGGATCGGTAAGTTCAGGTTTTTCCGTACTGGTGGCATCGCAGCTGATTACGCTGTGCGCCGGCGGCGCACTGCTGCTGCGTATGCGTCGCGCAGCAGCAGTAAACGCGTCTATACCCTAAATAAGTTGCAGGACAAAACGGCTAGTCGTTTTGAACAGCGCTTGCGCTGGCCCCGTAAGGACGAGGCCCAGGGATGGGCCGATTTATTGCCCACGCCTATGCAACTTGAAGTATGACGGGAACAGATTTATTCGCCCTTCTTCGCCGCCTGGATGTACAGCATCTCCAGCGCCAGGGTCGCCGCCGCCAGAGCGGTAATTTCGGACTGATCGTAGGCCGGGGCGACTTCCACCACGTCCATCCCGACGATGTTCAGGTCCTTCAGGCCGCGCACCAGCTTGATCGCGCGGTCGGAGGTCAGCCCACCGATAACCGGGGTACCGGTGCCTGGCGCAAACGCCGGATCCAGACAGTCGATATCAAAGGTCAGGTACACCGGCATGTCGCCGACGATCTGCTTCACCTGGGCAATCACGTCATCAACGCTGCGGTCGTTAACCTGGCCGGCATCCAGTACCGTAAAGCCATTGTCTTTGTCGAACTCGGTGCGGATCCCGATCTGTACGGAGTGGTTCGGATCGATAAGCCCTTCGTTCGGCGCGGTATAGAACATGGTGCCGTGGTCGAACTCGCAGCCGTTGGCGTAGGTATCGGTGTGAGCATCGAAGTGCACCAGCGCCATTTTACCAAAGTGCTTGGCATGGGCGCGCAGCAGCGGCAGGGTAACGAAGTGGTCGCCGCCAAAGGAGAGCATACGTTTGCCGGCCGCCAGCAGCTTCTCGGCGTGAGCCTGCAGCTTCTCGCTCATTTCGCGCGCGTCGCCGAAGGCGTACACCAGATCCCCGCAGTCCACCACGTTCAGGCGCTCGCGCATATCGAAGTTCCACGGGAAACGGTTGTGCTCCCAGGCAAGGTTAGTGGAAACCTGACGGATCGCCGCCGGGCCATGACGGCCGCCCGCGCGCCCGGAGGTCGCCATATCGAACGGCACGCCACCAGGCAAGA
>OKOB01000224.1_pt1 | contig 15519 bp, 20 predicted proteins | sample 1613511 | NCBI WGS metagenome assembly OKOB01 (sample SAMN04436861, study PRJEB24849) | human gut metagenome | biome: human gut; feature: NICU; material: stool | host: Homo sapiens | place: USA: Saint Louis, MO | collected 2011-09-08 | reverse complement strand
ACAGGAACCCACCAGCAACTGATAACCTTACTCACCGGGCAAGGCGCACGTTTTCGGGTTATGGAGCACGAGGCGGTCGGGAAATGTGAAGCGGTAAGTGAAATACGCGGGACCGATCTGCGTCAGGGCGCAAAAGCCCTGGTCTGCAAAGTGAAGGGGAACGGTGTTAAAAAGCATGTTCTGGCGATCCTGGCTGCCGATCTGCAGGCCGACCTGAGCCGGCTTGCCAGCCATTTCGGCGGGCTTAAAGCCTCCCTCGCCAGCCCGGCCGAGGTAAGTACCCTTACCGCCTGCGTATTCGGCGCTATCCCGCCTTTTAGTTTCCACCCCGATCTGACGCTGGTCGCCGACCCGCTGCTGTTCGAGCGTTTCGACGAAATCGCATTTAACGCCGGCCTGCTGGAAAAATCCGTGATCATGGATACCCAGGATTACCTGCGCATCGCCCGTCCTGAGCTGGTGACTTTCCATAAAGTCTAACCGTGAAGGCTGACTGTCAGCCTTTTCTCTCCAGCAACAGCACGGAGGCGACGAGAATCGCGGCAATGACGAAAAACGATGAGGAGATAATCAGCGTTTCAACAAACATGTGATCGTTCATGATAGCGACCCCTTTGCGATATCTGCCTTCGTTTTAAACCGCGTAAATGACAAGGTTATGACAGCGGTAAAATCTTTTTAAAACTGTTCTCCGCCCTTTTTCCGCGTACAGTAAGCAGGACGATTATTTTGGCAAGGATTCCCTATGTTTGACCCTACTCTGCTCATTCTCCTGGCACTCGCCGCGCTGGGTTTAATCAGTCATAACACCACCGTCGCCATCTCGATTCTGGTGCTGATTATCGTTCGCGTCACGCCGTTAAATACCTTTTTCCCGAGGATAGAAAAACAAGGCCTCACCATCGGGATCATCATCTTAACCATCGGGGTAATGGCGCCCATCGCCAGCGGCACGCTTCCCGCCTCAACGCTGCTGCACTCGTTTGTCAACTGGAAATCGCTGGTGGCTATCGCGGTAGGTGTATTTGTCTCATGGCTCGGTGGGCGCGGCGTTACGCTGATGAGCAGCCAGCCTTCACTGGTTGCGGGTCTGCTGGTGGGCACGGTGCTGGGCGTAGCGCTCTTTCGCGGCGTGCCGGTCGGCCCGCTGATTGCGGCAGGCCTTGTCTCGCTGTTTATTGGGAAGTCGTAGTCAGGCTGGCCATATAACGCGCCGGCGTCTGGCCCAGTCCCTTCCTGAACATGGTGATAAACGCGGTGGTCGAGTCATAACCCAGTGACTGTGCCACCTGCTGTACTGATTTCCCGCTTATCAAATGCTGTAACGCCACAATAAGCTGCAGCTGGTGACGCCAGCGACGAAAGCTTGGACCGGTCTCTTTTACCACCAGTCGCGCCAGGTTGCGTTCGCTCATGGCGAAGTGGCTTGCCCATTGTGCCAGCGTCTGCCAGGCCGCGGGCTCTTCCGCCATCTTCTCGCTCATCAGCCGGATTTTTGGATGGGGTGAGACGGGTAACTGTAAATGCTCCTGACGCTGGAGCGGCAGTTCATCAAACAGGACATCGACCAGTCGGGATGTGGCCGCAAGCTGAAGCTGTGCCTGCGATTTTTCTGCCAGCGATAAAATCAGCTCCCGCACCAGAGGGGTCATTTTCAGCGTACAACAGCGGTCGGGCAGACTGGCGGCGCCGGGCTCAATGAACAAAAAGCAGAGCTGCGCCCCCGGCGTGGCCCTGTTACTGTGCGGCATCTGCCCGGGGATCCAGACCGCGTACTGGGGCGGTACCATCAACATGGCATTTTCCACTTCACAGGTAATCGCGCCGCCAAGTGCCAGAATCAGCTGTCCCTTGCGGTGATGATGCAGGGGTATATATTGTTCCTCCGCCACCACACGGATGCGAAAGGCGACGGCCGCATCATGCTGGCTATCAGGATCGTAGCCGTCCAGTCCCAGTCCAATCATCATGTTGTCCGATTTTAGCGATAAACTGTCATTTTAGCCTGATTTCAACCGCCGGGAAAATCGGTATTGTGTGCGCTCGCTTGAACGTATGAGAACATAATGACTACTGCTATTCGCACCTCAGGAAAACACGGCGCGCTGTTGATTGCAGGCATCCTGATGATCGCCACCACGCTTCGCGTCACCTTTACCGGCGCAGCCCCGCTGCTGGATACCCTTCGCCTTGATTATGGCTTAAGCACGGCGCAAACCGGTCTGCTGACCACCCTGCCCCTGTTGGCTTTTGCCCTGATCTCCCCGCTCGCCGCAGGTCTGGCCCGACGTATTGGCATGGAGCGTAGCCTGTTTATCGCCCTGTTGCTGATTTGCGCCGGGATAGCCATTCGCTCCCTGCCTTCCGCTGCCCTGCTTTTCATCGGCACGGCAGTGATTGGCTGCGGGATCGCGCTTGGGAACGTGCTGTTACCAGGTTTAATTAAACGTGACTTTCCGGGCCAGGTGGCGAAACTCACCGGTGCCTATTCCCTGACGATGGGGGCAGCCGCCGCGTTAGGATCGGCGCTAATCGTGCCGCTGGCCCAGGGTCATGCGGGCTGGCAGGGCGCGCTGCTGATGCTGATGGTGTTTCCGCTGCTCGCCTTGCTGCTCTGGCTGCCGCAGTGGCGTCAGAAACATGTTGCGACGGTAACAGGCGCAGGCGCGTTACATAACCGCGCAATCTGGCGTTCTGCTCTCGCCTGGCAGGTGACGCTCTTTCTGGGGATTAACTCCCTTATCTATTACGTCATCATCGGCTGGCTGCCGGCGATACTGCTTAGCCACGGCTACAGCGAGGCGCAGGCAGGTTCGGTGCATGGTCTTTTACAGCTGGCGACAGCCGTGCCGGGACTTGCCGTTCCGCTGATCCTCCATCGGCTGAAAGATCAGCGGACGATCGCCGGTGCAGTGGCGCTGATGTGCGCGGTAAGCGCAGCGGGATTGTGGTTTATACCGGATATGGCGGTGATGTGGACGCTGGTGTTTGGCTTTGGCTCCGGGGCAACGATGATCCTCGGCCTGACGTTCATCGGTCTGCGCGCGAGCTCTGCGCATCAGGCGGCGGCATTGTCCGGTATGGCACAGTCTATCGGCTACCTGCTCGCTGCCTGCGGACCGCCGTTGATGGGTAAAATCCACGATTCGGTAGGAGACTGGCGCATCCCCCTTCTCGCCTGTGCGCTGGCCGCGATCGTCATGGCCGTCTGCGGGATACTTGCCGGGCGCGACCGGGAAATCGCGCCCCGCTAAACACGAAGGCAGACCATCGGGTCTGCCCTGTTTTAGCCCCGCGCCGCGCGAAGCATTGCCTGTACGAGAACCACCGGACGTCCTTCCAGCGCAGCACGCTCGTGCTGGAACAAAGTGATCACAAAGAACGGGTGGGTTATCAGCTCCGCCGCACGGATTTCCCCCTGTTCGTCCCAGCCCGTCACGCGCATATCACCGCTCTCCAGCGCCTGAGCAAATTCCGGCGACACACCATAGTTGCAGTGATATCCCTCTTCAATTTCGGGTTTGCCGTAGGCTTTGGCGATCAGCGTATTGCTGCGCAGTTCAATGGCATCGGATATTTCCACCAGCGAGCAGGTCAGCGGCGCGATCACCATAGTGCCTTCGGTATCCGTCTCAGCATGTGCCGCATCGTGCCAGCCCAGCACGTTACGGGCATACTCAATCAGCGCATGCTGGAACCCACCGCAGGTCCCCAGGAACGGAATACTGTTTTCACGGGCGTAGCGTGCGGCGATAAAGGCGGCCTCTGTGTTTTTATAGGGGCTCGCAGGAACCAGCCAGATGGCATCGTAGCCCACCAGATCCTCAGAACTGGTTAATTCCGGGGTAGCAAGCCAGTCGTAATCGGCGGTGAGGTCAAGAACGGCCGCAGCATCGTCAATGGCCAGCGGGATCGCCTTGTGTGCAATAACATCAGGATTGTAATCGCCAACCAGCGCAATGCGGAGCGTCGTTTTAACCGGGAGGTGTTCCATGAAAGTTTCCTTATGCCAGAGTATTATCAGATAACATAAGGAACCTCAGACTACCGATCTTCTGCAATTATCACAATACCTTAAATTGGGAGGGTGGAATTATGATTCAGTGCAAACGCGTCTATGAGCAGGCAAGCCAGGACGATGGCTATCGGGTGCTGGTGGACAGACTCTGGCCGCGCGGGGTTAAAAAAACGGACCTCGCCCATGACGAATGGTGTAAAACACTCACGCCATCGAACGCATTACGTCAGGAGTATCATAGCGAAGCTATTGATTTTGCGACTTTCAGTAAAGCCTATCAGGAAGAACTGGCGCAGCACAAGGACGAGGGAAGGCGTCTTGCGGCGGTGGCACACAAGCAGACTCTCACCCTCCTCTATGGCGCGAAAAACACGGAACAGAATCACGCCCTGGTTTTAGCCGACTGGCTACGTCATTTGTGATCAGCTGATTGTCAGCTCATCCAGCATTTGCGGGGCTTGATCAGGGGTGAGCGGCATCAGATGTTCGGCGCGAACAAACGCAAAGCCGTGCTGATTGTCAAAGGCGTAGACGTCTCCGGTGACCAGCCAAAGCGCGCGGTCCGCACTTGCGGGTAATTGCGTCATCACGCCGTTAACCGGGTTTACAAAACGCAGGCCAGGCTGGCAAAGACCAAACAACTCAACAGATTTACCAATATTGCGACGGCCAGACGCCGTGCGGGCACCGATGATCATCGCCATGCAGCCCGGTTTAAGCTGAAACATACTTCTCTCGCGGTAACAGTAGCCAGATACTGGCTAAGAATAATCCTAAAGAGAAGTGTATCGCAGCATCTGCCCTTCTGTCACCTGGTGGGTTGCGGATGATCGCGACGATAGAGCGTCCATTCGTCGATCACTTCACCACCCGGCAGCTTGCACTCGGTACGAACACCCTGCGGGCTTTGAATCGGGATCTGTTCCCCGCCCTTTTCCAGACAGTAAACGGAAGCCGGGTTCGCCATACCTACGGCCTGTGGCGGTTTGGGCGCATCGGGTGGGGTTGTTTTTGCGGTACAGGCGACCAGGGGAAGCGTCAGCGCCAGAAGCAGAAATCTCATCGCATCGATCCTTGTGACATCATCTTTGCCTAAGGGTAACGGCTCAGCGCCGCTTTCTCCATATATAAAATTTTCTGCATTCATGTTTTACTATGCCTGAAGCCTAAGAATTCAGCATAACATGCAGATGCAGACGTCTTCTGCCTGGGAGTCTTTCTACGTCATGTCGGATATTATCCTTGCCCGTGTTTCAGAAACCCTCGTTACTGAGCAATCCCTTGAAAGTCTCGTTCGTCAGCTGCTGGAGATGTTGGAAATCGTCACCGATATGGAGTCGACTTACCTGACGAAGGTGGATATCCAGGCGCGGCTGCAGCATATCCTTTATGCCCGAAACAGTAAGCAGATGACGATCCCGGAGGGGCTGAGCGTGCCCTGGGATGAAACGCTGTGTAAGCGCGCGCTGGATAGCGACACCATCTTCAGTAACGATGTCCCCGAGCGCTGGCCGGAGTGCGAAGCGGCGAAAGCTCTCGGTATTACCACTTACATGAGCATTCCGGTTCATCTCGCCGATGGCTCGCTTTACGGTACGCTTTGCGCCACCAGCACGGCTAAAAAGCCGCTCAGCGAGCGCGGTGAACAGATGTTAAAATTATTCGCCGGGTTGATTGGTCAGTACATTCAGAAAGAATCTCTGGTGAACCAGCTTCGGGAAGCCAACGCGGCGCTCATCGCACACTCTTATACCGATGCCCTTACCGGCCTGCCCAACCGTCGCGCCATTTTTGAGGATCTGACTACTCTGTTTTCCCTGGCTCGACACCTGAAACGTAACGCCATCATTGCGTTTATCGACCTGGACGATTTTAAATTGATTAACGATCGGTATGGGCATGAAGCAGGCGACCAGTTCCTGATTGAAGTGGGCAAGCGTTTGACCGCAGAAAAACAGCAGGACGATATCATTGGTCGGCTGGGCGGCGATGAGTTTCTGGTGGCCTCTCTGAGTCATGTCGACAATGAGGAGCACATGAATCAGCTCAAAGCGCGCTTCAGCGCACGCATTTCAGGGGAATACTGGCTGGGTAACATTAACCTTATTTATCCGGGAGCCAGCCTCGGCGTTATCGAAGTGGACCCAGACGTAACCGATCCGGACAGCGCATTACGTGCTGCTGATGTGGCGATGTATCAGGATAAGAAAGGAAAAAGCAAAACACGCTTTCTCGCGATGGATTAACCCCGTACACTCTACGGCGTTATAAAAAGAAAAAGGTGATGATATGAGAATAGGGATCCTCTTCCCTGTCGTTATTTTTATTACGGCGGTCGTGTTTCTGGCGTGGTTTTTTGTCGGTGGTTACGCTGCACCGGGGGCATAAATGAGAAAAACCACGCTCATTATGTTAATCATCGCCATTGTGGCCTTTGCTGGCACGCAGCTTGGCTGGTGGTGAACCCGTGATGTAAAAAGGCCGCCATCCGGCAGCCTTTTTTAACGCTTCAGTTTTAGCTTTTGATCTTTCTGTAGATAAACAGCACAACCAGCGCGCCGATCACCGCAACCGCAAAGCTGCCGAAGTTAAAGCCATCTACTTTCCCGAAGCCGAACAGCGTACTGATCCAGCCGCCGACTACCGCGCCGACAATACCCAGTATTACGGTGACGATAAACCCACCGCCATCTTTGCCCGGCATGATCCACTTCGCCAGAATACCCGCAATAAGCCCAAAGATAATCCAGGATAAAATTCCCATAACTTTCCTCTCTGTATGGTTTTTGTCATTAAATCAACGACACAAAAAAGGATAGCACAGGATTTGAGAAAGGAAATTTGTGATAAGCCTCACACTGAGCGGATGCGCATTTTGCCATCAAAATGCCCTTCCCCAGGAAATGTGGGGTTGCATCTTTTATTGAGAAAGATTATCTTTCTCAACGCTGAATAGTTGAGAGAAATACTCAGGTATTCAGTACGACATTGCTCACATTGCTTCCAGTATTTCTTGCCCACGCTTTCGTGGGCTTTTTTTTGGGTTATACCCCAACAAAAGCGTGCCGGTTACGGCCTCCGCGTTTTGCCTGATAGAGCGCCTGGTCCGCGGCAATAATAATATTCTGCTGACTGCCCGCGATGTCGACAGCACGCGCAGTGGAGATGCCTACGCTCACCGTGACCCGCCCGAAAGGACTGAACGCGTGTTCAATGTGGAGAGAGAAGACATTGCGAATAATCGTCTGTGCAAGGCGGAGCGCCTCCTGGATATCCGATTCAGGCAATATCAATGCAAACTCCTCCCCGCCATATCGCGCCACAAGCTGGTTGTCGCGAGTGAGGCTTTCCCTGAGGCAGTTTCCCAGTAATGCCAGACACCTGTCCCCTTCCGGGTGACCATAGTTATCGTTGTACTTTTTGAAGTAGTCCACATCCACGAGGAGGAGCGAAATCGGCGCGTCCTCTGCCGCGCACATCGCGATGTCGGAGAGAATTTTTTCATCGAAAATACGTCGGTTATAAAGCCCGGTCAGGGCATCCTCCGAGGCAATAATCTTTAGCGCTTTGTTATCCCGTGTTTTTCTGGATAAGTCGGAATACAGGAAATAAGACGCCACGATGAGTATCGCGGTAAAAACGAAAATAAGTAAGGCAAGCTGAATCGCCTGCTTGCGCCAGGGGGAAAGGGCTTCATCCGCGCTGACCGCCACCGTCGTGACCAGTCCGTAGCGGCTGTTTTTCTCATAGGCATAAATGCGTTCGATTTTATCAAACCGGGAAACGGAGCTGGCTATCCCTGTATTTTGTACTTTTAGGTATTTCCTGAAGAGAGGAGAATCTGAAAAAATCGTACCGATATAGGTATTCTTAAAGGGGTAGCGAATCAGTAAAACGCCTGTTTGTGTCGTTAAGCCAATAACGCCCGCGTGTCCGATATTGATCTGTCCATAAAGGGTCAGAAAGTTTTCGATACCCAGCGTCACCACCACGACGCCGTTAAATGCCCCCGTGTGAGTCTCAAGGCGTCGGCTTATGGTAATAACCCATTTACCATTGGTTCTGCTTATCACTGGCTCGCCAATAAATATCTGCTGGCTTTTATTTTCCTTGTGATAGACAAAGAATGACCGGTCCGCGCCTTTACGGGGACCTGCTAAAGTTTCGTGCAAGGCGGTGAAGATATCCCCCTGCGCATCATAGACAACCACATTATTAATCTGGGTAAGAAGGTTATCCTGATTGCTTATCATTCGCTGAATATTGATCGCCTGTTGCGGGGTCATGCCATAAATTTCAAGGGTGTCGGAAACTGTGGTAATCAACATTTCACTTTGGCGTATGATGCCTTCTGTATAGACATTCAGGGTATGGCTCAGGTTGGCAACGCTGGTATTGATCTGCTGGATTGACTGCTGTCGGGACGTTGCAATCTGCACGGCAAGCGACAATGAAATGATCAACGAGACAATGATGACGGTTATGGTTGTTGTGTAAAAAGTATTTTTGACATGCACGAGCTTTTCCACCTTATCACGCCTGACATCCCTGGCTGACAACTCTTGTCACTGTAACAAAGCTCAGGTTAAGAGGAAAATGAATTGCACTTAAGCATAGTTCATCCGCCTGGATTAGGCTGACTACCCATATTATCAGGCTTGTAGCAAGCCCAGCCTGTGATAAGATTTGAAAAATCAGGGAGCGGACAAGGTATCTGGAAAATGAAAAAGATCGTTGCCGTTACTATCGTTTCAGCGTTTCTGGTCTTTCTGTCTCTCTATACGGTCAATGCGGTTATCATGGGCCGGCAGAAAAGCAAACTGCGTGAGATTTCCCAGACCCTTTTACAGTATTCAGAAGGCCTGTCTCAGAGCGTGGCGCAGACACTTAAAGGCCTGACCACTCAGGGATGCGACAAAGCCAGCCTTGATCGCTACAGACAGATTAAGCTCGACAGCCTTTATTTTGCAGACATCGGTTTTATAGAGCAGGGAAAAATAATCTGTACCGCTTTTTGGGGAAAACTCGCTAACCCTGTCCCCCTGCCAGCAGAGCTCCATAAAACACCCAGAGGATTCCTGCTCGCGCAATTTTCCAGAAAAGATTTTTTCACGGGCAATGCGGCCATCTACAATAATCTTATTATCTTCTCCTCCCGCTACGCTTACGATAAATTCACCCCGGTTACTAACAATTACTCACTCAGCGCAACCACCAAAGACTTTGCCAGAATATTTTTTTCAGCAACCCATGAGGTAAAAGAACAGGATGGGGTACATTCCACGTTATTTACCCTCACCCTCACACAGTGCAGCACTTCCTGGGATTTGTGCGTCATTGTGAAGCATCACCATGCAGGACTGGCCTCGTTATCTCCCGCGGTGTTTGCCTTTCTCGTGGCTATTTTATGTTTTATCTGGATTGCGATAACGTTATTTTTCTTTCGACTCAATGAAGACCGCTTTTCACTGGAACGGACGTTGGTTAAAGCCGTCTTAACCAACACTATTGGCGTTCACTACCAGCCCATAATTCGCATTCAGGATAGCAAAATAGTGGGCGTGGAGGTTTTATCGAGATGGCGCGACGCAAAACACGGTGACGTCTCGCCGGAATTGTTTATTCCATTAATCCAGAAAATTGGTTTGTATAAAAAATATTATACCCATATTCTTGAGAAATCCCTTAAGGACATCGCACCGCTGGTGCTTAAGCATCAACTGGTCGTTTCGCTCAATGTTGGTCGAACGGAAATTGAAGATGGACAATTTATCAGCATTTTGCGCCGTGGATGTTTAGCCAACAACATTCCGCTGTCTATGATAAAAGTCGAACTCTCTGAAAAAGCCGTTTCCACCGCGAATATTCTGGAGGGCTTCTGTCAGAAGTTAAAATCCTTTGGTGTCAGAATATCCATTGATGACTTCGGTGTGCAAAACTCCAACCTGGCCAGGCTTTCGCTTCTTGAATATGATGAGATCAAAATCGACAAGTCGCTGGTCGATGGCATCAGTGAGCATTATAAGCAGAACATTTTTGTGATCTTTAGCGACGCCCTCGCAAAACTGAATAAAACGCTGGTTTTCGAAGGCGTTGAGAACGAAATACAATTCCGCTTTATTGCTGAACGATATCCTGAGGCTCTGGTTCAGGGATGGTATTTTTCAAAATCTGTTTCCCGCCGTGAGCTTGCGAAGCGGCTCCTGGGTCTGGCGCGGTAGGCTATTCATTTCCCCACTGATTAAGGAAGTTCGCAATATCATCAATACGTTCAGCATGAACCCCGGCTTCACGCGCCATCTCTTGCTGAGCTTCCTCATCAATCTCCTCATTATTTGATAACCGCGTGAGCAGCAGCTGGAAATAATGCGCCAGTGGGTCCTGCTCTGACTCACTGACAGGCTTTGCGGCTTCCGTCGCGTATTCTTCGACGATGTCATAGTACTTCAATGGGATGTCGTTATTCATAACTGTCTAAACCTCTCAGGATGAAGCCACAAGTATATCGGACGACGCACGGTTGACCAACGCGTTGCTTCAGATAAGCAGCGCAAGCAGGGCGGCAAGCGCAGGTAAAGCCTGAACATACAGAATCTTCCGGCTGGCGGTCACTGCGCCAAAGAGACCGGCAATCAGCACGCAGGCCAGGAAGAAGATGGCCACATGAACACCCTCTTCACCGAGCCAGAGGCTCCAGAGCAAACCCGCCGCAAGAAAACCGTTGTATAGCCCCTGATTCGCGGCCAGCACGCGGGTTTCACGCGCAAATTCCGGGCTGAGATTAAACGCCTTATGCCCGGTTCTGGTGTCCCACAGGAACATTTCCAGCACAAGGATGTAAAGATGGATAAATGCAACGACAGCGATAAGAACAGTGGCTAGCATCGTGTTATTTCCTGCAGGCAGAGGCAAAAAAAACGGGAACCCTCAGGCCCCCGCTCTTGTTTAACCCAAAGTCTGGATTACATGTTCGCGATGATCGCGTCGCCAAACTCTGAGCATTTCAGCAGTTTAGCGCCTTCCATCAGACGTTCGAAGTCATAGGTCACGGTCTTGGCAGCGATAGCGCCTTCCATGCCTTTAACGATCAGGTCTGCGGCTTCGAACCACTGCATGTGGCGCAGCATCATCTCTGCGGACAGGATGATGGAGCCCGGGTTCACTTTGTCCTGGCCGGCATACTTCGGCGCAGTACCGTGAGTCGCTTCGAACAGCGCGCACTCGTCGCCGATGTTAGCGCCCGGGGCGATACCGATACCGCCAACCTGTGCCGCCAGGGCGTCAGAGATGTAGTCGCCGTTCAGGTTCATACAGGCGATAACGTCGTATTCCGCCGGACGCAGCAGGATCTGCTGCAGGAACGCATCGGCGATCACGTCTTTCACCACGATCTCTTTGCCGGTGTTCGGGTTCTTGATTTTCACCCACGGGCCGCCGTCGATCAGCTCGCCGCCGAACTCTTCGCGAGCCAGCTGGTAGCCCCAGTCTTTGAAGGCGCCTTCGGTGAACTTCATGATGTTGCCTTTGTGCACCAGAGTGACGGAATCACGATCGTTGGTGATCGCGTATTCAATCGCGGCGCGCACCAGGCGTTTGGTGCCTTCTTCAGAGCACGGCTTGATGCCGATGCCGCAATGTTCCGGGAAGCGAATTTTCTTCACACCCATCTCATCGCGCAGGAATTTGATGACTTTGTCTGCTTCCGCAGAGTCGGCTTTCCACTCGATACCGGCATAGATATCTTCTGAGTTTTCACGGAAGATAACCATATCGGTCAGTTCCGGGTGCTTAACCGGGCTCGGGGTGCCCTGGTAGTAACGTACCGGACGCAGGCAGACGTAGAGGTCCAGCTCCTGGCGCAGCGCCACGTTCAGAGAACGGATGCCGCCGCCGACTGGGGTGGTCAGAGGACCTTTGATAGCAACGCGGTAGTCACGAATCAGATCGAGGGTTTCAGCTGGCAGCCAGACGTCCTGGCCATAGACGTGGGTTGATTTCTCACCGGTGTAAACTTCCATCCAGGAAATTTTACGCTCGCCCTTATAGGCTTTCTCAACGGCGGCATCAACCACTTTCAGCATCGCTGGGGTAACGTCAACGCCGATACCGTCACCTTCAATAAACGGGATAATCGGATTGTGAGGGACGTTCAGTTTGCCGTTTTGCAGGGTGATTTTTTGACCTTCCGCCGGAACTACTACTTTGCTTTCCATTAACCTCTCCTTCGAGCGCTTCTGGTTCTGCTCTTCCCTCTTCACGCGAGCCTGGTGTTGGCTGAGTCGGCCAGCTTCGGCGTACCGGGTCTTCCCGCTAACCGGAGCTATCGCGTCCGTGTCGCCTTCCTGCCTATAGTGCGAATCGGTTTGAGCAATTTTTTGTTAAAAATTTGTAATGAGCATGTCAATACTACCTGAATGTTTGCGTCCATGAAAGGCATTCGTAATTAGGCTATAATGCGGCAATTGATAAAGCCTGAAAATACCATGCAGAAAACTTCATTTAGAAAACATCGCGTTGAGCGATTCAGCACACAACAAGTCACCAGACAACGTAAAGAACGCCAGCCAAAAACTGTGATCTTGTTCAATAAACCCTATGATGTGTTGCCGCAATTTACCGATGAAGCCGGGCGCAGCACGCTGAAAGATTTTATTCCGGTGGCGGGCGTCTACGCCGCAGGTCGGCTCGATCGCGACAGCGAAGGCCTGCTGGTGCTGACCAACGACGGCGCGCTGCAGGCGAAGCTGACCCAGCCGGGTAAGCGCACCGGCAAGATCTACTATGTTCAGGTGGAAGGCGAACCCACGCCCGAGGCGCTGACCGCCTTGCGCGACGGCGTCACCCTTAACGACGGCCCCACCCTGCCTGCCGGCGTAGAACTTGTCGAGGAACCCGTCTGGCTGTGGCCGCGCAACCCGCCGATTCGTGAGCGCAAATCGATTCCCACCCGCTGGTTGAAAATCACCCTCTACGAGGGACGCAACCGCCAGGTGCGCCGGATGACCGCCCACGTCGGCTTCCCCACCCTGCGGCTGATCCGCTACGCCATGGGCGGCTATACCCTCGACGGACTGGCCAACGGCGACTGGCGCAAAGCCGAATAACTGAAAAGGAAAAGCGATGTTTAAACCTCATGTCACCGTTGCCTGCGTGGTTCACGCCCAGGATAAATTTCTCATCGTCGAAGAAACCATTAACGGCAAAGCGCTGTGGAACCAGCCGGCGGGCCATCTCGAGGCCAATGAAACGCTGCTGCAGGCCGCCGAACGTGAACTGTGGGAAGAGACCGGCATTCGCGCCACGCCGCAGCACTTCATCCGCATGCATCAGTGGCTGGCTCCCGATAACACCCCGTTTCTGCGCTTCCTGTTCGCCATCGAACTTAGCGATCTGTGCGCCACTGAACCGCACGACAGCGATATCGATCGCTGCCTGTGGCTCAGTGCTGAGGAAATTCTTAACGCGCCGAACCTGCGCTCGCCGCTGGTTGCCGAAAGCATTCGCTGTTACCTGCAGGACCCGCGGCAGCCGCTGTCGCTGATTGGCGCATTTAACTGGCCGTTCACAGGGGGTGAATGAACGGTGAGCGCGTGCTAGAATACGCCGCCTCGAAGTTCAATGTAGCGAGTATTTCCATGTCAGAAAGCCAGAAAAAAGTGATCGTCGGCATGTCCGGCGGTGTCGATTCCTCCGTTTCCGCCTACCTGTTACAGCAACAGGGCTATAAGGTGGAGGGCCTGTTCATGAAGAACTGGGAGGAAGATGATGGCGAGGAATACTGCACTGCCGCTGCGGATCTCGCCGATGCGCAAGCCGTGTGCGATAAGCTCGGCATTGAACTGCACACCGTTAACTTTGCTGCAGAATACTGGGATAACGTCTTTGAACTGTTCCTGGAAGAGTACAAAGCGGGGCGCACCCCGAACCCGGATATTCTGTGCAACAAAGAGATCAAATTTAAAGCCTTCCTGGAATTCGCTGCGGAAGATCTGGGCGCAGACTACATTGCGACCGGCCACTACGTGCGTCGTGCAGATGTGAATGGCAAAAGCCAGCTGCTGCGCGGTCTGGACGGCAACAAAGATCAGAGCTACTTCCTTTATACCCTGAGCCACGAACAGATCGCCCAGAGCCTGTTCCCGGTTGGCGAGCTGGAAAAGCCGCAGGTACGTAAAATCGCGGAAGAGCTGGACCTGATCACCGCGAAGAAAAAGGACTCTACCGGCATCTGCTTCATCGGTGAGCGCAAATTCCGTGATTTCCTTGGCCGCTACCTGCCTGCACAGCCGGGTAAAATTGTCACCGTTGATGGCGATGAGATCGGCCAGCACCAGGGGCTGATGTACCATACTTTAGGCCAGCGCAAAGGTCTGGGTATCGGTGGAACCAAAGATGGCAGCGAAGATCCGTGGTATGTGGTCGACAAAGATGTCGAAAACAATATTCTGGTTGTCGCCCAGGGGCACGACCATCCGCGTCTGATGTCCGTTGGCCTTATCGCGCAACAGCTGCACTGGGTCGATCGCGAGCCGCTGAAAGGCACGCTGCGCTGCACGGTGAAAACGCGCTACCGTCAGACCGATATTCCTTGCACCGTTACCGCGCTCGATGACGATCGCATTGACGTGCGTTTTGACGAGCCGGTTGCCGCCGTCACCCCAGGTCAGTCTGCTGTCTTCTACAGCGGCGAAATCTGCCTGGGCGGCGGGATCATTGAACAGCGCCTGCCGCTGCCCGCTGTTTAACAGAGTGCACACATAAAGGAGACCATGTGGCGAAGAACTACTACGACATCACCCTGGCGCTGGCAGGAATTTGCCAGTCTGCCCGTCTGGTGCAACAGCTGGCGCATCAGGGTCATTGCGATGCCGATGCCCTGCACGTTTCACTCAACAGCGTTATCGACCTTAACCCCGGTTCAACTCTGGGTGTATTTGGTGGGAGTGAAACCAATCTTCGTCTCGGTCTTGAAACCCTACTTGGCGTACTTAACGCCAGTAGTCGTCAAGGGTTAAACGCAGAACTGACCCGCTACACCTTAAGCCTGATGGTACTTGAGCGTAAGTTGAGCGCGGCGAAAGGCGCGCTCAATACCCTGGGCGATCGTATCGGCGGGCTCCAGCGTCAACTCGACCATTTTGATCTGCAATCCGAAACGCTGCTGAGCGCGATGGCCGGTATTTACGTTGATGTCATCAGCCCGCTGGGCCCACGTATTCAGGTCACCGGATCCCCTGCCGTGCTGCAAAGCCCACAGGTGCAGGCAAAAGTACGTGCGTCCCTGCTGGCAGGGATCCGCGCCGCCGTGCTGTGGCATCAGGTTGGCGGTGGCCGTCTGCAGTTAATGTTTTCTCGTAATCGCCTGACCACTCAGGCAAAACAAATTCTTGCTCATTGTTAACCTCCCGGAGTTGCGAATTATGGAATTATCCTCACTGACCGCCGTATCCCCTGTCGATGGACGCTACGGCGATAAAGTCAGCGCGCTGCGCGGTATCTTC
>OKOB01000223.1_pt1 | contig 15659 bp, 14 predicted proteins | sample 1613511 | NCBI WGS metagenome assembly OKOB01 (sample SAMN04436861, study PRJEB24849) | human gut metagenome | biome: human gut; feature: NICU; material: stool | host: Homo sapiens | place: USA: Saint Louis, MO | collected 2011-09-08 | reverse complement strand
CCTCGTTCCGGTCAAAACGCTGAAGAAGGTAGATGAATTTGATCTTCAGTCAGCGAATCCAAAGCAGGATAACCTGGAAAATAAGGCGCTTCAGGACGAGCTTCTTTCCATACCGGGCGTGATGATTACCGATACTCCGGTGAGATCCTATCCGCTGGGCGAGGCGGCGGCTCATCTGGTAGGGTATGTCCAGAATGTGACGGCTGAGGATTTGGAGAAGCATCCGGGCGAGGGATATTTATCAGACAGCGTCATAGGAAGAAGCGGAATCGAAACACTGTATGAAAAAGAACTGAAGGGACAGAATGGAGAGAAGATCTCGATCGTCACCTCCGAGGGAGAAGAAAAGCTGGTTCTGGCTGCCATACCTCGGGTAGATGGCAGCAACATTACTCTGACCATAGACAGCAGCCTTCAGAGAACCATCTATGAGAAGTTTGAAGATGTTAAGAGCTGTACGGTCGCCATGAATCCTTATACAGGGGAAGTCCTGGCGCTGGTGAATACGCCCTCCTATGACGACAACGATTTCATACTCGGTATGTCCGAGGAAAAGTGGGCCTCCTTAAATGAAGATGAGAGAAAGCCGATGTTTAACCGGTTCCGCCAGCGTTTTGCGCCTGGTTCTTCGTTTAAACCGATCACAGGTGTCACCGGGCTTTCCACGGGGGCGCTGACTCCGGATGAAAGCTTTGGCACGGATCATGCGGGACTTAGCTGGCAGAAGGACGCCAGCTGGGGAAAGTATCAGGTGACGACACTTCACGGCTACAGCCCGGTTAATCTGGAAAATGCTTATATTTACTCTGATAACATCTACTTCGCAAAGGCGGCACTGAAGATTGGCTACGATGATTTTATGGCCGGACTGGACCGTCTGGGGTTCAATCAGGATCTGCCTTTTGAGATATCGGTCGCTCAGTCCCAGTATTCCAACACGGAACGAATTGAGACGGAGATCCAGCTGGCGGACAGCGGATACGGCCAGGGGCAGGTGCTGATGAATCCGATTCATTTAGCGGCTCTTTATACCATGTTCCCTAACGGGGGAGACGTCATAAAGCCGTATCTCACATACCAGAAGGAGAGGGAACCGGAGGTATGGCTGAAAGGAGCCTGTACTCAAAAGACTGCGGAGACGATAGAGACTGCACTGAAGAAGGTAGTCAGTTCGGAACACGGAACCGGACACGCCGCGATGCGAAATGATATCACGCTGGCCGGCAAGACGGGAACTGCCGAGATTAAAGCATCGAAAGGAGATACGTCCGGCACAGAGCTTGGCTGGTTTGCCGTGTACACGGCTGACGGTCCGGATCACACTCCGATTCTTATGGTCAGTATGGTAGAGGATGTCAAGAATGCCGGAGGCAGCGGACTTGTGGTGAGAAAGGCGAAAGCCGTACTGGATTCCTATATTCCTCCGGTGCAGTAGAATAAAAATGTCATCAGACAAAACACGTTGCTGCTGTCTGATGACATTTTTTTGATGTAACAGGAAAGGGCTTCTGCTGAAGCAGCTGCGCTCCGGCGTGGAAGTCCGGCTCACCGTACTCTTTCTTCTGTATAGGCAATTGTTCGGCGGTTCAGTCAATTCCCCCCATACAGTTTTTTCGCCTTCAGAATATCCAGTGCGATTTCTCCCGCTTTGGCACCGGTCGCCCCGTCTTTTCCGCTGATATGGACCGCAAAGGAATAAGGACCGTGAACAGATTCCACGAAGCCGATGAACCAGCCGTTCGTATTCTTGCCGTCTACAGTGCCGGTGCCTGTTTTTCCATAAAGCGACGACGTGCCGTCGGAGGAGAGAAAGAGAGCATTCTGAACCGTTTCCATGCCGTTGTCTGAGAAGGGCAGTGTATGTCCGGATAAGCCGGCCAGCAGCTTTACCTGTTCCAACGGAGATATTTTTAAGGAGGATTCCAGCCAGAAACGGGAAGGCCCTCCTGAAAAGTCCATATTTCCATAGGAAAGACTGGTGAGAACCTGTCGGGTGGAGTCCCATCCGCGGCGGCGGTCCAGATCCATAAAATACCAGTTGACAGAATTTGCCATGGCTGAGTTCAGGTTCTGGTCTCTGTTCCAGGATTCGAAAGGATAAGTTTCTCCATTCCAGTCCATGGCAGAGTCCGTCCCTGTGATAATGCCTGCGTCGAGAGCCATCAGGGCGCTGTAGATCTTGTAGGTAGAGTTCGGGGATACCCGCGTGCGTGCGTCCTCCTCGTTGGATATAAGATACCGGTTTTCTGAAGCGTCATACAGGACGAAACTGCCGTCAAGCTGTCCAAAATATTCACTTAAATCTTCCTGATCCGTCCGGGGCAGCGCTTCGGTGTAACGGTCTGAGGCGCAGGCGAGGGCGGAGACAGACGGCGTGGTACAGAGAACCAGCGCGGCGGTGAGGAGATACAGCATACGGCTCTTTATCCGTTTATCTCCGGATTCCCGGCGGTATGAGGCAATGAATGAAATCCGTTTGCGTATCTCTTTTCTGCTGCCGCCGATGCCTGCTGTCTGCCCGAAGGTCAGATGGGAGAGGCGCGCCGCAAAATGAAGCAGGGCGGTTCCGTAATCGACGGAGGCATTTTCCCCGAGAAACGACAAAACTGCTGTGTCGCAGGCGATTTCCCTGTCGCTTACCATCTCCTTCAGGGCCAGCCAGACCATGGGATGGAACCAGTAAAAAATCAGGAGAATACGGAAAAAAGCGCCGCATATCAGATCCTTATGCTTATAATGATGAAGCTCGTGGAGCAGAATACAGCGTATCTCGTTTTCTGACAGACCGGAGAGCTGGGAATCGGGAAGCAGCACACATGGGGCTGCAGTCCCCGCCGTAACCGGAGAGTGAAGCAGGGGAGAAAAACGCAGGGGAATCTTCCTTCGGATTCCCAGCTGTCTGATGCAGTCTGCATATAGATTCCGCAGCACATCGTCCTGAACGGGAAGCGAGGTCCTTTTTAAATGATTTACACGGATTGCGGAAATCAGAGTAAGAACTGTGAGGATGGCTGTTCCTCCACCCCACAGGCAGATAAGAGCGGCTGCCCAAAAACCAGGTATCTCCCGGCTTACGGAAATGGAAAAATCGTTCAGTATTCCTGATGCCGTGAAACTGTTTCCGGCAGTGTCCAAAGCGCCGGTCTGTCCCGGATCCCCGGCAGCGGGGAATCGTAAACCAATCAGCCGGTCAGCCAGCCTGGCGGCCCCTGGAAATGCCGCTGCCAGGAAAGGCGCTGCGGCCAGAAACAGGAGAAGAAACCATAATCGGTAACGGATTTCCGCCGTCAGGTGCCGATAAAATACGTTTCGAATAAAAAGAATGATACCGCCGGAAACTGCGATGGCGGCACTGCTTTGCAGCAGATAAAGAAGCAGAGATTCTGCCATCTACGGTTCTCCTTCCCCGTCATGTAATAACAGGCTGCGGAGTTCCTCCAGCTCTTCCTGGGAAATCCGCTCGTCCTTCATATAACTTGCCACCAGTGAGGTCAGATTGCCATTAAAGAAGCGTTTGAGAAAATGCTCGCTTTCCTGGTTAAGATAGTCTTCCTTAACGACCAGTGGGGTGTATACAAAGACCCGGCTTTTCTTTTCGTATGTAATGGCTCCTTTTTGTACGAGGCGTTTTAACAGAGTCTGGATCGTCTTGGGACTCCAGTCAGTGGCCTGTAAAAGGCTGTCCGTCACCTCGTTAGTATTTATGGGAGCTTTGCTCCAGATTACCTTCATAACTTCATATTCGGCTTCTGATATCTGCGGCAGCCTGCTCATGATACCCTCCCTGTTCTTACAACTGTAATACAAATATTATACGTGAACAAAAGGCGGATGTAAAGGGGGTGGAATTAAATTTTCAGCAGAGTTTTCTCATTTGACGGATCCGGCAGGACCATGATATACTAGGGACAGTCAGTGAGTGAAAAACAGGGGCGGCTGTTTCGCGGCATGGTCCCGGCCGGTGATGTCCGGCGAATTATACTAGATGTGCGAGGTAAGACAACATGGTCCAAAACAGGGGAATTAACCAGGACGTGACACAGGAGATGAACCGTTCTCTCCTTTTGAAAAACTTAAGAAGAGAAGGTATGTGTTCCAGGGCGTATCTGGCCTCCTTAACAGGGCTGAAACAGGCGACCGTGACCAATATTATGAAGGATTTCCTAAACTGGGGGATCGTTACGGAGGTAGGCTTCTTAAACGGAAGCAAGGGCCGCCGTTCGATCGGCGTATCCATCAGTCAGGATCGTTACCGGGTTATCGGCGTACGCCTTGCGAGAAAACATTACAGCGTCGGCCTGTTCGATTTGACAGGGACGCAGATCACGAAGAAGCGGGTGGATTTTAATCCGGAAGAGCAGCCGGATGCGGAAGATATTCTGAATCAGATTGCGGCAGAGATGCGCGCCCTGATGAAGAAATATGGAAAGGATACCATACTGGCGGCCGGTATGGCTGTGCCAGGACCATTTATAGCCAAGAAAAACAGGATTGCTCTGATTACGGGAGCTGATATCTGGAAAGACGTGGATTTAAAGAAATTCTTTGACCGGGAACTGGATATCCCTGTATTTCTGGAGCACAACGCAAATGCGGGCGCTTACGCCCATATGTGGGATTTAAAGGATGCCTACCGCGATGACATTCTGGTCTATATCGCAGCCGGTCAGGGCATTGGCGCGGGAATTGTGATGGATGGAAAGATCTATAAGGGCGCTCTGGGAACCTCCGGTGAGATTGGCCATATGACCATTGACCGGAACGGCCGGCCGTGCGCCTGTGGCAATAAAGGCTGTCTGGAGCGGTATGCCTCCTCCCTGGAACTGGTGAAGGCCGTATACGGTGATCAGGCCGGCCGGTCAGGGTGCAATTTTGAAGATGTAGAACGGCGGATTCGTGAGGGTGATAATTTTTGCATCGACTGCTATCGGCGTGCCTGCGAGAGTCTTGGAATTGGAATTATCAATATTGTCAATGTGATTAATCCGGATATCATCATCATCGGTGACGATATGGCGAGGCCGGATCCGGAACTGATGGAGTCTGTGGTGCGTGAAACTGTGCGGGAAGGCGTTCTGGACGACGTGTGGGAGGGACTCACGCTGTCCATCAGCACCTACCAGGGCGATCCGATCCTGACGGGAGCGGCGATAGTAGCCATTGACCGGATTTTCGACAGTCCGGGTCAGTTTATTAAAGAGAGTGAAGATTGAGAGTAAAGGAAGAACGCTGTCCAGCCGGGTGGGAGATAACTGCCGGCTGGACAGCGTTTTTATATCTTTGTTCTGAAAGTCTACGGAGCGTGGATTGTTCCCGTAGACTTTATCAGGTACAATAGAGTCCGAGGTGATAAAGATGAATACAGAACGTAAAAAACAGCTGATCATGGAATACAAAAACCGCCATCCGGAGATGGGTGTAATCTCTCTTAAGTGCAAAGCTACGGGTGAGGCGTTTCTGGGAATATCGGGAGATACGAGAACGGCATTTAACAGTGTCTGTGCCAGATTATCAGGCTCGTCCCATCCGAACCGGCATTTGCAGGAACTGTGGAATGAGTATGGGGAGGAGGGATTCGAGCAGACGGTTATGAGGGTTTTAAAGTATGAGGATCCGGGTGAGGATCATACAGAAGAACTGGAGCTGCTTCGGGAGGAGTGCCTGGAGGAAGATGAGAGAGCTGTGAAGATCTGGAAATGAGAGGGAAAAAGAATGGATTGTGCAAAAGTAGGCCGGTTAATTCTGCAGTTTCGAAAAGAAAAAGGACTGACGCAGCAGCAGGTTGCAGACCTTTTGGGAATCAGCAATAAGACCGTATCCAAATGGGAACGCGGTTTAGGATGCCCTGACGTATCGTTGTGGGAAGGACTTTCCACGGTGCTGGGCGCCGATATTATAAAACTGCTTCAGGGAGAACTCACTCCAAACCGGCCGGATGTGGGGAAACTTGAAAAGGCATGCTTTTACGTGTGTCCCGTCTGCGGCAACATTCTTGTGAGCACGGGAAATGCGTCAATTTCCTGCTGCGGAAGAAAGTTAAAACCGCTGATTCCGGTTCCGTGCTCAGAAGAACATAAGCCTGTGATCCGGGAAATGGATCTGGAATACTTCGTGACGCTGGATCACGATATGAGCAAGGAGCATTATATTGCCTTTGCAGCCTGCGTGAATCACGACCGGATTTACTTAAACAGGCTGTACCCGGAGCAGAACCCGGAATTCCGCATGCCCATGATAAGGCGGGGCGGATATTTGTATGTGTACTGTACGAAGCATGGACTGCAGAAATATCCGTTTTAGCCGGCGCAGAAACCCGGCAGCAGGCTTAGACAACACGCCCCATACCCTTCCCAAATAATACGGAAGCTATGGGGCGTGTTGTTATTGTCCGGCCGCTGCATATTTTTATAAATTACTTGTTGACATTTTCCAGAAATGTGGTATTGTTTAACTAGAAATATTAATTAATTGAATTAATACATAAAACGAAGGAACAAATTAATTCAAAAATAAAAAAGAAGAGGAGAACAGCGATGAAATTTTTTGTGGACACAGCGAAGGTAGAGGATATCAGAAAGGCAAATGATATGGGGGTTATCTGTGGAGTAACCACGAACCCGTCCCTGATTGCAAAAGAAGGAAGAGACTTTAACGAAGTAATCAGAGAGATTGCTTCCATCGTAGACGGACCGATCAGCGGAGAAGTAAAGGCTACTACGACAGATGCGGAAGGCATGATTAGAGAAGGACGCGAGATTGCAGCGATTCATCCAAACATGGTAGTCAAGATTCCGATGACAGTGGAAGGCTTAAAGGCTGTCAAAGTATTAACGGCAGAAGGCATTAAGACGAACGTAACGCTTGTTTTCAGTGCAAACCAGGCACTTCTGGCTGCCAGAGCTGGGGCCACTTATGTATCTCCGTTCTTAGGACGTCTTGATGATATTTCCATGCCGGGCATCGATTTAATTGAAACGATTGCTGAGATGTTCCGTGTGGCGGGAATTACCACAGAGATTATTGCAGCAAGTGTCCGCAACCCGATCCATGTCATCGACTGCGCTCTTGCCGGAGCAGACATCGCAACCGTTCCTTACAGCGTGATTGAGCAGATGACAAAGCATCCGCTGACCGATCAGGGAATCGCAAAATTCCAGGCTGACTATAAGGCAGTATTCGGAGAGTAGAAGAGGAGGATACGGGATTGAGCGATTATCTGGAACTTGAAAAAATAGCAGTTGAGATCCGAAAAGGCATCGTGACGGCGGTTCACAGCGCGAAGTCCGGCCATCCGGGCGGATCACTGTCGGCGGCTGACTTATTTACCTGGCTCTATTATAAAGAACTGAACATTGATCCGGAACAGCCTTTGAAGGAGGATCGTGACCGCTTTGTATTATCAAAGGGCCATGTGGCTCCGGGATACTATTCTACACTGGCAAACCGCGGTTTCTTCCCGGTAGAGGATTTAAAGACACTGCGTCATACCGGCTCCTACTTACAGGGACATCCGGACAGAAAGCATATCCCGGGCGTGGATATGTCCAGCGGTTCTCTGGGACAGGGGATTTCCGCTGCTGTCGGAATGGCACTCTCTGCGAAGCTGCAGAAGAAGGATTATCGTGTTTATACGCTCCTTGGCGACGGGGAGATTGAAGAAGGTCAGGTCTGGGAAGCTGCGATGTTCGCAGGCTACAGAAAACTGGATAATCTGGTCGTGATCGTGGATAATAACGGACTCCAGATTGACGGTCCGGTGGATGAAGTCTGTTCCCCTTATCCGATCGATAAGAAATTTGAGGCATTTAATTTCCATGTCATCTGCATTGACGGCCATGATTTCAGCCAGATTGAACAGGCATTTGCAGAGGCGAGAAATACGAAGGGAATGCCGACCGCCATTATCACAAAAACCATAAAGGGCAAGGGAGTTTCCTTTATGGAGGGAGCGGTGGCCTGGCACGGTGCTGCTCCAAACGACGAGCAGTATCAGACCGCAATGGCAGATTTGGAGAAAGCAGGTGAAGCGTTATGCCAGAGATGAAAGAACTATCCGTAAAGAAGATCGCTACGAGAGAAAGCTATGGCAGCGCTCTTGCGGAACTGGGAAGCGTAAATGACAAAATTGTGGTCCTGGATGCCGATCTGGCAGCTGCGACAAAGACGGGAGTTTTCAAGAAGGTATTTCCGGAACGCCACATCGACTGTGGTATCGCGGAATGCAATATGATGGGGATTGCCGCCGGTCTTGCCGCAACAGGGATGGTGCCGTTTGCAAGTACTTTTGCCATGTTCGCAGCCGGCAGAGCATTTGAACAGGTTAGAAACTCCATCGGATATCCGCATTTAAATGTAAAGATTGGCGCTACACACGCTGGTATTTCCGTCGGTGAGGATGGCGCAACCCATCAGTGCAACGAGGATATTGCTCTGATGAGAACGATTCCCGGTATGGTTGTGATCTGTCCTTCCGATGATGTGGAGGCGAGAGCCGCTGTCAAGGCCGCGGCCGAGTATGAGGGCCCGGTATATTTACGATTTGGACGTCTGGCTGTGCCTGTAATCAACGACAATCCGGAGTACGAGTTTCAGATCGGAAAAGGCGTGGTTTTAAAAGAGGGGAAAGACTTAACTGTTGTTGCAACAGGTCTGGAAGTCGGTCATGCACTGGAAGCGGCAAAGCTTCTGGCTGCAGACGGAATTGATGCTGAAGTGATTAACATTCATACGATCAAACCCCTGGATGAGGAGCTCATTATAAAATCTGCGAAGAAAACCGGAAGGGTAGTGACTGTGGAAGAACACTCCGTCATTGGCGGACTGGGAAGCGCTGTCTGCGACGCTCTGTCCGAGAACGCTCCGGTACCGGTCTATAAGATCGGCGTACGTGATGTATTCGGCGAGTCTGGTCCGGCTGCTGAGCTGATTCATAAGTATGAACTGGATGCAGAAGGTATTTATAAGCAGATTAAGAATAAGTGGTATTGAGACAGGACAGAAGCGAAGAGGCAGTATGAGATTCGCAGTCTGAAGTGAAATGTACAGCAGGCCGTGATACGGGAAGATGTGATTCCTGTATCGCGGCCTTTTTGTGTGGAAAAAAATGATGATTTACGTGGAAAGATGATGATATCGCGTAAGTGTTCCAGGAGAAAAAGGGAAGCTCTGTGCAGAGAGAACGTTTATTCCCGTGAGCGTCGGGAATTTTAACTGATTTGTAAGAAAAACGTTTGAAAGTGTGGTTGAAATAACGGAGGGAAGATGCTATAATCTAAGTAGTAAGTAGTAAGTAGTAAGTAGTAAGTAGTAAGTAGTAAGTAGTAAGTAATGAGTAAACAGCCAGGCACCATTTCTTCTGCAGGAACAGCAGGCAAACACCAAATCGCACGAGTCGAAAGGAGATTACTATGAAAGAATATACATTATCTCAGCAATATGCCCTGATTGGCCTGGATGGCCAGGATTCCATACATGCAACCGCGGCAAAGAATGCGGTCTGCCGCTGTATCGCGGCGGCAAAGCTTCTGGAAAGGCTTGTATTAACCGAAGATCCGGGGGCAGAGGCGGTGAAGGAGGAACTGGAAGCTGGTTTTAAGGAGATTCGCAGTATAGGCAAGAAAGAAGCCCGAGCTCTGGAGACTGAGGTTGCAGAGACGCTGAAGGCAGAGGGGGTCCTTGATGAGGTTCCGGATATTATGGCATGTGACATTAATTATAACAGCATGAATATGGAACTGAAAGTCTACCGCAGCGACGAGGTGGAATACCAGCGTACAGCGGAGGGAGTTCGCGCTGAAATGCTCGAGGGAGGTGGCGTAACGTTAGAGTGTGCCTGCCTGGTATGGCTGTTCCGCGAGAGCGGTTGTATCCACGAGATATTTTCTGTGAATGAGCAGGAGGAACTGGCTGCCCGCATGATTGAGCTGGCCGAGCAGGAACCGGTTATCAGAGTGATCTGGGATCTGGAGATTTACCGGTGGACGGAGAAACTGTCACAGCAGCTGCTGGGGGCGAAGAAAAATCTATTTAAGAATCCATATATGGAGGGCGTCAATCTCCTGTTCCCGTTCCTGGACAGAAGGCAGGCGATATTCATTGACTTCGTTATTTTCGGAACGGACGTGGCGGGAAGGCGTATGGCTATTCTGAACTATTTAACGGAAAAGGGTCATTACGTGGAAGAGGTCAAGAATGGTTCTGAGACCCTTTTAAAGGTAGATAACTATTATTACCGGGTATTCCCCATGACAAAGGTTTACTATAAGGTGCCGGTTCAGGGAGCGAATCTGGTTCCTGTTTATAAGTAGGTGATGGAATGTCAAGACAGAGAAGCATGGAGAAGATCAGTACTTCCGAATATGTATCGATTGGAGAACTGGCCAGGCTTACTGGCTGCCGTTACAGCACTCTGAAGTATTATACAGAAGAAGGAATGCTTCCGTTTGAACAGGAAGAAGAGAATCTCACGAGACGATACCGGAGGGTCGAGACTGTAGAACGGATAGAGCGGATTAAAAGTTTAAAAGAAAGCGGAAAGACGATACCGGAGATTAAAGAACCGGTCAAGACGGGATAATCCCGCACGCGCAGAGCCCATCCATGAGCATGCGGGATTTCCTGGGAGAAAAAGTCAAAGATCCGGCCGCAGGAGACAGGACGTTAAAACTATAGTGCCGCGGGCGGCGGGATCTCTGCCCCTCGCGGCAGTCCCGGCTGGTTCCATGAGTGCGCCCCACCGGCTGACTGTCCGCGGGAATTAGCAGAAACACCAAAATTGTGTACAGCAGCACGAAGCCGGAAAGTTAAGAAAAATATCATTGACATTTTGATGATTCCGTTTTATAGTATCCATAGAATAAAGAGGGCGTACGGTCCTTTATGAGAAGAGGAGTGATTGTTATGTTGGCAAACGATAGGAAATGGGTGAAAACAAGATAACAACAGGAAAGACAGGGACTGGCGTAAGACAGCTTTATTTACTGCGCACGGCTTGTTGTCGTGTTTTTTTTGTACCTTTTTTTCGGGATTCCGGGAAATGGCGGTACGTCCCTGTCGGCTCATAAAGGAGATTTTGATTTGGAGAGAGAAAATTGCATATTGATCAGTAACAGTAAAAACTGGATTGAACAGGCGGCTGTCGATCAGCTTCGTGGCGTTGCCAAGTTACCCGGAGTGGTGAAGGCAGTAGGCCTGCCGGATCTCCATCCGGGAAAGACACCGGTAGGAATGGCGGTGTTGAGCAGAGAACGGTTTTATCCTCATTTGATCGGCAATGATATTGGATGCGGAATGAGTTTATTTTCCACAGGAGTAAAGCAGAAGAAGTTTAAGATGGAGAAATGGGAGACGAGATTAAACTCGATTCGGGAGCTGGGGGATATCCCGTGTGACAATCCTTATGAGGGATTTTGCCCTGTTAAGGATTTGGGGACGATTGGCACCGGAAATCATTTTGCCGAGTTTCAGTGTCTGGAACACGTTTACAGGGAAGAGGAGGCTGAGCGTCTTGGACTGCTGGAGGGCCGCATCATGTTATTGGTTCACAGCGGCTCCCGGGGATACGGGCAGGAGATTTTAAACCGGTTTTATTCGCCGGAAGGACTGCCGGAAGATGGAGAGGAGGGCAGCCGCTATCTGGCGGAACACGACTCTGCTATCCTGTGGGCCGGAAGGAATCGCATGGTAACGGCGAAAAAGCTGCTCGCTTATCTGGGCGTGGAGAGTGAGGTGAATCCTCTGTTAGAGAGCTGCCATAATTATCTGGAGCGAACGGAAGAGGGCTGGCTCCACCGGAAAGGGAGCGTATCGACGAAGCGGGGAGCTGTGGTGATACCTGGATCCAGGGGAAGTTTAAGCTATGTGTGTGTACCGGCTGCGGATACAGCCGTGTCCCTGGACTCTGTGTCCCATGGTGCAGGCAGAAAATGGGCCCGAAGTATCTGTAAGAGCAGAATCGACCGGAGATACGACAGGGATTCCATCAGGAGCACAAAGCTTAAGAGCCGCGTGGTCTGCCATGACACCAATTTACTGTTTGCCGAGGCGCCGGAGGCCTATAAGAACGTGGAACAGGTGATTGCTTCCCTTGAGGACTATGGACTGATTGATGTTGTTGCGACACTGCGGCCGCTTCTCACGTATAAAGGGTAAGGAGGCGCGCATGAGAATACAGATAAGTTCCGGGCAGGGCCCGGCGGAATGCGAGCTGGCGGTTGGTCTGCTCTATGAGGAACTGAAAAGGGAAGTGCCGGATATCCGGCTGCTTTCTTTCACACAGGGAAAAAAGCGGGAGGGATTTTCCTCCATCATGTTTGAGACGGAACATGATTTTACCAGCCTGGAAGGCAGTGTGCTGTGGATTTGCAAAAGCCCTTACCGGCCAGAACATAAACGAAAAAACTGGTATGTGGATGTCAGTATTTTGGAGACGGTGCCGCGGGTGACCGAGGAAAAGCTGGTTCGCTTTGAGACCTTTAAAAGCGGCGGGAAAGGCGGCCAGAACGTGAATAAGGTGGAGACCGGAGTCCGCGCCATTCATATACCAACGGGGACTGCGGTGGTATCCACAGAGGCGCGGAGCCAGCATATGAATAAGCAGGCTGCCTTAAACCGCCTGTGCGAAATTCTGGCGGAGATGAACCTGGAAAGCGGGCGAAGGGAAAAGAACCTGGCTTGGATGGAACACACCAGGCTGGAACGGGGGAATCCTGTTCGGGTCTACGAGGGAAGAGCGTTTCACCTTAAGAGGGGGAACGGCGGGGATAAGAGCAATGGAGCATAAGGTAAAAGGGCAGAAGATTTTTCATACCGGCTATGAGCCGCGGGAGGTAGATAAGCATGATATGAAAAATATTGAGAAACTGATGAGCGGCGTCTCACAGAGCGGATTTACGCATGAGTATAAAGGATAATAAAACAGCAGGGAACAACGATTTTGATCGTCGCTCCCTGCTGTTTTATTATGACTCTAGTGCCCCCAAAGGTTCTGTACCACCTGCATGGCGGATTTATCTGCGATTTCCGCGATCTTTTCTTTGGACTCTTTCATGCCATTGTTGATCCAGCAGCGCAGGACTCCGGTTAAACCGAATGTGATGAACTCAATGAAATAGGAAAGCGATACGTCGTCGATTCCCGGATACTGTTTCTTAAAAATCGCGGTTCCATTGTCAGAAATGAGCTGATGGAAACGGTAGACAAAATCACTGGATGCGCTGTTTTCAAACAAAATTCTGGCAATTTTAACATTTTCTTCAATATATTGTATGACTGGCAGCAGGATGGGCATCAGCGAACCGTTCTTAGAACTGCACAGGAAATTGTCGATCATGTCCTGAAAATCGGCCAGTACGTCGGATTCCATCTTCTGCAGCAGATCGTAAGTATCGGTGTAATGATTGTAGAAGGTTCCCCTGTTTAGATCCGCCCGCTCCGTGATGTCCTTGACGGAAATATTTTTAAAATCTCTCTCGGTCATCAGCTCAATCAGGCTGTCTTTTAACATTTTCTGGGTCCTGCGAATTCTCCGGTCCTCTTTCTGCGATTCCATATTTTTCTCCTCACAATCCTGTTTAAAAACAAATTTATCAGTTTCGATTGATATTAAACACAAAAGCGAATAAGTGGTGCTTATCACACAAAGCAGCGAATCGTTGCTTATTGAAATATATCAACAATTGAATTATAATACACATGTGTTCAAAAGTCAATGATTGTACAATAATCAAAAGGTGGGCAATAATGAAAAGAAACAGCGATATTTTCAATCAGGTGATTCGTTTTATTGTGTATCACGGGAAGATCATTGAGAAGATTTTCCTGGTAACCACAATTCTCTGCGCCGTTTGTTTCCCGTTTGTGGGGGTGAATTACGATCTGAGCAAATATCTGCCGGATTTTGCACCGACAAAGCAGGCGCTGGATGTGATGGAGGCGGAGTTTGGTTATCCCGGCATGGCGCGTGTTATGGTAAAAGACGTATCTCTGCAGGAGGCGAAACGCATCCGGGAAGAGATATCTGCGGTTGACGGGGTAGATCTGGTTCTCGGTTCTGACGTCTCGACCGATGTCTACATGGGAACACCGTTTCTGAGTGAAAGCATGACGGAATTCATCGGCGTCGATTTGCTTGCAATCGACGATTACTATAAAGACGGGAATGCCCTGATGGACATTGTCTTTGAAGATAAAGACGGGGAACCGCGTACCAATGCGGCCATCGAGGAAATCTACCGGATCGTCGGTAAGGACCGGGGCTGCTTTTCCGGAAGCGCCATATCCAGCAAGGAACGGGAGGCTTCGATCACAAGAGAGATCGCCATGGCGATTGCCATGTCAATCGTGATTATATGGCTGATCCTGACGCTGACCACCACGTCGTGGATGGAGCCGTTTCTCTTTATTTTCGTGATGATCGTGGCGATTGTACTGAATATGGGGTCGAATATTATTTTTGGAACGATATCCTTCTTTACTTTCTCCACAGCGGCTATTTTGCAGCTGGCGGTATCGATGGACTATTCTATTTTCCTGCTTCATACCTTTACGGCATTGAAAAACAGGGGCATGGAAATCCATGAGGCGATGGTGGAGGCGATCAGGGAATCCTGCAGTTCGATTCTCGCCAGCGGGGCGACCACCATTGTGGGATTTATCGTTATCGCGTTTATGCGGTTTACCATAGGAAAGGACGTAGGATTTGTACTAGCAAAGGGAATCATATGCAGCCTTTTAACGGTACTTCTGCTGATGCCCACACTGATTCTCCGGTTTGACGATAAGATTGTGAAAACGGCGCATAAGCCGCTTATCGCTTCTTTTGATGGATTTGCACGGGCCATGTACCGGATCAGGATTCCGGTGTTCCTTTTGGCGGCGCTCTTAGCAGTGCCCTGTTATTTCGGGCAGGGTATGAATCACTTCCTGTACGGCGACGATGCGATCGGTGCGGGACCGGGAACGCGGGTTTACGAAGACACGCAGGAGATTGACCGTCTGTTTAAAAAGTCCAACATGACGATCTGCATCGTGCCGAACGGTTCCGGCGTGACGGAAAAGGAACTGTCAAAGGAACTGGAGAACCTGGATTTTGTCAATTATGTGATTTCCATGTCAGGAACCATGCCTGACGGAATACCGGAAAGCTTCCTTCCTGATGATTTGACAAGCCAGCTGCGGGGCGATGTTTATGCCAGAATGCTGATTTCCATGAATACCTTACAGGAGAGCGACTATGCGTTTGAGTGCAGTGCCAGACTGGAGGAGATTGTACATAAGTATTATCCTGACAATTCCTACGTGATCGGGATGACGCCCACAACCATTGACATCAGGGATATTCTGACAGAGGATTACAATCATGTATCTCTGCTGTCTCTGGCTGGTGTGGCACTTGTCGTATTTCTGACATTCCGCTCGGTCCTGGTGCCGATTCTGGTGATTGTGCCGATCGAAGTTGCCATCTATTTAAACATGACGCTGCCCTATGTGATGGGGGACACCATGATCTATATCGGCTATATCATCGTCAGCTGTCTGCAGCTGGGGGCTACCATCGATTACTCGATTCTGATGACAAACAACTACCTGGCGTTTCGAAAGGAAAAGGGACGCCGCGAGGCTGCCGTTGCCGCTGTCAATAAGAGTACGCTTTCAATCAT
>OKOB01000208.1_pt1 | contig 16701 bp, 19 predicted proteins | sample 1613511 | NCBI WGS metagenome assembly OKOB01 (sample SAMN04436861, study PRJEB24849) | human gut metagenome | biome: human gut; feature: NICU; material: stool | host: Homo sapiens | place: USA: Saint Louis, MO | collected 2011-09-08 | reverse complement strand
CATGTCACTTTGAGTGCCCACACAGATTGTCTGATAAATTGTTAAAGAGCAGTGCAACGCGGCTTTCGCTCACCGTTGCGAGGTGGCGTATATTACGCTTTCCTCTTTCAGAGTCAACCCGTTATTTCAGGATTTTTTCTCTTCAACCGACCGGGTTGTCTGTGAAGTGATTCACATCTGCCGTGTCGATGGAGGCGCATTATAGGGAGTTCTCCGCAGGCCGCAACCGCTAAATGACAGAAAAATGACTGACTGCTGCATTCCACAGCAAAACCCCGCCTTATACCCTTTTACACACAGACTTATCCACAATGATACGAAAAAGTAAAAATGTGCGAGCGTTGCGCAAACGTTTTCGTTAAAATGCTCGCGCTTCACAAGGATGCCTCGTCAGGTGTGTTAGATGAGTTTTTCGCAGGAAAATTCATCTAACGCTCTCTGTAATCGTGAAATCCAGGGGATTTACCATGCAACAACGTCGTCCAGTCCGCCGCGCTCTGCTCAGTGTTTCTGATAAAGCCGGTATCGTCGAATTCGCTCAGGCACTTTCTGCACGCGGTGTGGAGCTGCTTTCTACAGGCGGCACCGCACGCCTGTTAGCAGATAAAGGTCTGCCGGTAACCGAAGTGTCCGATTACACCGGTTTCCCGGAGATGATGGATGGACGCGTCAAAACTCTGCATCCGAAAGTGCACGGCGGTATTCTTGGCCGTCGCGGCCAGGACGATGCCATTATGGAAAAGCATGATATTGCGCCAATCGACATGGTTGTCGTTAACCTCTACCCGTTTGCCCAGACCGTTGCCCGCGAAGGCTGCTCTCTGGAAGATGCGGTAGAAAATATTGATATCGGCGGCCCGACCATGGTGCGCTCTGCAGCCAAGAACCATAAAGATGTGGCCATCGTGGTGAAGAGCAGCGATTACAACACCATTATTAGCGAGATGGATGCCAACGAAGGGTCACTGACGCTCGACACGCGTTTCGACCTCGCTATCAAAGCCTTCGAACACACCGCTGCATACGACAGCATGATCGCCAACTACTTCGGTAGCCTGGTGCCGGCTTACCACGGTGAAAGCAACGATCCTTCTGGCCACTTCCCGCGCACGCTGAACCTGAACTTCATCAAGAAGCAGGATATGCGTTACGGCGAGAACAGCCACCAGCAGGCTGCCTTCTATATAGAAGAAGAGATCAAAGAAGCCTCGGTTGCCACCGCTCAGCAGGTTCAGGGCAAGGCACTCTCCTACAACAATATTGCTGACACCGACGCTGCGCTGGAATGCGTGAAAGAGTTCAGCGAGCCAGCCTGCGTTATCGTCAAGCACGCCAACCCTTGCGGTGTGGCGGTGAGCACCTCTATTCTGGACGCTTACGACCGTGCTTACAAAACCGACCCGACCTCCGCGTTTGGCGGCATTATCGCCTTCAACCGCGAGCTGGATGCCCAAACCGCGCAGGCCATCATCTCCCGACAGTTTGTTGAAGTGATCATTGCACCATCGGCATCCGAAGAAGCGCTGAAAATCACCGCGGCAAAACAGAATGTGCGCGTACTGATTTGCGGCCAGTGGGCAAATCGCGTGCCGGGTCTGGACTTCAAACGCGTGAACGGCGGCCTTCTGGTTCAGGATCGCGATCTGGGTATGGTGACAGAAGCTGACCTGCGCGTAGTGACCAAACGCCAGCCGAGCGAGCAGGAGCTGCGTGACGCGCTGTTCTGCTGGAAAGTGGCGAAGTTCGTCAAGTCCAACGCCATCGTCTACGCCAAAGAGAACATGACCATCGGAATAGGCGCAGGCCAGATGAGTCGTGTCTATTCTGCGAAAATTGCCGGGATCAAAGCAGGTGATGAAGGGCTGGAAGTGAAAGGTTCCGCCATGGCCTCTGATGCCTTCTTCCCGTTTCGTGACGGTATCGATGCGGCAGCCGCTGTAGGCATTACCTGCGTGATCCAGCCTGGTGGTTCTATCCGCGACGACGAAGTGATTGCCGCCGCCGACGAGCACGGTATCGCGATGATCTTCACCGACATGCGCCACTTCCGCCATTAATTCCCGGAGCAGAAAAATGAAAGTATTAGTGATTGGTAACGGCGGACGCGAGCACGCCCTGGCGTGGAAAGCGGCGCAGTCTCCGCGGGTGAAAACGGTCTTCGTGGCACCGGGTAATGCCGGTACTGCCCTGGAACCCGCTTTGCAGAACGTCGCCATCGGTGTGACCGATATCCCGGCCCTGCTGAACTTTGCCCAGAATGAGAAAATCGATCTGACCATTGTCGGCCCGGAAGCGCCCCTGGTGATTGGCGTAGTTGACGCGTTCCGCGCTGCTGGCCTGAAAATCTTCGGACCAACGGAAGGTGCTGCCCAGCTGGAAGGGTCTAAGGCCTTCACCAAAGATTTCCTGGCACGTCACAACATCCCGACGGCGGAATATCAGAACTTCACCGAAGTGGAGCCAGCTCTGGCTTACCTGCGTGAAAAAGGCGCGCCGATCGTTATTAAAGCCGACGGTCTGGCCGCCGGTAAAGGGGTTATCGTTGCGATGACCCTCGAAGAAGCGGAAGCCGCGGTTCAGGATATGCTGGCTGGCAATGCCTTTGGCGATGCAGGCCACCGTATCGTGATTGAAGAGTTCCTCGACGGCGAAGAAGCGAGCTTCATTGTCATGGTCGACGGCGAGCACGTTCTGCCGATGGCCACCAGCCAGGATCATAAACGCGTGGGTAATGGCGATACCGGTCCTAATACCGGCGGGATGGGCGCCTACTCCCCTGCCCCGGTGGTGACGGATGAAGTACATCAGCGCACCATGGACCGCATTATCTGGCCTACCGTGAAAGGCATGGCGGCGGAAGGGAATACCTACACCGGTTTCCTCTATGCAGGTCTGATGATCGACAAGCAGGGCAACCCTAAGGTTATCGAGTTCAACTGCCGCTTTGGCGATCCGGAAACTCAACCGATAATGCTGCGCATGAAATCGGACCTGGTCGATCTGTGTCTGGCGGCTTGCGAAGGCAAGCTGGACGAGAAAACCTCAGAGTGGGATGAACGTGCGTCTCTGGGCGTGGTGATTGCCGCGGGCGGTTATCCGGGTAACTACAACACCGGTGATGAAATCCACGGCCTGCCGCTGGAAAAGATTGACAGCGCGAAGGTATTCCACGCGGGTACGAAACTGTCTGACGACGAGCGCGTCCTGACCAACGGCGGCCGCGTCCTGTGTGCTACCGCACTGGGTCATACCGTTGCAGAAGCGCAGAAGCGTGCCTATGCGCTGATGGCGGATATTCACTGGAACGGTAGCTTTAGCCGTCAGGATATTGGTTATCGTGCGATTGCGCGCGAGCAGGGCGAGTAATTTTCCCCCTCACCCTAACCCTCTCCCTCAAGGGAGAGGGGATTTACGTCAAAAACTCTTCTCTGTCGGCTGCCACGTGCAGAAATCTTCGTTCGCCACCAGCAACAGCTGAGAGCCTTCCGGCGCCTCAAGCCACGCCACACTCACTTCCATTGATGAATGACGCTGACGGCGTTGAATATGTTCGGTCGCCCAGGATTCAAGCTCAGGCTTCACCGTCTGCCCTTCGCAGGTGGTTACCGTGCCATCGTTATGCCAGCGCCCCTGACGCAGCACCACACGTCCAAGACGAAGCGCATCGCTGGTCTGGCGGATTTGTTCAGCACGATAGCGGTAGAGGGCAATCTGATCGCTGGAAAGCTGCTGTTTTTGACCACTCACTTCACGCTGCATAAAGCTCAGCTCACCATGGTCGTCAAAACGCACTTTCACATGTTCGGGGGTTTTACTGTAGACGTTCAGTTCAATCAGCGACAGGTAATCACCCTGCCAGCGATACTCCGCGGTCGACGTATTGCCGTTATGCCACGGACTGAAAGCGGAGAGCAGATGCACTTCGCCGCCGGAATCTTTGCGCCATATCCTCACCGCACCCTGATTGTCAGCGTAGCCGCTGGCGGTAAACGGTGGCAGAGAGGTGTCGTGGCTGCAGGCAGACAGCAGAAGCACGCCTGCCAGCGCGAGCGTTCCACGCCAGAATGACAAAAGGGGCGTTGCCGCCCCTTCGCTAAAACTGTTCACTGCCACGCGTCTTACTTAACAGCGTCTTTCAGTGCTTTACCAGAAACAAATGCCGGCACGTTAGCTGCGGCGATTTTGATTTCTTTACCGGTCTGCGGGTTGCGGCCAGTACGCTCAGCGCGGTGGTTCACTTTGAAGGTACCGAAACCAACCAGTTGTACAGCATCGCCTTCTTTCAGAGACTCAGTAATAGCAGCCAGGGTAGATTCCAGAGCAGCTTTAGCCTGCACTTTAGACAGATCAGCCTTGTCCGCAATTACATCAATCAGTTGAGTCTTGTTCATAAGTTATCCTTTCAATGTGTTTATCGCTTGCTAAGCATCGAGTGCGACGAAAATGCCAAAAAAGCACTCTCCTGCATACACGCACCGATAGCCACTTTTTTTCGCCCCCCAAATGTAGACCAGACGGGGGGCAGAAGGGAAGAGTCGAGGTGCGACAAAACAGGCGTTAAATCACGTTTTGTTGTCTCATTGGTTAAAAATTATACCAATATTGCTCTCGCCCGACTCACGTAAGTCCGCACGCAGCCCTTTGATCAGCTCAATGTCACGTTCTTCACACTCTGCCAGCAGGCGGAAAATTTCCCACTGGATATCCCATTCCTGCTCAACCGCCGGGTTAGCTCGCAGCTCTTCGTCGGTCATTTCACGGCCTTCCTGGGTCATTTCGAGCATCGCAACGGTCGTAATGGATGCCTTACTGACTTCGATAGCATGCTCCAGGGTTTCGCCACTCAGACGGGAGTGGATCAGCTCACTTAATGCCACGCAGGCATCAATGGCCGGATAGACACCGTACAGATCAAAATCATCCGCGGCCGGGATCGCCTCTTCCAGCTTTTCCAGTTGGGAGTCGAAATTCACCTTTGCGTCTTTGACCGTCAGCGTTTCCCAGATCAAATCCAGAATGCGGCGGTAGATATGACCATCACCAAAGCCCGTCTGCTTACAGAACGCGGCATAGTTGGGATACATGCGCTCGCACAGGCAAGCCATAAAGGTGACGTGCTGCCAGCTTTCCAGCTTCTCAAGGCGCAGATGAATCGGGTTTTGTAACATGATGATGTCTCGAATCGAAAATTAGCCGCAGTTTACCTGAATCACGGCTGAATTTCCTGCCAACGAACAAAAGCCGGACGCGAGGAAGCGACGGCGTCCGCCCAGCGGGTTGGCTCCGGTAAACGATAGCCCTTCATGCAGCGCTGAACCCACGCCAGTGCGCTGTCCATGCTCACCCGGTGACCGGTCGCGATAAACAGCGGATTACAGCGCGCTTTGCTGCGCCAGACCCACGCCAGCTGCTCGCCTTTATGGATAAGCGGCGCCAGCGCACCCGGCTCGGGGGAAAGTGGTTCAAACGCGCCACACAGGCGTTTTTTGGCAACGCCAATGGTCGGCACATCCACCAGCAGCCCAAAATGGCTGGCCACGCCTAAACGGCGCGGATGTGAGATACCGTGTCCATCCACAAACAGCAGGTCAGGTTTTTGCGAGAGCTGCTTCCATGCTGCCAGCAGCGCGGGATACTCGCGAAAGGAGAGGAAACCCGGAATGTACGGCATAGTGGTGGCGATACGCGCCACCTTGTACTCAACCAGCTCCAGCGAAGGGTATTTCAGAACCACCATCGCCGCTCGCGTCACTTCACCACCCTGCTCGAATCCGACGTCCGCTCCGCCAATGTACTGCGGGGGATCCTTATCCAGGCGATCCTCGCGGATCACCGATGAAGCCAGTTCAATTTGCTGAGCGCGTAGCGACGCGAGATCCATAACCACTCCTTACTGGTGATACTGGGCAGAAAGCCGATGCACCGCCTCCACAAATACGCCTGCATGCTCTGGCGGAACATCCTGATGAATGCCGTGGCCGAGGTTAAAGACGTGGCCTTCCCCCTGGCCGAAACCAGAGAGTATAGTCGACACTTCTTCTTCAATGCGGGCTGGCGGTGCATAGAGCATGGAGGGGTCCATATTGCCCTGCAGCGCCACTTTGTCGCCCACGCGACGGCGAGCATCAGCGATATCGGTCGTCCAGTCGAGACCCAATGCATCGCAGCCGGTCGCCGCCATCGCTTCCAGCCACTGACCGCCACCTTTGGTGAACAGCGTCACCGGCACGCGGCGGCCTTCGTTTTCACGCAGCAGGCCATCAACGATTTTGTGCATGTAATACAGGGAGAACTGCTGATAATCGCGCCCGGTCAGTACGCCACCCCAGGTATCGAAAATCATCACTGACTGCGCGCCCGCTTTAATCTGCGCGTTGAGATAGAGCGTGACGCTCTTCGCCAGCTTGTCCAGCAGCGCATGCAGAGCCATCGGCTCGGCGTACATCATTTTTTTGATCACGGTAAAAGCTTTGCTGCTGCCACCTTCAACCATGTAAGTTGCCAGCGTCCACGGGCTACCGGAGAAGCCAATCAGCGGCACTTCGCCTTTCAGCTCACGGCGAATGGTGCGCACGGCGTTCATCACATAGCCCAGTTCGCCTTCCGGATCGGGGATCGGCAGCTTATCCACGTCGGCTTTGCTTTTGATCGGGGAGGTAAAACGCGGGCCTTCGCCGGTTTCAAAGTACAGGCCAAGGCCCATTGCATCCGGAATGGTCAGAATGTCCGAAAAGAGAATGGCGGCATCCAGCGGGAAGCGGCGCAGCGGCTGGAGCGTCACTTCACACGCCAGCTCAGCGTTTTTGCACAGCGACATAAAATCACCTGCCTGCGCACGCGTGGCTTTGTACTCTGGCAGATAGCGTCCTGCCTGGCGCATCATCCACACCGGGGTGACATCAACGGGCTGGCGCAGCAGCGCACGCAGATAACGATCGTTCTTCAGTTCGGTCATTTTTGCAGTTCCTTAAGCGTCATGGCCTCAGTGTAACACTACTCATACTCGGCCCGACACATCGCCACGGTATCTTCTATCAGCCGACGCGCCACGGTGCCGGGTGGCGGTAACAGAGGCAAATCGTCATAACGATACCAGTTCGCGTCCAGCAGCTCTTTCTGATCGATAACGATCTCACCGCTGTCGTATTCCGCCATAAACGCCGTCATCAGGGACATCGGGAATGGCCACGGCTGAGACGTTACGTAGCGCAGGTTTTTCACCTTGATCCCGCTCTCTTCCATCACTTCACGCGCTACCGCCTGCTCCAGCGTTTCACCCACTTCGACGAAACCGGCAAGAACGGTATAAATGCCGTTGCGATGGCGGGTATGCTGCGCCAGCAGGATAGTATCCTCACGGCGAATGGCGACGATAATGCAGGGTGCAATCTGCGGATAGTAACGTTCACGGCAGTGGCCGCAGAGCATTGCCCACTCGGTTTTGCTCGGGTGCATGGTATGGCCGCAGTAGCCGCAGTATTTATGCGAGCGGTAAAACTCCGCCAGCTGGACGCCGCGCCCCGCCAGCTGGAACAAGCCAACATCCTGATCCAGCACCTGACGAACCGATCCCATCTCCTGACGGCGAGGCTGTTGGATCAACCACACTGCATCCCCCTGCCATTCACCAATCTTCAGTGCTGGCTGGCCAACAAGATTGAACGCCTCTGCTGCGCCATAAGGGATCTCCCCGGCAGGAAGCCATAGTTTTTGTTCGTGACTGACGATCCACCAACCCAGATCTGATTTTTCAATAATACGATCCATATCTATTGCACTACCTTCGCTTCACTGACATGTTGTTAGCATTGTGGTTACATTTTGGATAAGCAGATTCAATTCTCAACCTTGCGGAGTCAACCATGTTAAACCAGCTAGAAAGCCTGACTGAGCGCGTTAGAGGAAGTAACAAACTGGTGGATCGCTGGCTACATGTACGCAAGCATCTACTCGTGGCTTATTACAATCTGGTCGGTATTAAGCCTGGCAAAGAATCGTTTATGCGGCTGAATGAAAAAGCGCTGGATGATTTTTGTCAGAGCCTGGTCGACTACCTGTCCGACGGACATTTCAATATTTATGAACGTATTATCCGCGAAATGGAAGGGACAACGCCGTATTTAGCGGCCAGTAAACTCTATCCGCTGCTGGAAGCCAACACCCAGCAGATCATGGATTACTACGATTCCACGCTCGAAAATGCCATCGATCACGACAATTATCTTGAGTTCCAGCAGGCGCTTTCCGATCTTGGCGAAGCGCTGGAAGAGCGATTCACGCTGGAAGACAGGCTGATCGCCCTCGTCCTGGATAACGGCCTGGATGTGAGTAACGAAGACAACATCGCGCGCCCTGCTTGAGTTCTTAATCGTTAACGAGTAATTTACAACCATTCGCCCCTCTGCGGAGGGGGATTTTTCTTGTCGGAGTGCCCAGCGCTTAAACGCGCGGGCTGAGACCGTTAATTCGGGATCCGCGGAACCTGATCAGGTTAATACCTGCGAAGGGAACAAGAGTCACACTGCTGTTGTATCGCCCCTGAGGCGATCTTCTCTTGCTTCATCCGTCGTCTGACAAGCCATGTCCTTCACTTCTGGAATGAGCTATGTCTACCACTAAACTGACCCGTCGCGAACAGCGCGAACACGCCCAACACTTCATCGATACCCTGGAAGGTACCGCTTTCCCGAACTCGAAGCGCATATACATCACCGGTTCACAGCCCGACATTCGCGTGCCGATGCGCGAAATCCAGCTTAGCCCGACGCTTATCGGCGGCAGCAAAGATAACCCGCAATATGAAGATAACGAAGCCGTCCCGGTGTATGACACCTCCGGCCCGTATGGCGATCCCTCTGTTGCCATCAATGTTCAGCGGGGTGTGGCAAAGCTGCGCCAGCCGTGGATTGACGCACGTAACGACTGTGAAGAACTCAACGAACAAAGCTCGTCGTACACCAAAGCGCGCCTGGCCGACGATGGTCTGGACGAATTGCGTTTCACCGGTCTGCTGACGCCAAAACGCGCCAGAGCGGGCAAACGCGTGACCCAGCTGCACTATGCGCGCCAGGGGATCGTCACGCCGGAGATGGAGTTCATCGCTATTCGTGAAAACATGGGCCGCGAGCGTATCCGTAGCGAAGTGCTGCGCCACCAGCATCCAGGTGAAGGATTTGGCGCTCGCCTGCCGGAAAACATCACGCCGGAGTTTGTGCGTGACGAAGTGGCCGCTGGCCGCGCGATTATCCCTGCCAACATCAACCACCCGGAATCCGAACCGATGATTATCGGCCGCAATTTCCTGGTGAAGGTCAATGCCAATATCGGTAACTCTGCCGTCACTTCCTCCATCGAAGAGGAGGTAGAAAAGCTGGTCTGGTCAACGCGCTGGGGCGCGGACACGGTAATGGACCTCTCAACTGGCCGTTATATTCACGAAACCCGCGAGTGGATCCTGCGTAACAGCCCGGTCCCGATTGGTACCGTCCCGATTTATCAGGCGCTGGAGAAAGTGAACGGCATCGCCGAAAACCTCACCTGGGAAACCTTCCGCGACACGCTGCTGGAGCAGGCGGAACAGGGCGTGGACTACTTCACGATTCACGCTGGCGTGCTGCTGCGCTACGTGCCGATGACCGCAAAACGTCTGACCGGCATCGTCTCCCGCGGCGGATCCATCATGGCAAAATGGTGTCTGTCACATCATCAGGAAAACTTCCTCTACGAACACTTCCGCGAGATCTGCGAAATCTGCGCTGCCTATGACGTATCCCTGTCGCTGGGCGACGGCCTGCGTCCGGGCTCCATTCGCGATGCCAACGACGAAGCGCAGTTTGCCGAGCTGCACACGCTGGGCGAACTGACAAAAATTGCATGGGAGTATGACGTACAGGTAATGATTGAAGGCCCTGGACATGTGCCGATGCAGATGATCCGCCGCAATATGACCGAGGAGCTGGAGCACTGCCACGAAGCGCCGTTCTATACTCTGGGGCCCCTGACCACCGATATTGCACCGGGCTACGACCACTTCACCTCCGGGATTGGCGCAGCGATGATCGGCTGGTTCGGCTGCGCCATGCTCTGCTACGTCACGCCGAAAGAGCACCTGGGCCTGCCAAATAAAGAGGACGTGAAGCAAGGACTGATTACCTACAAGATTGCCGCTCATGCGGCGGATCTGGCGAAAGGCCACCCGGGGGCGCAAATCCGCGATAACGCCATGTCGAAGGCGCGCTTTGAATTCCGCTGGGAAGATCAGTTCAACCTGGCGCTGGACCCCTTCACCGCCCGCGCCTACCACGACGAAACCCTGCCACAGGAATCGGGCAAGGTGGCACACTTCTGCTCCATGTGCGGTCCAAAATTCTGCTCGATGAAAATCAGCCAGGAGGTACGCGACTACGCCGCCGCACAGACCATCGAAGTGGGTATGGCAGACATGTCAGAAACCTTCCGCGCGAAAGGCGGCGAGATCTACCTCAAAAAAGAGGAGGCCTAATGTACCAGCCTGATTTCCCCTCCGTGCCCTTCCGTTTAGGGCTCTATCCGGTGGTGGACAGCGTGGAGTGGATCCAACGCCTGCTGGAGGCAGGCGTTCGCACCCTCCAGCTGCGCATCAAGGATAAGCGCGATGAAGAAGTTGAGGCCGACGTTATCGCCGCCATCGCGCTGGGACGACGCTACCACGCTCGTCTGTTTATCAACGACTACTGGCGGCTGGCTATTAAGCACCAGGCGTACGGCGTCCATCTGGGTCAGGAAGATCTGGAAACTACCGATCTTAACGCTATTCGCAAAGCCGGGCTGCGGCTGGGGGTGTCGACACACGACGATATGGAAATTGACGTGGCACTGGCGGCGCCCCTCCTACATTGCCCTCGGCCACGTTTTCCCGACGCAAACCAAGCAGATGCCCTCCGCACCACAGGGTTTAACGCAGCTGGCGTTACACGTTAAGCGCCTGACCGATTACCCCACCGTTGCCATTGGCGGGATAAGCCTTGAACGCGCCCCTGCGGTACTGGAAACCGGCGTCGGCAGTATCGCCGTCGTCAGCGCGATTACCCAGGCGACGGACTGGCAGGCGGCCACCGCACGGCTTTTACAGCTGGCAGGAGCGGGCGATGAATGACCGCGATTTTATGCGCTACAGCCGTCAACTTCTGCTGGAGGATATCGCCATCGACGGGCAGCAAAAGCTGCTCGCCAGCAGGGTGTTGATTGTTGGTCTGGGTGGATTAGGCGCCCCCGCCGCGCTTTATCTGGCAGGCGCAGGTATCGGTACGCTGGTGCTGGCCGACGACGACGAGGTGCACCTCAGCAACCTGCAGCGACAAATCCTCTTCACGACAAAGGACATTAATCAACCCAAAGCGCAGATTACCCGCCAGAGGCTGAATCAGCTCAACCCGGACATCGAACTGATTGCACTCCAGACGCGGCTGAGCGATGAAAATCTGCACCGTGAGGTCGCCCTTGCCGACGTGGTGCTGGACTGCACTGACAACATGGCGACGCGTCAGGCGATCAACGCCGCCTGCGTGATCAATAACACGCCCCTGATCACCGCCAGCGCGGTGGGGTTCGGCGGACAGATGATGGTCCTGACGCCCCCCTGGGCGCAGGGCTGCTATCGCTGCCTGTGGCCGGACGATGCCGAGCCCGCACGCAACTGCCGCACGGCAGGCATTCTTGGCCCGGTAGTCGGAGTGATGGGCACCCTTCAGGCGCTTGAGGCCATCAAGCTGCTCAGCCGCATGGAGACGGAACGTAATACGCTGCGGCTGTTCGACGCTCGTTCAGGGGGCTGGCGCCATCTGGCCTTAAACCGCGCCAGCCACTGCCCGGTATGTGGAGGCCGCGATGCGCATTCTGTTTAACGATGAGCCGATAAGCTGCGACGACGGGCTGACCATTGCCGCCCTGCTCGATAAGTTACGTCAGCTCAAGCCGGGAACGGCGCTGGCACTCAATCAACAGATCCTGCCGCGCGAGCAGTGGGAACATCAGCAGGTCAATGACGGCGACCAGATCCTGCTGTTTCAGGTTATCGCAGGGGGCTGAGATGCTACATATTGCCGATAAAATCTTTGATTCACATCTGTTTACCGGAACCGGAAAGTTCGCCTCTCCACAGCTGATGGTAGAGGCCATCCGTGAAAGTGGCAGCCAGTTGGTGACGCTGGCGATGAAACGCGTGGATCTGCGCCAGCACAACGATGCCATTCTTGCGCCTTTGCTGGAGGCAGGCGTTACGCTCTTGCCCAACACCTCCGGTGCAAAAACGGCGGAAGAAGCAATTTTCGCCGCACAGCTGGCACGTGAAGCGCTCGGTACCCGCTGGCTGAAGCTGGAAATTCATCCGGATGCCCGCTGGCTGCTGCCGGACCCGATTGAAACGCTGAAAGCAGCAGAAAAGCTTGTGCAGCAAGGGTTTACCGTCCTGCCTTACTGCGGGGCGGACCCTGTGCTGTGTAAGCGTCTGGAAGAGGTCGGCTGTGCCGCCGTGATGCCGCTGGGTGCGCCAATTGGCTCTAATCTGGGTCTCGAAACTCGCGCGATGCTGGAGATCATCATTGAACAAGCCACCGTGCCAGTGGTGGTCGATGCGGGGATTGGCGTACCAAGCCATGCCGCGCAGGCGCTGGAGATGGGGGCCGACGCGGTACTGGTCAATACGGCGATTGCGGTGGCTGACGATCCGGTCATGATGGCACGCGCGTTCCGCATGGCCGTAGAGGCCGGCTTGCTGGCAAGAGGATCCGGCCCTGGCTCGCGCAGTTTTCAGGCGCAGGCCACCAGCCCGCTGACCGGTTTTCTGGAGGCTCTCTCATGAGCACGTTTACCGAACGCTGGCGTCAGCTCAACTGGGACGATATCGCCCTGCGTATCAACAGCAAAACGGCGGCTGACGTGGAGCGTGCCCTGAATGCCCGTCATCTGACCCATGAGGACCTGATGGCCCTGCTCTCTCCGGCGGCCAGCGCGTACCTTGAACCGATGGCGCAGCGCGCTCAGCGCCTTACCCGCCAGCGTTTTGGCAACACGGTAAGCTTCTACGTTCCACTTTATCTCTCGAACCTGTGCGCCAATGACTGCACCTATTGCGGTTTCTCCATGAGCAACCGCATCCAGCGGAAAACCCTTGATGAAGATGAGATCGCACGTGAGTGCGCCGCCATTCGTGAAATGGGGTTCGAACATCTTCTGCTGGTCACGGGCGAGCATCAGGGAAAAGTGGGAATGGACTATTTCCGTCAGCACCTTCCGGCGATACGTCGCGAGTTTGCGTCGTTGCAGATGGAGGTACAGCCCCTGTCGCAGGACGAGTACGCGGAGTTAAAATCGCTCGGGCTGGATGGGGTCATGGTTTATCAGGAAACCTACCACGAGGCAACGTACGCCCGGCACCACCTGAAGGGGAAGAAACAGGATTTCTTCTTCCGGCTGGAGACACCGGACAGGCTTGGCCGCGCCGGGATCGATAAAATCGGTCTCGGGGCGCTGATTGGGCTCTCCGACAGCTGGCGGGTCGATTGCTACATGGTGGCAGAGCATTTGCTGTGGCTCCAGCAGCACTACTGGCAGAGCCGGTATTCTATCTCTTTCCCCCGCCTGCGACCCTGCGCAGGCGGAATAGAACCGGCATCGCTGATGGATGAACGTCAGCTGGTGCAGACTATCTGCGCGTTTCGCCTGCTCGCTCCGGAGGTTGAATTATCGCTTTCAACGCGTGAGTCCCCGGCGTTTCGCGATCGCGTGATCCCGCTGGCAATTAACAACGTTAGCGCGTTTTCCAAAACACAGCCGGGCGGTTACGCCGACGATCACCCGGAGCTGGAGCAGTTTGCACCGCATGACGGGCGACGTCCGGAGGCAGTCGCCGCCGCCCTGACGGCACAGGGCCTACAGCCGGTCTGGAAAGACTGGGACAGCTGGCTGGGAAGAGCCTCGCAATAACGTTGAAACACGCTGCAATACGGTAAAAAAGTGTCGAGACGCTACGGAAAGCTAAAACCGGACGATTGTCAGCGATTGTCCGGTTTTTTATTGTCATCCGGTCAGCAAGGGATGCTGGCCAGGGCGAAAAGCTTCTTCCTCGTTTCGCCCTGCCTCCAATTTCTTGCATAAATGGGGCGGCAAAAACATGGATAAGGAATTTCTTAGTGATTCTTAAGATAAATCATCTTGCCGAAAATCGTGTTCCGTATAATTCACCGCGAACCGCAGGACAGCGACTATGCTGAGAGGATATCGGCAGACAAAAAGTATTCACCATCAGGATCGATGTACAACTCATGGCACTTCACAGCAAAAAGCTCTCTTTTACCCGGCCAATCATGCTCAGCTTCGCGGGGATCCTGTGCAGTTTTGCGCTGATCGCGGTCGTGGTCTCTCTTTCGCAAAGAAAGGATTTCCTTGAGGATTATCACAAGATTAACAGTAACTTCACGCATAACCTGGCGGTTAACTATACCGAATCAATCCTGCGTGAAAACGACTATATCCTTGGTCGCTCTGCGATGTACTTTGCCCGCAGCGAGATACTGAATGAGACGCTCAACGTCAACCCGACGCAAGGGCTGCAGATGTTGATGCATTTGCAAAACCTGATGCCGACCGTGTCATCCATCTCGCTGGCCGACACAGAGGGGCATTATTTACACGCACCAGAAGCGCCTCCCACGGAAAAGAGTAAAAACGTCGATCCGCGGACGCGCCCGTGGTTTGTCGCGCACGCAGAAGCCAGTATTTTCAGCCATTATACCCATCATTATACGGACTACTTTACCGGGCATCCGACAGTTACGCTTTATAAGCCATTGATTTCAACAGAAGGCAGACTCAAGGGAACCCTCGCTTTTCATCTTGATTTGACGTCGATGGGGTATACCCTTCGACAAATGGTGGCCCCCGTACAAGGGGAATTCTTCGTCGTCGAACGCGACGGGACCGTCGTGCTGCACCCAGATACAGGCGCACTGTTCAAAAAGTACGTGAGCGAAGCGCTGATGGACAAAATGACCAGCGGCGAAGGCCATCTTTACGACCGGAAAACCAATGCCTGGTATTACTACTACTCTTTCACGAACCCGGACTGGTTTGTTATCTATCGGGTATCTGGCGCGACGCTTACCGATATCACCCGCCACGAAACCACTATCGTTGGCTGGGGCTTCGCGCTGGCAGCCATCATCATCATTCTCTTTGGTCTTTATCTGCGTCATGCCTCGCGTACCGTATTGATGACCATTATCAATGCGATCAAAACGGGCGATGTCAGCCAGGCACCGCGTCTGGAAGCAATGCTGAGCCACACGATTCAGTCCAATAAAGAGCGGGAGATGGCGTATGTTCGCCAGGCGACTCACGATGCGTTGACCGGCTGCAAAAACCGCCGCGCGTTTGACAATGATGTGGATGAACTGCTGATCGCCCACCAGCCTTTCGCACTGGCGCTGATTGATATCGATAACTTCAAATCGATTAACGACACATGGGGACATCTGAGTGGTGACATTGTCCTGCGTAATGTGGCGCGCGAAGGGATCCAGATAATGCAGCCACACAACATCTCGGTCTATCGCTACGGTGGAGAAGAGTTCGCGGTGATCTTCCAGGCCGAGCAGATCGCTGCCGCATTCTCATTGCTTGACGCCTGGCGCACCGCCGTTGAAAGGCGCGTCTGGCGGGAAGAAAACCTGCACGTTACGTTCAGTGCGGGTCTGGGGGAATGGCACTTCGAACCGCTGGAACAACTGGTGGGAAGTGTCGATAACGCGCTTTATAGCGCTAAACAGCAGGGAAAAAACCGCATTGTTCGAACAACCGTCGGCTAATTTTCTCTCCACCCGTCAGAATTGTAACCGGTTTCAGGAAAATGCCGTTTTCTTTGTGATGCCTGACACACAATCGCGGTAAAGCGGTTGTTGAAGCGGTCTGCACGGGATAATTATCAATAAACACATGTAGATCGAGGCTGATTATGAAGAACATCGTTTTATGCTGTGCAGCGGGAATGTCAACCAGCATGCTGGTTCAACGTATGAAAGATGCCGCGCAGAAAAAAGGGGTTGAAGTCACCATTAAAGCCGTTCCGGTTGCGGAGTTTAAAGACAACATCGCGACGGCCGACATCGTATTGCTGGGGCCACAGGTTAAATACGAGCAGGCAAAACTGCAGGCACAGGCTGACCCACTGGGCAAAAAAGTCGCGGTGATCGACATGATGGACTACGGCATGATGAAAGGCGATGCCGTACTGGAAAAAGCCCTCAAACTGCTGGAGTAACCTCATGGAAGATTTAGAGACAACGATCATGGAACTGCTGGTCAACGCCGGGGCGGCGCGAAGTGCCGCGCTTACGGCATTACAAATGGCCCGCAAAGGTGAGTTCGACGAAGCCGAAAAAGCAATGGAAGAGTCTCGCGAATATGTGAAGCATGCGCATACGATCCAGACACAGCTTATCGGTCTTGACGAAGGAACCGGCAAGCTCCCGGTCAACCTGATAACCGTTCACTCTCAGGACCACCTGATGAACGCCATGGTGATTCAGGATCTGGCAGGCGACATGATTGAGCTTTATCGACGGATCCCGTTAGTAAATTGAAAAAATGCAGATGTAAAAAAACCCGCCGAGGCGGGTTTTTTATTTACTGCATCAACGATTACTCGTTGTCGGAACCCCCCAGACC